>ERZ1034626.2142-NODE-2142-length-12134-cov-5.687722_pt1 | contig 12134 bp, 10 predicted proteins | sample MGYA00520652_ERZ1034626 | MGnify/ENA primary metagenome ERZ1034626 (study PRJEB33766, sample SAMN09781765) | gut metagenome | biome: gut microbiome | host: Homo sapiens | place: Madagascar | study: EMG produced TPA metagenomics assembly of the PRJNA485056 data... | reverse complement strand
TTTTAAAGCATGGTGGAATTTACCCCTGCACTGGAATTTACTTTTTCAAGTCAGCTAACAAAAACTGCCCCATTTTCATGGAGCAGTTTCGTCCAATGCATCACAGATGTATCTGTGTTATCCGTTTTCTTTTGCAATTTCCACAATGGATTTGCTCAGTCCTGCAATCCCCTGAATATCCGATGGGATAATAATCTTGGTTGCCTGACCGTCTGCTGCCTTGGCAAATGCCTCCAGACTCTTAATCTGAAGTACCGCATTATCCGGAGCAGCTTCTTTGAGCATACGCAAACCATCTGCATTGGCCTGCTGGATCTTTAATGTAGCCTCTGCCTGACCTTCGGCTTCCTTGATGGTTGCTTCCTTCTGTGCCTCGGCACGCAGGATTGCAGCCTGTTTTTCAGCCTCTGCATCGAGAATTGCAGACTCCTTATTTCCTTCTGCAACCAGAATTGTAGATTTTTTCTCACCTTCTGCACGCAGAATGGCTTCACGCCGCTCGCGCTCTGCCTTCATCTGTTTCTCCATGGCATCCTGAATTGCCTTTGGTGGAATAATGTTCTTTAACTCCACACGATTTACTTTGATACCCCACGGATCTGTTGCCACATCCAGCGTTGCACGCATCTTAGTGTTGATGGTCTCACGCGATGTCAGTGTCTCATCCAGTTCCAGATCACCAATGATATTACGAAGCGTCGTAGCAGTCAGATTTTCAATTGCCATGATTGGATTTTCCACACCGTATGCATACAGCTTTGGATCCGTGATCTGAAAATATACAACCGTATCAATCTGCATTGTTACGTTATCTTTTGTGATTACCGGCTGTGGTGGGAAATCAACCACCTGTTCCTTCAACAATACCCTTTTTGCAATACGGTCAATAAACGGCACCTTAAAATGCAGCCCTACCGACCATGTGGTAAGATACCCTCCAAGTCTCTCCACAACTACCGCATGCGCCTGTGGAACAATTTTCACACAGTTCACAATAACGACCAATGCAATGATCACTACAATGAGAATTACAACAGGCATAACTTTTTCCTCCTTTACCTATACCTTTTCTACTATAAGTTTGACACCACTGATTGCCAGAATTTTTGCTTCTTCTCCCGGTTCAATGATCTCATTATCATTACGGGTACGTACCGTCCACTCCTGTCCATGAACAACTGCCATCCCGGTCTGATCCATATTACTGACGCGCTCGGAAATCCGTATATTTTCCCCAATCAGGCTATCCGCGTTTGTTCTTTGCATTTTGGCATTTACATATTTACGCGCCCACGGTCTTGTCGCAGCAAGCAAAAGAATGGATACCACTAAGAATACCAGAAACTGCACCACCGGATTTACCCCTGCCATTGCCATAACCAGTGCCGCAAGTGCACCTGCGGCAAACCATATGCATGTTAGTCCGATTGTTGCAAGTTCTCCCAGAACAAACACAATCAAAAGTACTATCCAAAGCAATTCATACGGATCCATCGCTCTTATAATTATCATAGACTCTCCCTCTTTTCTGCCACTTTTTTATTTTAGCGGATGCACAGAATACATACCGGCATTTTCCATCCGGATCACAAATGCTTTTGCAAATCCGGCTGCTTTTGCATAATGCTGAATCTGTGGCTGTTGCACCAGTTTTAAGTCCCATCCGTGCATCTGCACGATTTTTGACACGATGGAAAGTCCAAGTCCGTTTCTCCCATCGCTTACCCGCGCTTTGTCCCCACGCGTAAAAGGATCAAACAAATGCTGCGCCTGTTCCTCTGGAATCAGAATTCCGCTGTCTGCCACCAATACATAAATCCGCTCCAGCTCCCTATAAGCAAACAGTCCGATTCTTGTTCCCTTTGGATTGTGCTGCATGGCATTTGTCAGAAGGTTTGTCACTACACGGGATAACTGAAGTTCATCCGCCCAGACCGGTATCGTTTCCTCCGGAATATCTGCTGTCAGTGTCATTCCGTTTTCTTCCATCTCTGCATACAGCATTGCCGCATTTTCTCTGAGAAGTTCACACAAATCAAGTGTTTTTCCATTTAATGCAAACCCTTCACTATCCAGTTTTACATATTCAAACAGCAAATTGATCAGATTTCCGATCCGAACCGATTTATTCTGGATGGCGTTCAGATATTCCTGCTGTTTTTCCGGTTCCTGTACCATATGATCCGCCAATGCTTTTGCGTAACCGGATACGGTCGTGACCGGTGTCCGAAGATCATGTGCGATATCGGAAAGCATCAGATTCCGCTTGCGGTCAAACTCTCTCTGCTGCTGTTCGCGCTCCTCCTGGATCTGATGAAACTCCGCCATCACAATCCGCGCGAACGTTATCGCACCCAAAATATAAGGAAGCAGCATACACACCATTAACAGCAGAAGAACCACAAACAGCAGGATGGCTTTCCATCCTTCCATCTCCTGTACGACGACGGAACTCCTTGTCGCCGGAAGTGCATTGCCCAGCCAGTCCTGTAACCTTTCCCCTGTCCACTGCATCATTCCCTGCAGCGGTGATGGCAAAAGCATCCGGACGGCATTTACTATCAGCAATAACAGAACACATATGATAAAAATAAACAGATCCGTCTTTCCAACGGATGACTGCCTCTGGTAATCCGGGAAAAAAACTTTCATCACCACAGGCATAACCGCCTGGCTGATCAAAAAACTGATCAGCGACTGTGCAACTGTCACCAGTACAAGGATATAAATAAACCGTTTGATCAAAAATGCCTGTAAATCACGCATTGCTATTTCTCCAGCCGATAGCCCAATCCGCGGATGGTTCGAATATAAGCTGCCGGGTCTTCATCAAGTTTTGCCCTCAGCTTGCTGATGCAGACCATAATATTATTGTCTGCAACCACATAAGTGTCACCCCATCCCTGTTCATAGATCTGTTGTTTGGTAAACACTTTTCCCGGATGCTTCATAAATAACTCCATGATCCGGTACTCTACCGAAGTCAGTTCAATCGGTTCTCCATTTTTTTTGAGTACGCAGCCTTCCGGATCCAGTTCCAGATCCCGGACGGTCAGTATACCGGATGACAGTTCCGCTGTCCCCAGCGCATAAAACCGACGGATATTTGAATTGACACGTGCTACTGCCTCCAAAGGATTGAACGGTTTTGCCAGATAATCATCTGCCCCGAGATTTAACCCCAGAATCTTCTCGGAATCCGCATCCTTTGCCGAAAGTATCATAACGGGAATATTGCTTGTTTTACGTAATTCCTGCAACACATGGTATCCGTCCATCTCCGGCATCATAATATCCAGCAGACACAGATCCACATGTTCTTTCTTTAGCAGTTCCAGTGCCTGCTTCCCGTTTTCTGCCTCAATAATCTGATAATTTTCATTTTCCAGATACAGCCGGAGAAGCGTTCGTATCTCCGGCTCATCATCTGCAATTAAAATCGTATAATTCATACATTCTCCTGCCGGAAAGGTGAATTCACCGGATCCGCCTGCTGTGTAAATCCGTTTGAACCAGCCGGGTTTGCATAGCACAGTGCCTCATACAGTGCGGCATGTGTTGCATTCACATATGGTGACACATAAAAGATTGCAAGAATTCCAAGTGTCAGTCCGGATAAAATATACCATCCGATAAAGGACAGATCCAAAACAAATGCTTTCCACTTCTGTCCCTGCATCATACGCTTGCTTTCCGCGAATGCCTGCTCTTTGGTCATCTGTGGGTTATCTGCCAGAAGGTACGGAATCATCATATATTCATATGCCTTTACAATACCCGGAATGATAAAAAGCAATGACCATAAAACCGTAAACAGATCACGGAAAAACATTGTCTTTGCAACATTCCTGTAATTATTGTCAAATCCATATCCAATGTTCCCAATCTGTGCCGGCTCATTTAAGTTGCGGATAAAGAATCTCCTGCATCCGACCTCAAGCGGATTTATGATAAATACATCAACCAGAAGTATAAGGACAAAAATCACCAGAAAAACAACTATGAATATGCCGATGGCGATCGCTGCTGCGACCATACCGCCCATCACTCCCCTGTTTCCTGCTTTCAGTCCGTCCTTAAAGCCTTCTTCAAGCCCAGCCTCAAAATCACGCAGTGAACCATCATCACTGTCATAACCGCTGTCATAATCATAGGAACTGCCTGCCTGATTCTCCGATCCATGTAAGGAACCGGTTGCACTGCTGAGGTTGCCCGAAGCAGCTCCGCTTCCCCCTGCAATCAGTGTCAGCAACAGGCTGATCAGAATACATTTCCAATAATTTCGTTTAAATGTTGCTTTCGCCCTTCCCTTTAATTGTGCGCGACTCCACATATCAAATTCCTCCATTTCCTTTTTGATGATATCATCATAACACCAAATCCTTATCTTAAAAATCGCTGCACCTTAACGTTACCTTAACAACGTGTATTTAATTTGCCTGTTTCTTCTTCGGCAAAAGAAGGCTCAGCAGAAGGGAAACAATAATCATTGTACGGTCATTAAATTCGCAATTTTTTAACATTTTGATTCCCTCATACATGATTGAACCAAACATCATAACGGTACATCCGCCGAGAATAACCGCCCCGATCATTCCTTCATACCCAAGCTCCGGGTTGGTACATATGATCAGCAGACTTCCGAGAAATGTAAAACTGACGCCCATTACGATCGGCAGTTTCGAGCCAATTTTCCAGATCGGATATAACTGCATGCAGGTTCCGATTCCCGCAGCAAACATCGCACACTGCAGAATCTGTGTAATTTCCGCCGCCGTAAGGTGTTCTCCGCTGCCCCGAACCAGAGCTGCACTGCAAACGATCAGTACGGGTGCCAGATTTGCTACAAACATGGCAAGCACATGTTGAAGGCCAAACGGAATTGCTTTTCTCATGTATAGACAAAGACAGTTTATCATCTTATTGCCCATAGTGTCAAACAGGATTTCCCGGTTGCGGTATAATTATCATCTGTGCTATACTATGAACAATTAGCGTGTGAAAGCGTACAAAAGAGGAGGATTTATTTATGACATCTGCACAAATATGCATCATGATTGCCATTATCGTATACCTTATTGGTATGATCTATATTGGTTTCCGATGTTCCAAGAAAAACAACAGTACTGACGATTTCTATCTGGGTGGCAGAAAACTCGGTCCTTTCGTAACCGCGATGAGTGCCGAAGCTTCCGACATGAGCAGCTGGCTTCTGATGGGACTTCCGGGCGTTGCTTACCTCACCGGAATTTCAGATGCCGGATGGACAGCAATCGGACTGGCTGTTGGTACATACATTAACTGGCTGATCGTTGCCAAACGTATCCGCCGCTATACGCACACCTGCAACAATTCCATTACCATCCCATCGTTCTTCAGCAACCGCTATCGCGATGAAAAAAAGATGCTGCAGGTCATTGCTGCTATTTTTATTGTTATCTTTTTTATTCCTTATACGGCCTCGGGATTTGCCGCATGCGGAAAACTTTTTTCCAGCTTATTCGGGGTAAATTATCTGACCGCCATGATTATCAGTGCTATCGTAATTGTGGCATACACAACACTTGGCGGATTTCTTGCTGCTTCCACAACGGACTTTATCCAGAGTATCATCATGTCGGTTGCTCTGATTGTAGTTCTGATCTTTGGTGTAGAAACTGCTGGCGGTATCGGTGCCGTTATCCACAACGCCTCCGAGCTTCCGGGATATCTTTCCATGACACTTTCCTATGATGTAAACACCGGAAAGGCCGCTCCTTACAGTGCCCTGACCATTGTTTCCACTGCCGCATGGGGACTTGGATATTTCGGTATGCCGCATATCCTGCTCCGTTTTATGGCAATCGAGGATGAGAAAAAACTGAAACTGTCCCGCCGCGTTGCAACCATCTGGGTCGTAATCTCCCTGTTCGTTGCCGTCTTTATCGGTGTGATCGGTTATACCATGAGCAAAGTCGGCGCACTGGAGATGCTGACCGGATCGAATTCCGAAACCATTATCGTAAAAATTTCCGCCCTGCTCTCCCAGCACGGTGTGATATTTGCCCTGCTTGCGGGTGTGATTCTCGCCGGCATTTTAGCTTCCACCATGTCCACTTCGGACTCGCAGCTGCTGGCTGCATCTTCTGCGGTTTCTTCCGACATTCTCGGTGCTTTCCGCAAAGATTCTTCCAACAAAAACGGAAGCATGGCAGCCGCAAGAATTACACTCCTTGTAATTTCTGTCGTTGCCGCATTCATTGCCAGAAATCCGGACAGTTCCGTATTTGCCATCGTTTCTTTCGCCTGGGCTGGATTCGGTGCCGCATTCGGACCGGTTGTTCTGTTTTCCCTGTTCTGGAAACGTACCAACAAATGGGGCGCACTTGCCGGTATGGTCTGCGGGGGTTCCATGGTATTTATCTGGAAATACCTGATCCGCCCGCTCGGTGGTATCTGGAACATCTATGAACTGCTTCCTGCATTCCTGATTGCCTGCGCTGCGATCGTAATCGTCAGTCTGCTGACACCAAAACCTTCTAAAGAAATCGAAGAGGAATTTGACTGGGTCGCACAGATGAAATAAATCTTTTAACTTTGTATACCAAAAATGTCGGTAGATATCTGACAGATATCTACCGACATTTTTAATTCTTATTTTCAATTATGCTTTGATCCTAGCGGCGGATCTTTACAGACTTCACACTGCTGTATGGACTGTAATACTTTGTTCCATCTACCGTAACATAGCTGCGGATCTTGTAATAATACGTTCCTTTGGTGAGTTTTGCCCTTGTATAAGACTGCATCTCACCATCTTTTGTAGCCGCAATCTTCTTGTATCCATAATCATATGCTCCCTTGGAGCGGTAGATTTCATAGCCGGTAACGGAAGTACCTGGCAGCCATGTGATACGGACTTTTGATCCGTGTGCACGCAATCTTGTGATAACCGGCTTCTCCGGCTTAATAATAAAGCTTGTCTTTGCAGATCCCGTATAATTACCGGTTCCCACTACCATAACAGCAGCTTTTCCCGGTGCACCATTGTCACTATAATTCAGATAGTAATCCGAACCTTCTTTTAAAACAATGTTATTTAATGTAACGGTAACTTCCGGTTTTACGGAAGATCCCGTATATCTTTGTGTTGCAATTTTGCTGATCACTGCATTTGCAAGATTATTGGATGAAACCGTTGTATTTCCGTTTCCATGATTTACAATACGGAAATAAACTGTTCTGCTTCCATAATAATTTCCAATTCCGTTAATTGTTACGGATGCTGTGCCGATATTGCGGTTGTTGCTGTAAGTAAGGGTATAATCTCTTCCCTCATACAGATATCCGCCATTCAGCCATACCGATACAGACGGACGGATATCATATCCGGTGTATATCTGGTCAACGATTGTACCTACCGAAGCATTTGGAATATAGTACGAATATGTATTATTGCTGTTATTGGTTCCTGTTACCTGAACCGGAATCTGCAGGGGAATTCTTCCATCCGGACGATTCAGTGTAAGTGTTGTGGAACCAGCAGTATTTGCGATCAGTTTTGTTCCGCTGATATAGGCAACCGCAGTATTGGATACATACATATTCAGTCCCTGTACAATCGGACAGTTTGCATTGCTTGGCCAGTGATTCGATACCTTAATGTTTTCATAGCATCCGGATAAATCTTTCGTCTGTCCGACAGACATCTGGATATAGGTTCCAATAGATGACGGAACAACAATCTGGTCAGAAGTAATATTGCTCTCTGCAACCTGAAGATTAGTTACGGTTGTTGTCTGGTTGTTCGGTGTTGTATAGGATGTTCTGGTTACCGTGTTGGCAAATTCCTCTACCCAGTAATGGTAGCCATTGTAATATACATGTCCGATTCCGACAGCTGTAAACTGGCTGTTTAACATATTTCTACGCTGTTCCTGTCCGGAATAATTTGCATTGTCTTCCCGCATTGCGTTGTGAAGCGCAGATGCTGAAGAATAATTCACACCGATATTCTCTGCATACACTCCCGCATAGACACCGTTTTCACTGTAAGCAGTATAATAATTTGTGCCATTTGGTCTGGTGTGTGAATACGAAAGTGCAATCTCTGCTGCACGTTTCATGGCTACCTGCTCCAGTGCATAGTCGTAAGTAAGCGGCTGCAGATTATTACAATATGTCTTCGTGTAATTGTTTGCATCCCAGTACCATGCATCGGATAAATTTCTGCGCATACTGTTGATCATGCCATAGACATTTCTGGCATCCGTCTGTCCGTATGTAACCTGAATACTTACGTTCCGTGTACCGGTTGTTGCAGCCATCACATTGCCCGCATACCCCAGTGGAAGCAGTGAAACAATCAGGACAAACGCAAGCAGACGCCTGAGTACATTGTGCGTTTTGGTTTTTCTCATAATCTTGATCCCTTCCTTTATTTTAAAATTTTGTTATCCCTATTGTACGCTTTTTAGCGGCTTCCCGCAATGATAATTTCATAAAGTTTGCTTGACAAGCATAACAGAAAAGCTATACTCTAATTAGCAAACAGGTGGGTGCGCAACTCGTTTCTGCGGGCTGTCGTTTTGTCGGGGACACCGTTCGCAATTTCTAGTCTGCCTAAGAGGGAACCTTCGAAACGTTTATTACGCCCACTCCCCATTTGTCTTGATATTTACTTTATTTTCAATATGTCACTCTGTGACTGCGCAAATAGAACCGTGGGCATGCTTATTCGAAGCTTCCCTCTAAGGCAGACACAAAATCGCTCAGACGGTGTCCCCGACAAAACGACAGCCCGCAGAAACGAGTTGCGCAATCACCAATCTAATTAGCAGATGGAGAAGGGAGAAATAACAGAATATGACCTATCAGGAATTAGTTTCAAAATTAAAAGATACTTATCAGGAGAAAGATGCTTCCAAAATCAGCGAACATCTTGCCATCCAATTTAACATACAGGGAGAAGCCGAAGGTGCCCTGTATCTGGAAATTGCAAACGGACAGCTTCATATTGAACCATATGAATATTACGACCGTGACATTTTAGTCACAACTTCAGCTGCTGATCTGCTTGCACTCGCGCAGGGCAGCCTTGACATTCTCGAAGCTTACCAGAGTGGGAAAATTTCTGCGGAAGGAAATCTTGCAAAAGCATTGCTGTTAAATGAAATTGTCACCGGTTCATCCGAAGCTCCGTCACCAGCGGAATCTGCTCCTGTGGAAACTTCGGCATCAGCGGAATCTGCTCCTGTGGAAGCTCCGGCACCGGCTGAATCTGCTACTGTGGAAACTCCAGCTGGCGAAAATACTCCGGCTGCAAAACCATCCGTTAAAGCACCACGCATGTCCCGGAAGAAAAACAGAAAAAGACATAAATAATCTGTAAACTTCCTTGTGTTTTTCAGACAGCATGTTATGATAATTCATAACATAAGGTTTTTGATATAGGAAAGGAGTGAAATATATGTCTTTTTTAAACAACTTAGGACAAAAGATCAGTGATGTGAGCCAGACTACCATTAAAAAAACAAAAGATCTGGCAGATACTGCAAAATTAAACTTAAATATCTCCGAGGAAGAACGCAAGATTGATACTGCATACGAACAGATTGGAAAATGGTATGTGGAAAAACATCGCGAAGATGCCGAAGAAGATGTAAAAACCTGGCTGGATGCGATTGCCGCTTCCGAAGCCAGAATTAAGGAATGCCGTGAAAGCATTCACCAGATGAAAGGTGTAGCGATCTGCCCATCCTGCGGTGCAAGCGTGGATGCCGATGCTGCATTCTGCAGTGCCTGTGGACAGAAAATGCCGGAAAAGCCAAAACCGGAACCGGTTAAGGAAGAGGACGTCGAGGTGATTCCTCCGGAACAGCCGTCTGAGGAACCAGCTTCTGAGCCAGCGTCAGAAAATGCTTCCGAAAACCAGACCGAAAACCCTGCATCTGATGCTTCAACCGAAGCTTAAAAATAGACAGAAAAAAAGGAGCTATTGCGCCGCTGATATTGGCCGGTGCGACAGTTCCTTTCTCAATTGTTTCTATTTGTATCTATTACTTCTTAAAGGGGTCTTTAACCTTGATGAAATTGTTTGTAACACAATTTTTAATCAACAAACTTTACGGTTTAGCATTTATATAGTTTTTTTCAATAAAGATGTCAATAATCGTACTATAAAGCAATTCCATATGTTGACAAAAATCTGAAGATGTAATATTTATACTTCCATTTTCAACATAATTCTCATATGCACAACCACCACCGCATAAGTTTTTCAACCAACACACCGAACATTTATATCTATCATCTACATTACACCATTGTTCCGTTTCCTTCCCCTGCGCTTGGTAAATACTTCCAACGCAAAATTCAGGAATGCCCACAAATCTATGACATGGATATAAACTTCCATCAATATCTACTGCGTACATTCTATGAAATGCTCCACAACCATATTCTCTCTTTCCTGCATTTTCTATTTTTCCCATAGCTTTTACAAAATCTGTCATCTTATTGACAACATCAAAATCTCCCTGTTTTACATGTGTCTTGAAATACTCCAAATATCTTATATATTCAGCAAGTTCAATTTCAGAGTCTGTTTTAGATAATAAATTTTTTGCAGGTTCGATAGGAACAGCCCTAAATCCCAAATCAACTAAATGTTCAAATGTCTTTATATAATCTAAATTTTTAGGCGATAATGTAGCACGAGCTGTTAAAAGGTTCTTTTCTCTCATACTTTTTGTTTTATCAACAACGACTGTATACGATGGTTTCTTCTTATTAAAATATCTCATTTGGTCATGCTCTTCTTTGGGTCCATCAATACTAATTTGTGTTTTGATTTGATTACTGATTAGATAATTTTCTATCTCTGGTGTCAACAATGTTCCGTTCGTAGTTATTGTATAAGAAAATGTTCTCCCTGTTTCTGGTTCTTTCACCCTGCAATATTTTACAACTTCTTTGATAAGTTCAAAATTTAATAAAGGTTCTCCCCCCAAAAACGCTATTGCTAATTTAGTATCATGACTGTTTTCAATCAAATAATCCACTGCTCTTAGGGCTGTTTCTAAAGACATTTTTCCTTTGTTGTTATACTCTCCACCATCCCCATAGCAATAAGCACATTTCATATTGCACTCTTGAGATACCATTAACGTCAATGCTGCCAACCTCATATTTTCACTATCTGTCTCATCTGAATTTGAATCAAGAACAAGACCTGCACTATATATCATTTGTAATAAATTATTTATTTCCTCAACTTCCATATTTTTTTCTTTTACAAGTTTAATAAACAACTCATTGATTGTATGTCCACTTAACGCTAATATTTGTTCAATTTTATCATCTATCTCATATAGTCCACTATCCTCAATGCTGTATAAGAATTTTCTTCCCCCCTTGTTCAATATTTTATTCCGTTTAAATACAATAGTTTTGTTCATATACCTCGTGTTCCTCCTTTTTGTAAAAATAAAAGCTCATCTCATGGCATTTCAACCATAGATGAGCCTTTACCGCCATAAATTAATTAGTGCCAAATGTCAAATCTCCACTCATCGCAGAATAGACATGGCCACTCATTCTGTGGCTTGTTTATGATATTTAACTGTTTAAACATAATATTCACCTCCCTTCAATATGCCTTATGTTAAATTAATAGTTGCCTGAGTCATTCTATCCTGTCAGCATGCTTCTTTATAGAAATCTCCGTCAATATGGTAAAAATCATCCCTAGAACAAGTGACAGTTTTTGCACATCCTGGCTAATTAAAATTTGTACCATGATTACCGACAATAATGATGTCAAAAATACAGATTGGCTTGTCTTCTTAATAAATGCAATACTAATACTTAACAACGTAAAACTAATTATTAATAGAATTCCCCATCCAAATTGGGTAACCCAATATACAAAATCGGCTTCACTGAACGGATTCAATGCCAATTTCATATGTGGACCTACCACAATCAAATAAGTAATGCTTATAATTTCTGTAATAATCGCAAAACAAACGGTTATTCCAAGTACGCAAAGCACCTTTGCCAGCATCAAAAAACGTCTGCTGACAGAATAGGTAAATAATATTAATACCGTTTTTTTTATGTATTCTTCAACAATCACCTTTGTTGCGAAAATG
>ERZ1034626.2141-NODE-2141-length-12135-cov-5.891722_pt1 | contig 12135 bp, 24 predicted proteins | sample MGYA00520652_ERZ1034626 | MGnify/ENA primary metagenome ERZ1034626 (study PRJEB33766, sample SAMN09781765) | gut metagenome | biome: gut microbiome | host: Homo sapiens | place: Madagascar | study: EMG produced TPA metagenomics assembly of the PRJNA485056 data... | reverse complement strand
GAGAAGCATCGGGCTTACTACGAGGCAAACAAGGACAGCATCGCCGAGAAGCAGCAATGGATCAGGCACAAGCGCTTAAACCGTGGGTACAGTCAATATGCGTTAGCGGAAGCCATAGGCAGCTCTCAGACGATGATTTCGCGGTTGGAATCGGGAGAAGTGAAATTGGAAACATTTTTTGCAAAGGAGGCTCTTTGCGCTGTCTTGGGGGTGCGCTTATGAGAAAACCGGAAAAGCGCACGAGAGAACAGCGCAAGGCCGACGAATCGGCACTGATTGCGGCGGTGTGTCTGGGCGCGACGATCATTTTGATCGTGATCTCCATTTTAGCCACCAGCGCGCAGGCGGTCGATGCGGAACCGGAAGAAGCACCCATCGTGGAATCGTATGACCCAGCGTGGGACATTTCCGCGACTGAAAGCGCGGTGTGCAATGACGTTTTTCTCGGCGAGTTTACGCTGACGGCTTATTGCCCCGGACGCTGCTGCTGCGGCAAGTGGGCGAGCGGCTACACCGCCACCGGCACGCTGGCGACCGAGGGACGCACGATCGCGGTCGACCCCAAGGTGATCCCTTACGGCACGCATGTCCTGCTGATCTGGCCGGACGGCACGCAGCACAGCTACATCGCGGAGGATTGCGGCGGCGGCGTAAACGGCAACCACATCGACGTGTTTTTTGACGATCATCAGGCGGCGCGCGTATTCGGCGTGCAGAGCGCGATGGTGTACATGGAGGTGGCGGAATGATCTATCGCTGCACCTGCTGCCACCTCATTTTCGACGAGCCGGACGTTATGCGGCGGCGCGAAAATCTTGACGGAGAATGCGGCTATGTCCTCGTGGCAGAAAAATTCTGCCCGGACTGCGGCGCAGAGGAAGCCTATTTTGAAGACTACAGGGGAGAAGAAGATGAAGATGCAGAAAATATCGACGCGCGGCATGAGCCGCGAAGAATGGCTTGAAGAGCGGCGAAAGAGTCTCGGCGGCAGCGACATGGGCGCTGTGCTCGGGCTGAACCGCTACCGTTCGCCTTATACGGTATGGGCGGAAAAGACCGGCAGGATCGGGGAAGAACCGGAAAATGAGGCAATGCGAATTGGGAGAGACCTCGAGGGCTACGTCGCAACTCGATTCGAGATAAAAACAGGGTTGCGTGTCCGCAAGGTGAACTACATCCTGAGTAACGATGAGGCTCCGTGCCTACATGCGAACATTGACCGTATGGTGTTACCGGCTGGTTGGCACGCGGGCCTTGAATGCAAGACCGCGAATGCGCTGAACATGAAGCGCTATGCAGTTGGCGAATTCCCCGAGAGCTATTACGCGCAGTGCGTGACGTATCTTGCTGTGACGGGCTGGGAACGCTGGTTCTTGGCGGCGCTGGTGCTGGGCAAGGGCTTTTACTGCTACCAGATCACGACCGTCCCCGATGACTATGTTCCCGGATGGTGCGAGAGCAGCGTGTATGTCAGCCCGTATGAGATCGAGGCGCTGAAACGCTGCGCCGCGGACTTTTGGCACGACTACGTGGAGGCTGACAGCCCGCCGCCGATGGACGGTATGGAGAGCACAACGGAGACAATTGCAACCATCTACGAGGGCGGCGGCGGCGAAGTCGAGCTGTTCGGGCGCGAGAGCCTGATCGAGCAGTACCAATACTTGATGAGCCGCAAGAAAGCCATTGAGAAGAACGCGGACGCCATCAAGCAGCAGCTGATGAACGACCTCGGCGACAACGAGACGGGGTTCTGCGGGCGCTACACGGTCGACTGGAAGGGGCAGAGCCGCCAGACGTTCGATGCGAGGGCGTTTGCCAAGGATCACCCCGAGGTGGACTTGAGCGGCTACTACAAAACGACAAATTTCCGCAAATTTGCGGTAAAGGAGGATAAAGAAAGATGAAGGAAGGATTGATTCAGAACGCGCAGGGCGCGCAGGCCGTAAAGAAAGGCAATCCCACGATGCAGCAGTACATCAAGCAGATGGAGGGCGAGATCGCAAAGGCGCTGCCGAGCGTCATCACGCCGGAGCGCTTCACTCGCATCACACTTTCTGCGTTGAGCGCAAACAAACAGCTCGCACAGACCACGCCGCAGAGCTTCCTCGGCGCGATGATGACGGCGGCACAGCTTGGCATGGAGCCGAACACGCCGCTTGGGCAGGCGTACCTGATCCCGTACCGCAATCACGGCCAGCTGGAATGCCAATTCCAACTGGGATACAAGGGGCTCATTGACCTTGCGTACCGCAGCGGCGAAGTCAGCATCATTCAGGCGCAGGTCGTTTACGAGAACGACGAGTTTGAATATTCCTTCGGCCTTGAGCCGAAGCTCAACCACAAGCCCGCCAGCGGTGAGCGCGGCGAGCCGAAATTCATCTACGCAATGTTCCGCACGAAAGACGGAGGATTCGGCTACGACGTGATGAGCGTCGAGGACGTTCGTAATCACGCGAAGCGCTTTTCCAAGGCATACAGCAATGGCCCGTGGCAGACGAACTTCGAGGAAATGGCAAAGAAAACCGTACTCAAGCGCGTTCTCAAGTATGCGCCGCTCAAGAGTGACTTTGTGCGCGCAGTGGCACAGGACGAGACCATCAAGACGAAGATCAGCGAGGACATGTATTCCGTGAGCGATGACACGGTGATTGAGACAGAAAACTACACCGTGGACGAGACAACCGGCGAGGTCATCGAAAGCGACGGTGACGAACAGTGAGCATGAATCGTGTGTGCCTGATGGGACGCATCGGGCGTGACTTGGAGCTGAAAAAGACGAACAGCGGCGTATCCGTTGTGTCGTTCCCTCTTGCCGTTGATCGCAACGGCAAGGAGGGCGGTACAGACTGGATTGATATTGTCGCGTGGCGCGGCACGGCAGAAGTACTCTGCAACTACTCCGGACGCGGGCGGCTGATCGGCGTCGAGGGGCGCTTGCAGATGCGCGACTGGACAGACAAGAATGGCAACAAGCGCAGGAGCTACGAGGTGCAGGCTGACAGCGTGTATTTCGCAGACAACAGGCGCTCGGAGGGTAACGATACTGCCGCGCCGCAATACGCCGCAGAGAGCGCCGCAGGCGGCTTTGCCGAGGTTGGTGAGGACGACGGCGAGCTACCGTTTTAAGGCGGTGACGGCATGGGAGCTGCATCGACAAGGTGCTATGTAAAGGCATATTACGACTGGATCGAGCAAACAGCAGCACTGGAAGATGACGAAAAAGGCCGTCTGTTTGTTGCGATTTTAGAATATGCCAGGTCTGGTGAAATTCCTGATACCCTCGGGAGAGAGTCCCTTTTATTTCCGGTATTCAAGGCGGTCGTCGACCGTGACGCTCAAAAATCCGGTACGCTGGCTCAAAATGGAGCGGCTGGCGGCAGAGCGTCAAAAGCAAATGTAAGCAAATGCAAGCAAACGCAAGCAAATGTAAGCAAATGCAAGCCTACTAATAACATAAGACATAAGACAGAAGACAAAGGACATAAGACAGAAGACGATACACCCCCTAAATCCCCCTCTACGGGGGACGCATTCGAGCGTTTTTGGTCAGTTTACCCGCGAAAAATCGGGAAACAGTCTGCTAAGAGAGCTTTTGAGCGGGTCAAAGTCCCACTCGAAACACTTGTGACCGCAGTGGAGCGGCAGAAGTGCAGCGACCAATGGACGCAGAACAACGGGCAGTTTATTCCACACCCCGCCACATGGCTGAATCAAGGCCGGTGGGACGATGAACTGCCCGAGAGCGGCAGAGGGTATCACTACGACTACGGCAACACGGAGGGAAGCCTATGAACGTTGACGCATTGATTGACAGCATCGCGGAAAAGGCCGAGCCTGTGCGCGATCTGGTCGACTACGAGAAAGACGGGCTGCTGTACTGCGGCCATTGTAACACGCCGAAGCAGTGCCGGATCCCCATCGGCGGGAACGTCCGCCTTGTCGGGTGCCAATGCGCTTGCGCGGCACGAGAGTACGAGGCGGAGAAGAAAGCCCGCGCTGACCGCGAAAAGAGACTACGCATCGAAACGCTGCGTGCTGACGGTATCCGCGATAAGAGCCTGACGGCGTGCCGGTTCGATACGGCAACGATGAGTGAGGAGATCGTCAAGTGCAAGCGTTATGCCGACGCGTGGGACGATATGCGGCGCGAGAACAATGGGCTGCTGCTGTGGGGAAACACCGGCAACGGCAAGACCTTCGCGGCGGCTTGCATCGCCAACGAGCTGATTGATCGCGGAATTCCAGCGATGATTACGAGCTTTCCGCGAATCCTCAACGCGGGATACGACAAGCAGGAAATCATCGAGCAGGTGCACTATTACCCGTTGCTGGTAATTGACGATCTCGGCGCAGAGCGCAGCAGCGAGTACGCAATGGAGACGGTTTACACAGTCATTGACGAGCGGTACAAGGCCAAAAAGCCGCTGATCGTCACCACGAACCTGACGCTGGACGAGCTGTGTAAGCCGAAAGACATGACCTATCAGCGCATCTATGACCGCGTGTTCGAGATGTGCACGCCGCTGGTATTCAAGGGCGACAACCTGCGACGGGACAAGGCGAATAAGCGCCTGCGGTATGTCAAGTCGGTGTTGGAGGGCGGTGCGCCGTGAGCGGGTATCGCGGGGGCATTTTCAAGTGCCCGTTCTACTCGCGGGACTACCGCGACTATCTCAACTGCGAGGGCGCACAAGTCAAACTGCCGAAAGAAGAACTGGACGAATACACGCGGCGCTACTGCGCCAGCGAAGAATGGCGGCGCTGCCCAATCGCTCGGGCGCTGCTGCTGCACTACGAAAGGGGAGCAAAACCATGAGCACGAGAAACAGAGACAAGATCAAGCAGCTTGAAAGCGAGCTTGGCCGCTACGAAAAGCGCTGCGGCGACCTGATGAAGCTGAACGCGCAGCTTTCCAAGCGCGCCGCCGGCGTTGCCGAGATCAGCATTGCAACCGACGCGCTGCTTGCGCAGGTAGCGATTGCCTACGGTGAGGACGCAGTAGACCCCGACACGGGGGCGGTCATCGGCAAACGCCTGACGCTGCCGAAGTTCGACGCGCGGGAGACCTACCGCAAGCACGAAGTGCATGCACGCAGCGACGGCGAAAACTACATCATCGGCGTCGGTTTGCGTGACGATCCTGCGGACGGCAAGCGGGAAACTGCCGGGAATGCCCCTGAGAGCGCGCAGGAGCGCTTGGAATACGAAAAACGTGAAATGACACCACCGGAGGATAAAAACGCGCAGAGCGCGCCTCAGGACGATTTACGGGAGGCAGACGATGGCGCTGACATCAGCTGACCTTGCACGGCTGGGGCCTAAAGCGCAGAAGCAGGTGCTTGACAAACTGCTGGGCGAACAGAAGCCGAAGAAAAGCAAATACGGGAACCGCAAGGTCGTGCGCGATGGCATCAAGTTTGATTCCGAGCGTGAGGCGGCGCGATTCGGCGAGCTGAAAGCGCTGCAAGCGATGGGCAAGATCCGCGACCTGCGGCTACAAACGAATTTCACCCTCGTGGAGGGCTACAAGACCATCGAGGGTAAACGCATCAAGCCGATGGTCTACCGTGCGGACTTTACCTACGAGCGGGCGACCGAGCCGGACTGCAACGGCATGGTGTATTGGCTGCGAGAGGTCGAGGACGCGAAAGGCGCGAAAACGAAGGATTATCTGCTCAAAAAGAAACTGATGCAGGACAAGTACGGCATCACGATCCGCGAGGTGTGAGATGAGTTTTGAACACTGCCACAGCTGCAAGCCGCCGACGAGGTATCCCGGCTGTCAGGATCACTGCCCGCACTACGCGGCGGACAAAGAAAAAAGCGACGCAAGCCGCAGGGCGAAAGAGGAAGACTACCGCGCCATTGATGATTTCCGTGTGGCGCGCAGATTCAAGCAAAAGCGGCTGCAAAATCTGAAGTGACGAAATGAGGGAGCGAAAAGATGTTGACAGAGAACATGAACCACGTGCCGTTTAAGACGGTCGTATATCCGCAGCTCAAGGCGGCATTGCAGGACTCCGGTATCACGCCACCGGAGCTGAGCGAAAAGATCGGTGTCTCCCCGCTCTGCCTGTGGCGATGGACAACGGGAAAGAACGAATTCAGCATTCGCGTGATTAAAGCGCTGCTGCAAGTGACGGGGCTGACATTTGAGGAGGCGTTCGGGGAGGTGCGCGCATGCTGAGAGTCCATCGGGCAAAGACCCCGTTTGAGCGCTGCGTTTATCCGGCGCTGAAAGAAGCGCTGGAAAAGACGGACTTGTCGCAGATCCAGCTGGCGAAAGAATGCGGCGTCGCACAGTCGACCATCATTCGGTGGACGTTTGGCGACTGCGAGTGCACCGTGAAATTCCTGCTCAAGCTGGAAGAGATCACCGGGAAGCCGTTCCGCGAGTTGTTTGGGGAATGCGAGGGGAGAAAATGAAGCACCTCGGCGATATTACGAAGATCAACGGCGCGGAGATCGAAGTTGTTGACGTTATCACGGGCGGCTCACCGTGCCAGGATTTGAGCATTGCAGGAAAACGCGCCGGATTGGCCGGCGCAAGAAGCGGATTGTTCATGGAGCAAGTACGCATCGTGAAGGAGATGAGAGAACATGACAGAAAGAGCGGACGGACAGGTGGCATGGTCAGACCTCGGTTTATGGTCTGGGAAAACGTGCCCGGAGCGTTCAGCAGCAACAAAGGGCAAGACTTCGCGGCAGTCCTCGAAGAGATCATTCGCATCGCAGAACCGGAAGCCCCCGATATTGAAGTGCCTGAAAAAGGCTGGAACACCTGGGGGGGCTACCACGATGAAGTGGGCGGACGATGGAGCGTGGCTTGGCGAGTGCATGACGCGCAACACTGGGGAGTCCCCCAACGTCGCCGTCGTATCTCGGTTGTCGCAGATTTTGGAGGTGACACCGCAGGGGAAGTACTCTTTGAGCGCAAAAGCGTGTCAGGGCATTTTGCGGAGAGCGGAACGGCGCGGAAAAGACTTGCCGGAAACGCTGAAAGCGGTGCTTCTTATGCAGTCCGAATTAGGGGGGGGCTGTGACGGAGGAGGAAAAGGCGCTTTAGTTCAGGAGAACAAGAGCGGCACGCTTGGCACCGGCAACGACCAGACGATTTTCCGCATGGCGACACAGCAAGGCGGGGCCGAGGTACGAGACGATGACCGGGCACCGACCTTGACCGCTTCCGCAGGAATGAGTGGGAACAATCGGCCGGTTGTATGCGCCGGGTTTAAGCTCGGCGCCAGCGAGCGGGCACGAAGCATCGGCTACGCCGAAGAGCAATCGCCAACGCTAAATGCGGAGTGTGGCGGCAATAAACCTGCGGCGGTTGTGTTGGATATGTCGCACGCCTGCGATGTCATCTGCGACTGCGGCGAGATCAGTCCCAGTCTGCAAGCCCGTATGGGAACGGGCGGCAATCAAGTGCCGCTGACATATCAGCAAACGACCGGGACGCTTTCACCCGGCGCTCACGCTGGGAGCTACAACGGACAGGACGCATACAACGATATGCTGGTCGTATCGAGTGAAATCTCGCCTACGTTGAGGGCAAAGGCGAATGACCCATATCGCGAAGATATGGCGGCGTATATTGCAAGCGTCGATTGTCGGAACTTTTGCGAGGGCGGAGAAACAAACGGTACATTGCAAGCAAAAGAAAGCGGAGGGCAAAGCCTGAACCTGAATAATACGGTTCGGCAGAACATGGTGGTGCGACGTCTCACCCCGATGGAGTGCGAACGGCTGCAAGGTTATCCGGACGGTTGGACCAACATTGGTGAGTGGCGCGACAGCAAGGGTAAGCTGCGCAAGCCAAGCGATAGCCCGCGCTATAAGGCCTGCGGCAACTCGATCGCGCTGCCGTTCTGGGACTTCCTGGCAAAGCGCATCAGCGCGCAGTATTTGCGCCCCGTTACGATGGGGAGCTTGTTTGACGGCATCGGCGGGTTTCCCCTGGTATTTGAGCGGCACAACGGCAAGGGCACGGCACGCTGGGCAAGCGAGATCGAGCAGTTTCCGATCGCCGTGACGAAATTGAGATTTGGGGAGGAATGACCATGTACATTGGAGAACCATTTAGCTGGAAGCCTGCCGCATTTGAGGGCGCGAGCGGCATTATGAGCGTGACCACGAAAGAGACGACTGCGCACGGGCGCGTCGTCTACATCAACGAGGCGCACCGCTACTTTACGGCGGAGGCGCAGATCAACGGGAAGAAGCTCAGAGAAAGGAGTGGAAGAGATGACGCTTGATGATAAGGTCAAGACATTTCTGTCAGTGAACTCCGGCTACGGCTACGGCTACGGCTCCGGCGACGGCGACGGCTACGGCATTAAACGCTTCAACTGTGAACCGGTCTATCAAATTGACGGAGTAAACACGCTGATTCGTTTCGTGCGCGGCAACACTGCGCACGGGGCAATCGTGAACGTCGATTTGACGACCGCGCCGTGCTACATCGTCAAGCAGGGCAATCTTTTTGCACACGGCGAAACGCTGCGCGAGGCAATGGAGGCGCTGCGAGAAAAGCTATTTGAGGATATGCCGGAAGATAAGCGCATTGATGCGTTCCTGCGAGAGACAGACCGCGAGAAAACGTATCCGACGCAGTATTTTTACGACTGGCATCACCGATTGACCGGATCGTGTGACATGGGTAGAAAGCAGTTCGCCCGTGACCACGGCGTCGACCTCGAGCATGGCATGATGACGCTGACGGAGTTTTTGGAGTTGACGAAAAATGCTTATGGTGGCGACGTGATCCGAAAAACGATTAGTAAGATGCAGGAGGTGGAGTGATGGTTTCGGACGAAGCATTGAAAAAGCTGCAAGAGCAGATCGCGGCGTGGCCGATGACGCAGCGGTTCGTGATGCAGCAGCTCATTGAGGACTACCGGAGGAATCGAGAGGACCTGCGCGCCTACGAGGCCACGAGGCTGACGCCGGAAAGTGTGGAGGCGCTCAAACTGTCCATGATGGGAAAGGCAATCACGGAGATTAAGGAGTTTAACGGCCTTCCGGTCGACCGACTGCGTAAGCTGGCCGAGGCCGACAAGGACGGTCGGCTGGTGGTGCTGCCGTGTAAGGTGGGCGATGTTGTGTTCGGAATCCACAATGGGCAGACCGTATTGCCGATGGTGGCAAAATGGATTGAAACGAACACTGACGGATGGACTGTTGCAGCGCAATACAGTCCAATGGCACCAAATTTTTATCGGTTTTCTGATTTTGGCAAGACCGTATTCCGCACCCTCGAGGAGGCGGAGAAAGCATTGGAGGCGAAGAAGAATGAGTAAGGCTGTTATGCTGAGCATCCGCCCGAAGTGGTGCGAAAAGATCGCCAGCGGCAAAAAGACAATCGAGGTGCGCAAGACGCGGCCAAAGCTGGAAACGCCGTTTAAGTGCTATATCTACTGCACGCTGCCAAAATATCCGCACAAGGTCATCGGGGAGTTTGTATGCGACTGGATTTACCAATACTCATCGGCAGACCATTTATATGGTGTGGACATTTCTCACGAAGACATGGCGCGTCAGTCTTGCTTAACAAGGAATCAGATTGAAGCTTATGAACTGAAAAATGTTCCGGAAGAAGGATATGGCTATTTCGGCGTATTCGGCTGGCACATCTCTGGACTAAAGGTCTACGACAAACCGCGTGAGCTGCGCGAATTTGTAGGCTTGCGACAGACAAAATTCGGAGCAGAACCGGTTCCGATCAAGCGCGCGCCGCAGAGCTGGTGCTATGTGGAGGCGATGGAGGATGTTTGAATTAAAACCTTGCCCGTTCTGCGGTGGCACAAAACTCAAGATAGACCGAAAGTCGCGGCTTGCCGGGTGGAATGGTCTTGATATGCGCGTAGAAATGCACACCTACTCTGTCCGATGCAACACCTGCCACGCGCGTGGAGGCGCTGCTGGTGGTCGAGTTATGAATGACCCGTGGACACGATGCGCTCAGCTTCCCGACTGGGCGACAACGGACGAAAATCTGGAAGCAAAAGCGATCGAAGCATGGAACAGGAGGGCTGATAATGGCCGAATACATTGAGAAAAACGTAGCGATCGCCCGGTTAACGGCGTTAGAAATTGGCAATCCCTGCGCTACGATAACAGATGCAAAACGGCAGATTGCTGATACTCGTCCCGCTGATGTTGTGCCGGTGGTGCATGGGCGGTGGGATGATTCCGGGAGATATACGTTCCCAGGTGGTTCCACAGCCGTCAGGTGCACCAACTGCGGTTGCGCACTGACAGTGAGTGAGTATCACTTGAACAACTGGAATTACTGCCCTGTATGCGGCGCGAAGATGGACAGAGGTGACAACGATGAGGTTAATTGATGCGGATAAGCTGGCCGATATGCTTTACGACAACGAATTTGCCATGCTTTGTCCATTGGATGAAGTGAGCGGAGTAGTCGATGCTTGCCCAACCGTAGATGCCGTGGTCGTGACGCGGTGCAAGGACTGCGCGCACTATCGTAACCACCCGAACGGACTGTGCTATTTGCACACTGAACCAAAAGAGAATGAACGCGGGTATTCCGGCGAGCCGGTTTGCGTAGAGCCAGACGATTTTTGCAGCTACGGAGAGCCAATATGCTGACAATCACGATTAAAGCCAACGTCCCCGCCGCCGATGCGCAGGGCATTAAGGAGAGAATCGCCATGGACATCGAGAGATACGGCGACTGCAAGGTCGTGAGCATCGTGAGCGACCGGGGACGAGAAGAACAGCTACGAATGAAAGGAGCCAAATTATGAGCATCAATGTGAAGAAGTACACCAAAGACCAGATGGCGAAGATGGTGGAGGACGCGCAGGAGGAAGTCACGGCGCTTGAAGCGTGATTAAAGATAGTAGACGGACAAAGAGAGCACCGGGGTTAATCGGTGCTCTCTTTTTGTGTTTATATAAGGTCTTTTGGAGCCACGCTAAGAACGTCGGCAATGGCGATCAGGTTCCTGGCCGTCAAATTCCCAGCGTCGGATTCTCCCAGCTCCACACGCTGGATCTGGCGGATATTGACGCCGGACTTTTGGGCCAGCTCGGTCTGCGTCATGTCTGCCATGCGGCGGGACCACTCAAGCTTGGTAATGGGGCGGTTGTGGCAGTCGCGTCCGCAGTTGACCAAGGAGCAGACGGTGCAATCTCCGCCTTCTCGCTGGCAGTCGTTGTACTTTCGTCTCATAATTTAACCCCACATATGATCCGCCGTGTATTCGGCCCATTCGTCCTTCATGGCATTGATGGCCTGCTCGTAGTCCTCACCGTTGATGATGGCTTCCAGCGCTTTCTTCCCGGCGGCGACCTTGACGTAGTGCTCCGCGTTGGAGTAGTCGCTCGCCTCGAGGTATGCCTTCGCGCGGGGATACTTGGCATAGAGACCGGCCATATCGTACTTGGGCTTGGTGCGGACGCCAACGCTGCCGCCAGCCTCGCTCTCAAAGCTTGCGGTAAATTCCTCGCGCCAGCGCTTCGCGTCTTCCTGCGCGGCCTTAATCTCACGCAGGCCGGGGATAGCGTTGATTTTCGCCTCGCGCTCGGTGCGGGCGCTTTTCTCAGCCTTGCGCTCCTCCATCAGGACGGCAAGAATATCGGACTTTTTAGCTTTGATCTCGTCTAATTTCCCATCGCGCTTGCAGGCGGTTACCTCGCGGATCGCCAGCATGCCGGTAAGCTCCCAGCCCTTGTCGGTCAACTTGGTCTGCAGGGTGATGTTGTACTTCTGAATGAGTTCCCGAACGGTCATGATTCGCTCCTCCTTTTTGGTCTTAGAAGTCTTCGCCGGCAATATACACGGCGACACAGATCGGATCGACGGTGGGATCGCCGTCCTCGTTGTAGTGACCGTCTATCTCGGCGATCTGCTCATAGCCTTTGGCCTTGGCCATCTCAACGGCCTCGTCCCAATCAAAGCTGCCGGTGCCCCAATCGTTGTCCTCGGTGTCTCTCTGGATCGCGTACCAATTTCTGTTGTTCTCCATCTTTTTATCCTCCTTGGGTTTCCCCTTTCTTTGTGCTCTTATTATACGCTAATATTAGCGTAATGTCAAGAGCTTTTTGAAATATTTTTTTGATTCTGTTGATCCTGTTTGTGAGCGGGGGAGAGGGGAAGGGGGGACTATAG
>ERZ1034626.2128-NODE-2128-length-12179-cov-8.322171_pt1 | contig 12179 bp, 14 predicted proteins | sample MGYA00520652_ERZ1034626 | MGnify/ENA primary metagenome ERZ1034626 (study PRJEB33766, sample SAMN09781765) | gut metagenome | biome: gut microbiome | host: Homo sapiens | place: Madagascar | study: EMG produced TPA metagenomics assembly of the PRJNA485056 data... | reverse complement strand
GGCTTGTTTTATGAAGGGGCTGTATATGTATTCTCGTATTTGGAAAACGAGATAGGAACAGGTGTGGTAAATTAGAATTGTCTGTCATTTTTTATCCTGTAACGAATTGTCTGATGACTGGGATTCAGACGGGAGGAATATGGATATTACGACATGAACTTTTGGGGCAGCTGTCTGACATCTTTTCTGCCCATCAGGGGTAAGCACCGTGCCCATGTTGGGTAAGCAGCGTGCCCCGGTTGGGTAAGCAGCGTGCCCATTTTTCTTCCAAATGCAGTCATCAGGACGTCAATGTAATATCTTGCAACAGCTTGCAGTCTTTTGTATTTTATAAGGCGTCCACCTTGTTTATTCGTATCCCGTCAACTTGTCTACTTTCAATTAAACCCTAATGACCGTTTTGGGTTAATGACAAAGAGTGTGTCGCAATGATACAGGCAGGCTTGTAACCACACCTTATTATATATCATTACGACACACTCTTCGTTTATATCGTCTGTCTTGTCCGGCAGACCGTTTGGTGTATTACAGCTCCAGGTCGCCGTTGAAAATCTCGTGCCAAGGCAGACCCTGCTTGTTGAGCTGCTCCATGAATGGATCCGGGTCGAACTCCTCCACGTTCCATACACCCGGACGGCGCCACAGTCCCTTGAAGAACATCATCGCACCGATCATTGCCGGCACACCGGTGGTATAGCTCACTCCCTGCATTCCGGTCTCCTGGTATGCTGCCTGGTGGCTGCAGTTGTTGTATACATAGTATGTCAGCTCCTTGCCGTCCTTCAGTCCGCGGATGCGGCATCCGATGCTTGTCTCTCCGTCGTAGTTCTCGCCCAGGTCCTGTGGGTTAGGCAATACTGCCTTGAGGAACTGCAGCGGAACAATCTTCACCTTCACCTTCTTGTCAGGGTTGTCGGCCAACGGGGCCTCGTATTCAATCTCGTCGATGCGCGACATGCCAAGGTTCTGTATGCAGTCGAGATAAGTCAGATACTGCTGTCCGAATGTCATCCAGAAACGTGCGCGCTTGATGGTAGGATAGTTCTTCACGAGGCTCTCAATCTCCTCGTGGTGGAGCAGATAGCTCTCCTTCGGTCCCACGTTAGGATAAGTGAGCGGCTGATGTATTTCGAGCGGAGCAGTCTCCACCCATTTCCCGTTCTCCCAGTAGAGACCCTTCTGGGTAATCTCACGGATGTTGATTTCAGGGTTGAAGTTTGTGGCGAATGCCTTGTGGTGGTTTCCGGCGTTGCAGTCCACGATGTCGAGATACTGAATCTCATCGAAATAGTGCTTTGCAGCGTATGCCGTGAATATGCTTGTCACACCGGGGTCGAATCCGCATCCCAGGATTGCCGTCAGTCCGGCATCCTCGAAACGCTTTTTGTATGCCCACTGCCAGCTGTATTCAAAGTGAGCCTCGTCTTTCGGTTCATAGTTGGCAGTGTCGAGATAGCTCACTCCGCAAGCCAGACAAGCCTCCATGATTGTGAGGTCCTGATATGGCAGGGCGAGGTTTACGCAGAGCTCCGGCTTGTAGTCGTTCATGAGAGCCTTGAGCTGCTCCACGTCGTCGGCGTCAACCTGAGCGGTCTTGATGTTAGGATTTCCGATATACTCCTTGATTTTGTCGCATTTAGACTTTGTGCGACTTGCAATCATGATGTCGGTGAAGACATCAGCGTTCTGTGCAATCTTTACGGCAGCCACGGTGGCTACACCGCCGGCGCCAATGATAAGTACTTTTCCCATATCTATGTTTTTTTTATTTTATTTCTTCTCCTTTAATTCCCAATGCGCTCATGAGCGAATATCCCAGAATCTCCTGTCTGAAGTTTCCTCCCTCCATGGGCTGCATGGCAAATAGTGTGATGCGCTTGCCTTCGTCATCGATGCGTCTGAGGGCGTGGCGCACTTTGGCGTATGCTTCCTCGTCGTCGGGAACCACCATCACCCGCTTCACTTCCTTTTGCGAACTTGCTATCATGGCGGCTTCGGCAATGAAGTCAGCTTTGCTCACCAGTTCTTCCACGGGGTATGCGCTCATCGAGAACTCTCCGAGATGGTCGTTGAATGCCATTCCGTTTATTTCCGTCTTTATGTCAGAAGGCGTGAAGTTGTCGAGACGCTCCGTTTTCTTGTCGTGGATCAACACCACCTGCACCTCGTTCTTCCCCTCTCTCACTCCTCCGTCGAGAGCCACGCAGTCTATCCATCTTGCCAGGTCGGCTTTCGGGATTCTTCTCATCAGCATACGCTCAAAGTTCACGGTGAGGTCAAACGCCACCTTGTCGATGAAGTCGGCGTCGGCGATTATCACGTTCTCGCTCCATTTAGCTGGATTGTCAAAAACATTGTTCATGGTTGCAAAGTTAGCGTAAATCGCTTTCAGAACAAAATTTGCAAAGGTAAGATTTGCAATTTTCTTACTTATTTCATCCCCCAAGCGGTCAATTGGGCCTTTGGGGGATTGTCTGCTCTCTGATAGCTTGGGCATAAAAGGCTGTTTGCAATACGTTTAAGCCCCATCCTTGCATTCCCGGAAGAATGTATAGGATGGGGCTGCTCGTATCAGTTTGTTGCAGTCTTATTTAGGCAGGTTGAATGCCTTGCTCATCTCTGCCATCTGTTCCTGGCTCATGCCTTCGGGCTCGAAGCCCATGCATTTGGAACTGATGTATATCTTTGCACTCTTTGAGAGCACGTCGATCTGGTCGAAAGCGTCCATCACGTCGAGTCCCTTGGCAAACACGCCATGCTTCTCCCACAACACCACGTCGTAGTCTTCGAGTTCTCGCAGCGTGGCGTCGGCGAGGGTGTTAGAACCAGGCAGTTCGTAGGGCACCACTCCCAGTCCCAGCGGACAGAATGCCTTCGTCTCCGGAATCATGCTCCAGAGGATGTTGGTGAGCACGTCCTTTGTCAGGAACTTGCGGTTGTGGCTCATTGCCACCAGTTCGATAGGATGTGTGTGCACCGTTGCCTTGTATGGTGAACCGGTCTCTATGAGATGCGCATGTACGGTGAGATGCGATGGCAGTTCGCTTGTAGGCATCACTTCGTTGTCGGCGATTATCACGTAGCTTGCGCAGTCGTCAAGAATGCGTATTATGCTTCCGTTTTCCATTGGGCGTCTTGCCAGGTCGCGCATTCTCTTTCCCGTTCCCTTGCAGTAGAAGTAGCATCCCTTGAGAGCCGGCAGCGTAACTCCGATTTGTTTCACGCCGCTGATGGCAGGCATTGCCTTCATCTCCTCGTCGGCATATTCCGTCACGTTCACAGTTATGTTTCCGCCGTTGCGTTCTGCCCATCCGTTCTGCCACAGATATCCAGCCACTTCGGCAATCTTCTCCACCTCGCTGCTGAGTGCGGGGCGTCCTTCCAATATACTCTTCATGATGTTTTGTATGTGTAATGTTCTATGATTATGTTTTTATTCAGGTGTAGTTTTTTATCTTATGCAAAGATAATGCATATAATTCACCCGCCGGTTGTAAGAATTGATTTTTATACTTTTATTTTTGCGATGAGAGGGCGCGGTGTGATTCCTGAATCATTTTCTGTTTATGGATTCTCGCTGCGTTTGCAAGGTTGCAAATGCCCAAATGATTTGTATGGTGATTGTAATGTTGTAAATTTGCCGGCATAATAGACTATTATATAAAGCATACCGAAATGGGATACATATTGAAGACCAAACATTCAGAAATTCTGGACCTTTTGAAAAAGTTCCAGGATAGGAAAAGCGGAAAGATAGTTGAATCGAGAAAAATATTGAGAGACAGCTTCTATTTCTTGCGCCGGAAAGACAAGAGACTGGTGCTAAGGGCATTTCTGAACGGGAGCAAGACTGATATGGATTTTGCATCTTTGAAAATGCAATACCGGTGGTTTCCGGAACTTATGCCACTCCTCAAAGAAAGATGGCTGTCTGTGCAGACAAAAGAAGTGGCCCTCTTCATCATACACAATACAAGCAAGGATTATGTCCTGTCGCAGAAGCATTTGCTCATCAAGACATTGGGCTATTATCAATATCTTGCCGAAACAGCCCCTTGGGGTGAGGAAGAGGTCGTTTCTCCTTCTCTCAACCTTCCAGATTACGCACTTTCAAGAGCCGAATACTGTAGGGCCTGTTTCCTTTATGGAATACCGATAGACAAGAATGAAATTCTCAAGTCCTTGTTTCTGAACATAATAGAATATCTTGGCTATGAAGACAGTCCGGATTGGGGACGTTCTTATAGACAGCCACGTAATATAGCATGGGGAGTACCGGATTGGAGAAAGGAATTCAGTCCTGTTCTATACCTTGATTTTTTGTTGAATCAGGCAAATGTGGGATTGATAATCCAGACGATGAGGGATTTTAACATGAAAAAGGAAATGGAATTCTTTTGGGAGTGGAAAGAAAAAATGATCGACTCGTTTCAATGCTACTCCTCATTTGATGACGTTGAAGATTTCTGCAAATACATTGTAACCAAAGTGAGGGATAATTTTCCACCTCAATTTTCCTACATGCTTCCGAAACGAGAGAAAGCCCCCATTGATGGCAACCAACAAGAGGAATAAGAATCCATAAAACAGATTACCCAAATAAAATCCGAAAAATGAAAACACTAAAACTATTTGTTGCCATCCGCGCTTGTTATCCTTGGGATGAAGTGAAAAGTATTTTATTCAGAAAAGAAAATTGATACAGATATGGAAGAAAACAAACATTACACTCTTAGACTGATTGGCTCATTCCTTTCATTTCTTTTTTGCGTTTGCCTGGTATCGTTAACGTTCATCATGCTTTCGATGTGGTTGGTTTTAACGATGGTGTTCGTGCAGTTACTATTGTACTATATCTTCGATTTCGAATTTTGTTATGTCTCAATTCCTGTTATAGGAAAACTTGGGGAAATATTTTGTTGGGATGAATTCCATATAGGACTTTTGCTGTTGATAGTTTTTTTTATAGGGGTTATTATGAAAATACGTTTGGTATGGAAAAATCAGAAAGTAAAATGAATAAAGAGATTCGTCGCTGGAGAACTTTCCGGCAACGGGGTGTGTTTGTAGGTGCGTTTATGCTTGTGCTTACCGTGTTCATTATGGCAGGCACGTCGAGAGCAGACAGGATGGGGCCTGCACCCATAAAGAAGTCAAAGACGCAGAACAATGATGTACGTCGGCAACGCACAGATGGTAACATAGTGTTTTGTGTGCCGAAAGGGTTCATCTGCAAAGACAGTGTGTTCGCGGGTTGCAGGTTGTTCCTGCTTTTAGGTGAATCTGAAACTGAAGTTACGTTAAACAGTGGCTTTGACAGTGATGACTCGCCCGAACACATTAATTCCATCTACAGAGATTTGGGTGGTGAAGAAATGGAAGGATATGAGTCAACTGTCGTTGCAGATGTAACGAAGTCGGACAAGAGGGTCACCAAGTGTATAAGGGTGAGGAAATACACAGGTCAAGGCATTGTCGTGTATTGGAGATTTGCCGTATTGTTTGACAAGGCAACTGGAAAGATGTGTCTTGTCTCGGCATACGACAAGGGAAAAGGTGACTATCTGGAACCCTTGCTTGAGTCGGTGCGCTTCAATCCGTGACGGGTGGATGCAGAGGGCTTTCCCCTTAATGCAAAGATGTAGTTGTGTAATTGTTACGCAAAAGAAGGTTAAATGGATAATTCTTTGTGTATATTTTACGCATGTGTCTTTGCTGCTATGAAAATCCTTCCTATATTTGCATCGGAAATTCTAATGAGCAAAGAATATGAAGAATCTGTTGATGTCAGCTGCTATCGGCGATATAGCCGGCAGCGCATACGAGGGAAGAAGTCGTAGGACCAAGGATTACGACGCAGTGAAGATGTTCTCGTCGAGAGCACGTTTCACGGATGATACGGTATTGACATTTGCCTGTGCGGAGGCTTTTCTGCACGGCTTGGACATGGCGTCAAATCTCTGGATGTGTGGCAACCAGCATATTGACGCTGGGTTCGGCAGTAGGTTCAAACTATGGCTCGGCGACCATTACCATCTGCCTTATCGCAGCTTCGGCAACGGCAGTGCGATGCGGTGCTCGTCAGCAGGATGGCTGGCACATACGGAGGAGGAGTGTATAAGGCTTGCTACGGAGACGGCTCTCCCATCACACAACCATCCGGAGGGCATAAAGGGGGCTGTGGTTGCCGCCCGCTGTATCTTCCATCTGAAAAACGGAAAGGACAAAGACTTCATCCGGCAGGAGATTCTCGACAAGGAGTATCCCTTCTGGGCAGGAAAGAGCTATGAGGAAATAAAGCCCGCCTATTCCTTCGACTCCACTTGTCCGGGGAGCGTCGGTCCTGCAATAATCAGTTTCCTTGCTTCGAAAGACTATGTGGACTGTCTGCGCCTCGCCATATCCCTTGGCGGCGATGCTGACACGCTGGCTGCAATCGCCGGTCCTATGGCATACGCCTTCTATCGGGAAATGCCCGAGCCGCTGGTCTATCAGGCTCTGAAGAAACTTCCGGAATGGATGCAGAAGACCAACGAAGAGTTTGACGAGAAGTGTGGCATTGAATATAGATAACAATAAAAGGAATTTGGAATATTGTGGAGTGATAGGATAACCTGTTTCCAATGAATAAATTTAAACTGACATACAATATGAAACAACTCAATATCATCCTGGCAGTACTGTTGCTGCTCTGTCTGTTCAAGATGCCTTACGGCTACTATACGCTGATGAGGCTGGCGGCAACGGTCGGGTTCGCCTATATGGCGTACAGGTATTATGAAATGAAGAAGGAGGCACTGGTGTGGACCTTCGGCGCATTGGCCCTGCTGTTCCAGCCGTTGGTAAAGATAGCCTTGGGCAGGGATGTGTGGAACATCGTTGATGTAGCCGTGGCGGTTCTGCTGATAGTGCTCACCTTTGCGGTAAATAAAAAGACGATTGAAAAAAACTGATTCTTGATACTGAACCGAAAATGCGCAATGACTTAATGCCGAAGTCACGCTTAAGTTCCTCGGCTTTAGACGATATCAGCAATATGTATTCTTTTGTTGTTTTCATCGAATGGAATATATAACCTGACGCAAAGTTAATTATTTTATGGTAAAAGACAAGGAAAACAATGACAAACTCTATCATTCACCTCGTTTTTATCATATAGAAGCAGAAAACTAAAGCACCAAATCTTTTCGCAGCAATATAAATTATGATTACATTTGCATAAGCTATTGACTGCCGACTAAATTCAATACATTATGTTATACAGCTATATGGAAAAGCCCAAGCCTCCCCTCACTCCAGAGGAGGAGAAAGCGAAGGAGGAGCGTGTAAAAAAGGAACGCCGCAACGAGATTATCCTGACGGCAATAATCCACACCCTGCTGCTGCCCGTTTTGCTGGTGATAGCAATCCTTATGCTTATCTATCTCGGCATAGTGACGGGTTGGGAGAAAATACAGGAATGGAAGGAGAACGGGTGGAAATTCCGGAATAGAGATGCCGAGGAAGAATGGCCGCCACGCCGGAAGCTCATCTCGCATACAGAGATAGAATGCAGGAACGAGCTGCCTGTGCTGTTCGACAAATACTATGTGGTATATGTGGAGACGGAATACAACGAGCCTCTCAACTCCTTCATCAGAAACAATATAGAATATATCCGCAAGAAATTCTCAGAGAAATACTACCATTTCGTTTATATACCCGAACTGAAAAACATTTCTGACGAAGACCTTGCCTATGCTTTCCCTCTCGACGCAGCATTGATGACCGACGAGATGAGAGACGGCATACGCGGCATCACCACCGAACAGTTCACCCGGATGTTCGCCCCTCTAATCGGTATGGACCTTACCGGCGGCAAGGCGGGGCTGTTGAGCCTTGGCTTTTACAATGGAGACTTTGGATGCGGATTATATGATGACGTCAATTATTCAAAATCCACCTTCTTCTATATAGACCTGCAGACCTGCTGCCCAGATAAAATCAAGGAGGCGTTCGAGGAATATTTCAGGTTCTACTGCGGAGAAAAACATGCCCCGTTCAGTGTGCGCCCAAGGGATGAATACCCTCTCGACAATTGGCAGGAAAATGAACTACACGGAGATCAGAGCGACGCTTCAGACTATTCGTTTTATTACGACCAAAAGAAAATGCAAGATGTAGCCGAAGAAATCAGAGAGAGGGTTGAGATACTGAAGCAGGGAGGATATATCGAACTCCTGCTGCATACGCTTGGTGAAGACCTGGTGAAGCAGATAAACGACTCACGGAAGACTGCCACTCCGCTGATGCACATCACAGTGGCTGACGACCTGCGGATATTCATTCCCGAACTTGACAACCGCGAGGTGAAGATGCCATCCCTCGCCCGTGCCCTGTATGTGTTCTATCTCCGTCACAAGGAGGGAGTGGAATTCAAGTTCCTCTCAGAGTTCACCGAGGAGATCTTCTCGCTCTACCGTCTCGCCAGCAACCGCCTTGACGATGCCCGGTTGCGTGCCACGGTGGACAGTCTCGTTAATCCCATAGACAACAAGATAAACGAATGTACGAGCAGAATCAAATCGGCGTTCCTCAGAGTTATGGACGAATATGCGGCGCGCAACTACTATCTGCAGATGCGCAACAGAGAATTCCGCAGGGAAGATTCCAAAGACAAGAATCTGTTGAGGCTATACAGAGACTATGCCAAATATATTTCTCTGCCGCGTAGTCTGGTCAGCTATTCAGAAGCCGTCATGCGAGTGCCCGTAGTCAAGGGCAGCAGCTCCCAAGAGCGGTGTCTCAGAGAAGAAGAGTTCTGGCGTAGAAATCATAGAATGCGTGAGGCTGTCAGTGATGTTGAAAAATTCAATAAAAAGAAATACTTGAGCAGGAAAAAACGCGAGACAGAGAAGCAGCGCCTGCGCCAGAAAGTGGTGGAGGCATCTATGGCTGTGCTCGAAATGGAATCGAAGAATTTTCTTGCCCATTTCAATCTCGGCGATATGTATTGCAATGCCGTAGACTATGAAAAGTCTATCCGCGAGAACACTTTGATTATCGAGCATGACGCCTACACATGGAACGCCTCGTATATCAACCGCGCCCAGGCTTATCTCTACGCTGGAGAATACGACAAGGGTCTTGCCGACATCGACAGCTATTTCAAGTCTCTGCGCCGATGGGAGGAGGCTGATAAGGAAGCGGAGAGAATCAGAAAACTGCTGCTTGCCAAGAAGAAACCGCTCTTGTGAGCCCAAACTGCCAAATGGCCGAGTGGGGAGTGAAGGTGTCAAATGAAAAAGTGATACTTTCCTGTAAAACGTCCAGGAAAGTATCACTATAAAATCATCGATGCGTCGGAGCATCGCCGCGTTTTGCTTTATCCGCAAAACATCACATTATCCTTCTTATCTAATCACCTTTACTGATTTCTTTGTTCCGTCTGCAAATTTTGTGGTCATGATGTAGATGCCGGTTGAAGGAGACTTCACCTTGCGTCCGCAGAGATCGGTGTATTCCATGCTCTTGGCATTCGCTGCCTCAGTAGCCCTGATGCCGTCGAGTTCTCCGTATCTCACGATGTTTGACCTGTATACCGTGTCACCGTCCTTGTAGAGAGCCTGCACTCCGAAGCTCGTGTAGTCAGACTTGTAGAAATACATAGAGCGCTTGCTGCCATAGCTGAAGATGTCCCATTTGTCGCTGTAGCCGTAAGGCATGTCGGTAATCTCGTCTTCCGGCAGATTGGTGTATTCGCTCTTGCGGAAAGTGAAGAGGTCGTTGTCGAAGTATATGTTGTAGTATAGTTTGGCAGGGTCGAGGTCGCCGCCGTCGGCAGATGTGCTGCTGAGTGTGAACGCCACGTTGCCATATCCGTATCCGCTGTCGTAGTCCTGGAAGTCCACGATTTCAGGATCGGCAGGAGCCGCAGCCACCGGTTTGAACAATCTCAGGCTCGGAGCGTTGTAGTGGGCGGCAGGGTATATGAATTTCTTGCCGTTGTTTACGAGGAATGTGCCTTCCGCCTTCATGGTGTTGCTCTCCGTGTTGCAGTCGAACACCAGGTCCTTCTCGATATATATACTGTCCACGATGCCGTAGTCGCCGTCCTGCTGCACGTAGCCCGCCGGACTGAAGTATGCGTGGCAACTGTCGTTATGGTTGATGCCGATGTAGGCTCTGTCGGTGAATATCGCCTTGCCTCCTTCGAGTCTTCCCTTTATCCATGCGTTGTCCACATCGTCGGTGAAGCTGCCCATATATATGTCGTCGCCCTTTATGGCAACGTCAACGCAGCGGGAGTCAGCCGTCACGTCGTCGGCAGAGTATGTCATCAGGTATTTCGTCACCGCAGCGTCGGCAGGAGGTGTGGCTATTGTCATTGTCTCAGGACTCATCTGGTTGATATGGTCGCCGAATCCCGTCCATGTTCCCGTCTCGTCGCCCACAGCCATATACACCTTTGCCGTGTCCACACGTATCAGCGAGTCGTTGCGCAATACATATTTAATGGTCTGCGAGGTTTCGTCGGGAGTCATCGTCAGTCCCTCCTGTCCGTCCACGTCCACTTCTTCCTTTATCATTCTCCAGGCATAGAAATATTCCGTTTCTTCTGTCTCTTCACCGTTGTCGTCGAGCACCGGCTGTGAGTAGTATTTCTGTGGCAGCTCCACGTTGATGGTGCCGTCGGCAGCCTTTGTTCCCTTTATCCATGCTCCGCTCGGCATGGTGCAGATGGCGTTGCGGATATATATGTCGCCGTTGTCGCACAATACATAGTTTCCCAATGCCGCATCCACGTCAGCTTCCACGGCAAAGTCCCAGTAAGGATAATATCCCTGTCCTTCGGCATACAGGTTGCTGAAGAGTGTTCCTTCTGGCTGTTCCATTATCAGCGGTCCGTCGCCGGCAGCCTTCCTCACCTTTGCAGGCTTCGTTGCATTCCTCTTCCAGTCCGGAATCAGCAGGTTGGTCTTTTTTGCATTGTGTGCCATTTTGCTTGCCGCGAGGCGTATGGGGCTGTTGCCGGAAGGCTTCGTGTCGTTTACTCTTGCTGAGGGTTGTGCCCATGCTGCCAAGGCCACCAGCGATGCTGCCAATAAAGTAGGAATCTTGTTCATAAGCGATTCTTATTAAGTTAATGAATATGGATTGGTCGTTTGTACCAATTGGTTGATTGTTCCTTTGTCTTCTTTTTGTTCCAGTTCGGCATCGTGGATGTTGCGGATTTATGTGTCCTGATGCTTGTCTGGAACTATATGTAATGCAAAAGTATATAATTAATTTCAAATGGGAAAATGATTTGGCAAAATAACTTTCTATCTGTTATTAATATTCTTGTTTCCTTGTGATTGATGCTTGTTCTGTATATGTTATTCCTCTTTATATTTATCTATCTCTTTAGTCGTTGGCGTAATGAAGTTATGTTGATGGATATGAGTAAAAGTTGCCAATATCGCTGATTTTCAGTAAAACCAGGAATTTCAAAAAAAACTGTCAGATCATCTGGTTTTTGGTTGCAACATTCTGACAAACAGACAGTTGGCTGTCTGGCGATTGTCAGGCAATTGTCTGGATGGTTTGCTGATGAGAGGAATTGTCAGATGTGAGGTGTTGCATGCGTTGGCAGAAGTCTGAAAACAGGAATGTGAGTATTACAACATTAACTTATTGGGCAGACCTCTGACAGAAATTCTGCCCATCCGGGGCAAGCACGTTGCCCATGATGGGCAAGCAGCGTGCCCCAGTTGGGCAAGCGTCGTGCCCATTTAAGGACATAAAACCCTTTGTGTTCAAGTGTATTCATTCGTCATTGAAATTCGTGTAGAAAAATGTAGTATTACTTTAAAAGTTCGTGTAGAAAAATGTAGTGCCGCTTTAAAAGTTCGTGTAGAAAAGTGTGGTGCTGTTGCAAAAGTTCGTGTAGAAAAGTGTATCTTTGCATTGTTTTTATATTATAAAAGCATTTTGAATTATCAACGGAATCTAAAAAAACTATGCGATATGGAAAGATAATTTCCATGTCGCCTTACAGAGAACAGGACTGGATGAAGAATATCCCATTATATGCAGTGGAGGAGAGCTTCTGGCTCATGTCTTTGGAGCGCATTTTGAAGTAATCATCATTGTCTGGTTCGCATAATAACCTGAGTTCGGGATAAGCGACAGTCGTTTTTCTTGCTATGCCAGATTTC
>ERZ1034626.2120-NODE-2120-length-12207-cov-3.618088_pt1 | contig 12207 bp, 17 predicted proteins | sample MGYA00520652_ERZ1034626 | MGnify/ENA primary metagenome ERZ1034626 (study PRJEB33766, sample SAMN09781765) | gut metagenome | biome: gut microbiome | host: Homo sapiens | place: Madagascar | study: EMG produced TPA metagenomics assembly of the PRJNA485056 data... | reverse complement strand
GCGAGCCGTTCACGGCCGCCAATGCGCCGGCGGCCATGCAGCAGCTCAAGGCCAAGCAGATCGCCGACACCCCGTTTACGTTTGAGACGGACAAGCAGACCGTGGCCACGATGACCAACCAGGTGCCGACGTCCTGCCGGGCGCTCCTGGGCGGCCATGAGGGCAGCGTGCTGGACACCTACGGCGGCGAGTGGGAGTTTGACCAATGGAGGGCCATTCTCCACGCGTCCAGGGGCGAGGACCGCGGCGCAGCGCTCCGGTACGGCAAAAACATCGCCACGCTGGAGCAGGAGCAAAACATCGAGTCGATGTATACCGCGGTCTATCCCTACTGGCTCGGCACGGACGGCACCCTCGTCACGCTGCCGGAAAAGACCGTATCCGCCGGCGGGGCATACTCCTTCAGCCGCGTCAAGGTCCAGGATTTTTCCGCCGACTTTGAGGCGCCGCCAACGGAGGCGCAGCTCCGAGGCCGGTGCCAGACCTACATCGGAGCGAATAAGATCGGCGTCCCGGCGGTGACGCTGGACGTCACGCCGCAGGTGATCTCGGGGGCCGACGTCATCAAGCTCTGCGACACCGTCCACATCTACTTTGCGGAGCTGGGCGTCAAGACCTCCGCGGAGGTCATCGCCGCCGAATACAATCTCCTGACCGGCCAATATAACGAGATCGAGATCGGGACGCCGCGCTATACCTTTATGGACGCCGTAATCGACAGTCAAAACTACGTAGCGACCGCCCCGCGCACGGTGCAGGAGGCCGTGAACATCGCCACCGGCAAGATCGTCGGCAACGTCGGCGGGTACGTCGTCCTCAACTCGTCGAGCGGCGGGAAATACCCGGACGAGATCCTCGTCATGGACGCCCCGCGCATCGAGGACGCCGTCAGCGTCTGGCGGTGGAATAAGTCTGGCCTCGGCCACAGCAGCAGCGGATATAACGGCCCCTACACCCTGGCGGCACTGGATGACGGGTCCTTTGTGGCCGACGTCATAAAATCCGGGACGCTGGCCTCGGCAGACGGAACGGTTAAATTTAACCTGCAAAACGGCACGATCTCCACGGAGGGGACCTTGCCGAACGGAAAAACCGCAAAAGTGGAGATCGCCGGGCCGACCATCAAATTTTACATTGATGGCGTCCTCGGCGGCTGGATCGCAGATACCGGCGCGGGCATCGAGGTAAGAGGCCAAGACGGGAGCACCGCCTCCATCGGGGGCGCGGAGGGGACCGGCGTGGGACACCTGGACAGCGCAACACGGGTCTACGGATCCGAGGTGTGGATCGCGGGGAAAAAGGTCCAGTGGGTCCAGAGCACCGACTTTGGCGGCTATGTGCTGGTAAGCAAGTAAGGAGGGACGCAAAATGAGCATGCAGGCGGTCACACCGATCATCCTGCGCATGGACAGCCCAAACACCCTGCAAAGGGTGTTTGCAAAGCAAAACGACAAGCTCAGCCGGTATATTGTGGCCTCGCTGGCCTGCGGCGCGGCGGCCTGGACGCCGCCGGAGGGCGTCGCCGGGGCCATCCGGTACAAAAAGCCGGACGGCACCGCCGGATTTTACGACACCGCCGAGGACGGCACGGACGCCATCGCCATGAGCGGCGCGACGGTCAAAATGTACCTAGCGGAGCAGGTCCTCACCGTGCCAGGCGAGGTGGCGATGGAGATCAATTTTTACACGGCGGCCGGTGCAAAGCTCACGTCCTTTGGCTGGACGCTCGTCGTCAAGCCCAGCGTGGTCCCGGACTCGGCCATCCAGTCCACGGACTACTACAACACCCTGACGGCGCAAATCGCCAAGGCGCTGGAGTACAAAAACGCCGCCGCCGCCTCTGCAACGGCCGCAGCGGCAAGTGCGGAAGATGCCGCGGCGACCCTAGCCTCCGCCGTAAAATCTGTAAACGGGGTCGCGCCGGACTCGACCGGCAATGTGGAGATTGCCGCCGAGTATGAGATGGGGACGTCTGGGATATGGACATATCGCAAGTACACAAGCGGGGAATATGAGTGTTGGGGGAGCCAGACATTCTCGGGCACAGCAAACGCCGCGTGGGGCACGATGTTTGTACTGGAGTGCGAGATGCCGGACTACCCGATCACGTTTGCGGGTTACCCGGTCGTGCTGCGCGACGTGATCCCAAACAATGCCGCAGGCTGCTGGGTGGCGGGCTACGGCGCAGGGTCGCAGACAAACTGCGGAACAGTAGGGCTGGTCCGGCCGACTAGTATGCAGATCAGCGCAGCGATAAAAATATACGCCCGTGGGCGGTGGAAATGAGAGGGGAGGACATCATGTTTGAGCTTATCGGCGGCGCAGAGCTGTGGCAGTGGGACACGGGCCGCCAAATCGACTGCGCCGGCCTCCAGGCAGGCACGAAAGTACAGTTTGCATACAGTGATACCCAAACACTGAGCACCGCCGTGAAAACTGCAGGCGGGGCCAGCGTGGCGGACGTACCAAACCAACTGCTCCTCCGGTCCGGGGCGCTGATGGTATACGCCTACGTGACGGAGGCCGATGGCGTGAGCTACACCAAATACGCGGCCCGGCTTAACGTGCAGGCCCGGCCAAAGCCGGACGATTACGTCTATACGCCGACCGAGGCGCAAAGCTGGCAGACGATCCGCGGCGAAATCGGAGACCTGGACGACCTGACAACGACAGCCAAAAACAACCTTGTTGCGGCCATCAATGAGGCAGCAGCATCCGGAGGCGGAGGCGGCGGCTCCGTCACAAAGGACAGCATTGTCACCGCCCTGGGGTACACGCCAGCGGACGCGCCGGATGCGCTCATCTGCACCATCAGCGGAGCGGGGACGGACGCCAGCCCATACACCTGCGACAAGAGCACAACGGAGATGTTCGCGGCGCTCCAGGCGGGGAAGCAGGTATGGGCAAAGGCCGCGCTGCTGTATTATCCGCTGACGCTGCACAACGGCCCTGCCGTGATGCTGTTCGCGGCGCACACAGCCCCCAATACGGTGCGCACGATCACGGTGACGCAGGCGGGAGCGGTGACGAGTACGGTGACAGAGCTGGAGGAGACCGGCAACAAAACGACCGCCCTCTCCGCAAGCTCCACCGACACCCAGTATCCCGGCGCGAAGGCCGTGTGGGACGCAATCCCGCACCCGGAGGCCAAGACGGATGCCATGATTCAGGCCGTGGGCAAGGACGCAGACGGAAAGCTGTGGACCGCGCCGGGGGGCGGCGGAAGCGCAAGCGGCATTGAGCTGGTGTATACCTGGACCGCGGACGGGACGACCATGTCGGCAATCGATGATCTGACGATCGAGCCGGGCAAGCTGTATTTTTGTGAGACGATTGTACCGCACAACGGAGATTTGACCGCCAACGTTACAACACCTGTTGTAGCCGTGTATGTTGGGACCGCCGGAAACACATACACCGGCCTGTGCGTGGCATCGGTCAACGGGCAGCAAAAGTACGGTGACATGCAATCCAGATGGACGTTTTTTGTGCTCGGCGGGACGCTCCACTCGGTGTCGGACCGGACACAAAGCTCCCAAAACGTCCCACAAAATGCCGCGTATGCCGCGAACAAGGTGTACATCTCCTCCCAAACATCCGGCGTCAACATCATCAGCGGGACAACCGTCAACATTTACAAAATGGGGTGAGCAAATGAGGATCAGCGACAACGGGATCATCCGGGACATGACACCGGCCGAGGAGGCCGAATACAGCGCCATGCTGGCCGCGCAGCCTGCGCCGGAGCCGACGGCGGAGGAGCGGCTGGAGGCGTTGGAGGCGGCGATGCTGGAGCTTGTGATGGGAGGCGCGGAGTAAATGGTACAGTTTTTGACCTTGCAGGTGCGGCTGGGGCGCATCACCCTTGCCCAGGTGCCCGCAAAATACCGGGAGGCCGTCCGGGCCGCCCTGAACGCATAAGGAGGGACAAGTCATGCAGATCACAGAGGCCATCTGCACCGGCAACAGCCGGTACAGGGCAAACCAAAGGCTCACGCCGCGGGGCGTGGTGCTGCACTCCATCGGCACGCCGCAGCCGAGCGCGCAGGTGCTGCGGGACTACTGGCAGCGGAACGGCTCGCCGTACCTCGTCCATTACATGGTGGACGACCGGCAGGTGCTGCACTGTATGCCGGACGACCGCAAGTGCTGGCACGTGGGAGGACCGGGCAACGACAAATGGCTCGGCATTGAGATGGGCGAGCCGCGGGAGATCACCTACACCAGCGGGGCACGGTTCACCGTCTCGGACCTGGAGGCCGCGAGGAACTACACGCTCCGGACCTACAAAAACGCCGTGTGGCTCCTGGCGCAGCTCTGCCGGAGGTACGGCTGGGACCCCTACACGTGCATCGAGACCCACTACGACGTGACCAGGCGGGGCCTCAGCAACACGGACCACGTGGACCCGCAGCACCTCTGGGACGGCCTGGGCCTGGGCATCGATCTTGCCAAGCTCCGGCGGGACGTGGCGGCGGAGCTGGGCGGCGCAAGCCCGGCCCCGGCGGACGAGCACCCCACGCTCTCCAGGGGCAGCTCCGGCGAGGCCGTGGTGAGGATGCAGCAGCTCCTCATCCGGGCGGGCTACAATTTCAGCCCGTGGGGCGCGGACGGCATCTTCGGCGACTACACGGACAGCATCGTCCGGGCATTCCAGGCAAAGAGCGGGCTTTCGGCCGACGGCATCTGCGGCAGGCTCACCTGGGCGGCGCTGGAGGCGGCAGGGACCGCGGCCGGGAAAACCGGAAAGCTGGTCCGCATCACGGCACAGAGCGGGCTCAACGTCCGCAGCGGCCCCGGGACGGGCTACAGTGTGGTGAAAACGCTGGCCTATGGCGGCGCGTATACCATCGTCGAGGAGCAGGACGGCTGGGGGCTGCTCAAGGCCTATGCCGACAAGCGCAACGGGTGGGTTTACCTCGCGCACACCAAGGCCGTGACGTGAAACATACAGGCCAAAACGTGAAACATACAGGCCAAAACGCGAAACATACAGGCAAAAACGCGAAACATAAGGAGGAAAAATGAAACATACGATTATGGCAATCATCGGAGCACTGGGCGCGGCAATCTCAACCGCGTTCGGCGGCTGGACAAGCGGCCTCACAACACTGATCGTGTTTATGGCCATCGACTACGCCTCCGGGCTGATCGTCGCCGGGGTGTTCCACAAATCCGGCAAAAGCGAAACCGGGCGGCTGGAGTCCGGGGCCAGTTGGAAAGGCCTCATCCGCAAGGGCATGATCCTGCTGATCGTCCTTATCGCATGCAGGCTGGACATGCTGCTCGGCACAACGTACATCCGGGACGCGGTCATTATTGCATTCTGCGCCAACGAGCTTTTGTCGATCACCGAGAATGCAGGGTTGATGGGCGTACCGATTCCCAAGGCCATCACCGGCGCGATTGAGGTGCTAAAAAAGCGGGAGAGCGTGAGCACGGATGCAGACCATCCTCCCGACAAAGAGTGATTCACAAGCGGCCACCCGCAAACGCGGGCGGCCGTCTTTTTTTACCATCGTGCGCAAAAAAATTTCGAAAATCTGCATTTTGCTCTTGACAAACACACGCAATGCGTATATAATAGAACCATAAGATAAAGAAAAACAAAAGCAACCGGCGAGACGAGAAAGGACGATAACCATGAAATACGACGTGAGATTTTCCTGCGGCCACACCCATACGGTGGAGCTTTTTGGCAAGTCTGCCGACCGTGAGCGTAAGATCAAGTGGTATGAGGAGTTCGGCGTCTGCCCGGACTGCTACGCCGAGCAGAAGCGCATCGAGATGACGGTCACGGCGGAAAAGCAAGGCCTCGAATGCGTCGAAATGCTCTACCGCGACTACAAGCGCGACTACTCCGACTGCAAGACCGTCCCGGGCAGCTACAACGGCGAGACCAAGACGATCAAGGTCTGGTGCAAGCGCAAAGATCAGTAAGGGAGACCGACATCAAAAGCCCAGCCCACGACGGAGAGAAAGGAATCAGAACGATGGAAGAAATCATGAAGGGCATCGACCAAGAAACCGGACTGTACACATCCCGGTATTACGCGCAAAAGGACGCGACCGGCGACGATGTGGTCGTCAAGGTCTGCGGAGGGTATCGGATCATGAGCGCCGGTGACTACATCATCTGGCGCCAGCAGAGATAAAGGGGAGGACACGCCATGACGGATAAAATGTTTGCCGCCGCCTGGGCAGAAGCCATCTCCGGCGCTTACGCAGACCGCGATGCCTACGTCTCCGACCTGGCGCTCTCCTCGATTTGGGGAGACGCCGAGGACGCAGAGGTCCAGGCGGACCGCCTGGACACCATCGGCAGCATCTGGGATGCTGCGCACATGAGCATCAAGGGTATCCGGACCGCCTCCGGCCTATCCCGCACTGCCTTTGCGGAGCACCTATGCATCCCGTACCGCACGGTACAGGACTGGGAGCTCGGCACCCGCACCTGCCCGGACTACCTCCGCCTCCTGATCGCGGAGCACTTCGGCCTCTTCCGCCGGCCGGAGGCCGACCGATGAGGCTCCGGCTCTGCCGCGCCTGTGGCGTGACGTTTCCGTCGGACAAGGAGCAGGAGTCTCTCTGCCCGACCTGCCTCGCGGCTCTAAAGTCCTCGACGATCCGGCAGCGCACATGCCGCCAGTGTGGCAGGACGTTTCCTGGTGGTCCGCGCGCGTGGTACTGCCCGGACTGCCGGGCAGAGAGGACGAGAGAGCGAAACAGGGCACACAAGCGCAACGGGACAAAGCGCCAACTCGGGAGCATCGACAATTGTGAGGCGTGCGGAGCGGAATACATCGTAAAATCCGGGTTGCAGCGCTACTGCCCGGCGTGCGCAGGGGGAGCCGTCAAAGCCAAGGACAATGCTGCATCTCGCGCATACAACGCCGACCATAAAGAGCAGCGGCAGGAGCTGCGGGACATGGTGCTCAAGCCCTGCGTCATCTGCGGCGGGATCGTCCCGCGCGGCAGCACCGCTGTCACCTGCTCCCCCGCTTGCGCCGAGGAGCAAAAACGCCGCAGGCAGCAACGGGCCAGAGCCTCCTCCTGCAAGCACAGCACAAGGCGGCAGCGCACCGGCATGCCGGGCGTCTACTGGGTCGCGACAAACCGAGATCGACCGTGGATGGTGCTCCATAAAGGCGCATATATCGGATCATATACCACCAAGGAGGAGGCGTACCGGGCAAAAAGCGATCTGCTGCAGGCATCTCCGCGCGCCGCCTCCGGCATGCAGTGGGTACACCGCCACCCCCAGACCGGGAGATGGCAGGTGACGATCCACGGAGAGTACATCGGGATATATGATACGATAGAGGAGGCGGTCGCCGCCCGAAATAAAGCGCTAAAAGACAAGGCGCGAGCAAAAGACGCGGGCCAAGCTCAAGGTAAAGACTGATTCACAAGGCGGCCGACCGCAAACGCGGGCGGCTGCCTTTTTGTCACCGCGCCAAAAAAGTTTGCAAAATTTACATTTTGCTCTTGACGAATACACGCAATGCGTATATAATAGAACCATAAGATAAAGCAAAACAAAAGCCGCCCGGCCCCGCCGGAGAGAAAGGATAAATGAAAATGAAGAAAGAGTTTATCAGCAAGATCATGAACAACGCCATCTACGGAGCCGCCACCAACCACGGCGCATACACTTACAAGGCAAACGTATTCACCGGCGAAATCTTCCGCTGCCGCCGCGGCGACGAGGATCGCGAGTGGATCGACAACGATGGCAGCGCCTCCGGTGCCTGGACGCTGGTTGCTCACGCATAAAAAAACAAAAGCAGCCCCGCAGGGAACGCCTGCGGGGCTTGCTTTTTTGCCATTAGGTCCGCGCAAACTTGATGCACAAGGCCCCGGCCGCTGTGATAATAACTCTTGGTGCCGGTGGGGCGGCACCGGGAGTTATTGGTACTGAGATTCCGGCGTCGGTGGGGTCGGTGTGGACCTTGCCGCCGGGGTCGGTGTCCAGGATAGTCCAGACGGTGATCTCGTCGCGGCCTACCTCGACGCGGGCCACGACGGACAGGAGCGCGGCGGTGTCTCCGGAGGCGGTAATGATCGCCAGCAGCTCGCGGAGCCGGTCCTCGGGGATAGCCGAGGCATCGACCTGGCGGCGGAGCGCCTGCATGTCGCGCTCAAGCTCCGCCTGCTCCTGCTCCAATGCCTCGATCTTCTTTCGGAGGGCCGGGCTGTCCAGCCCTCCGAGGATCGCGTCCACGGCGTGGCCAAGCTGAGCGGCCACGCTGTTTTTGCGTACGATGAGATCGGCGAGCCGCCCGGCGGCCCCGGTCTGGATCGCGACTGCCTCCTCCCGCAGGATGCGGATGAGCGCGGCGCTGTTGGACGGCTCGTCGAGGACGGTGCGCACGGCTTCGGCCACGCGGGCCTCCAGGTCCTCGACTTTGATGGGCATATTGTCACAGGTGTGCAGCCGGTGGCGCGCGCCGCAGCTGTAGTACGTATAACGCCCCTTGGAGATGCTGACCACCATGGCCGTTTTGCACTCGGCACAAAACACCTTGCCGCGGAGCGGGTATTCCCGGAGCTCCGGCGGCCTGCCGCCCTGCGCCCTCTTATTTTTTGCCATACGCCTCTGCACCTCCTCAAAAATCGCTTGATCTACAATGGCCGGGACCGCACCCTCGACGCGGATCAGGTCCGACGGGGCGCTCCCGTGGGTGTTGCGCTTGCCGTCGGGCCGCTTGCAGGTGTGGCCGTACTCCAGCACGCCGATATATTTGGGGTTGCGGAGCAGGTCGTGGAGGCTGTTGCTCCCAAACGTCCCGCCGCGCTTGGTGCGGATGCCGTCGCGGTTTAGGCCATCGATGATCTCCCGATAGCTCCGCCCGGAGGCGTACTCGCCAAAGATGCGGCGGACCACGTCGGCCTCCTCCGGAGCGATCTCCAGCCGCCCGGCCTTGACGCAGTAGCCGAGGGGCGGCGTGCCGCCGGTGTGCTGGGCGGAGCGGGCCATATAGCGCATCTTGGCAATCACCTTTTGACGGGTCTGGAGCACCCACATCTGATTAAAAAGCGCCGTCGTGCCCTCGGCCAAGAAATTGGCCGGGTCGCGCAGGTCGCCGCCCACCATGGGCTGGGTGGCAGACGCGACGGACACGCCCAGCGAGGCCAGCTCGTCCCGAAACTCAAACCACGCCGTCATTTTGCGAAACATCCGGCTCTGATCGTAGACGACGACGGTGTCCGCGCCGCCGAGGCGCAGCTCCTCCATCATGCGCCGGTACTGAGGCCGGTCGTCCCGCATACCGCTGACGGCAAAGTCGGCATAGACGCCGAGGACCGGCAGCCGGTTGGCACGGCACCACTCGGAGCACTTATCCACCTGTACCTCGATGCTGTCCGGATTTTGATTGTCCGTGGAGTAGCGCGCGAGGATATACGCGCCGTGAGGCCTCTGCATCAGCGCCACCTCCGGGCCAGGGGGGCCAGATACGCCGCGCCAGCGGGATGGGCTGCGTCCAGCCGGAAGCCGAGGGCGTCGCGGAACCAGCCGACGTCGCGATTCAGAATGTCAAAGGCCATCAAAAGCGTAAAAAAAATAACGCACACGGCGAGGGCAATCGCAAGGCGTTTGGTGCGGCGTTCGGACTTCAACAGGGCGCGCTCCAGCTGGGCAAGCTGGCGCTCGTAGAGCTCACGGGCGACGGCCAGCGTGGAGGCGGGGACCATCTCGACAACCTGCGGGGTATCCTGCGAGGCCTGCGGGATATCCTGCAGGGCCTGCGGAATGCCATGCGGACCTTGCGGACCCTGCGGAGCACCCTGCGGGTCCATAGCGGAGCGGGCCGCATCAAGGATATCCTGGTCCGGAGATTTGACGCCGCCGCCCATGTGGTCCCGCAGCGTCGAGGCCGGGACGCCGGTCGCCTCCTCCAGATCGGCCCAGGACATGCCGCTTTTGCGCTTTGCGTCCATGTAATTATACATCGTGCACAATCATCCTCCCGTCCATAATTTAGAGCAGCAGGGCCTGCGGAAAACCCGCAGGCCCCGCAGGCAATCCCGCAATTGACACGCAAACCCCGCAGGGGTTATGCTGATATCACAAAAGATCAATCATCGGAGGCGAAATCCTCCGGAGGAAGAAGGAGCTTCAGCTCGTCGTAATCGTCCATAAAGGAATGAAACGCGGCATTACGCCCGTCGCCGTATGTCGTAAGGGAGCCGTCCGGGTCGGTGGCGAACCGCAAAAACGTCGAATAAGAGGAGTACATATCGCGGAGGACATCGTACTCCTCGGCGTAGGCCCTGGGCGGGTTTTTGAGATCGTTGACGGCAATACGGGCGCTGTCAAGGTCCTTGACCAAGCCGTCCCGCGCAAACTGATAATCGGCGCTGTCAAAGTAGGCAGAGAGCGCGTCGTTAAAATCACGCCAAGAGCCATTTGGGCGGGTATATGGGTCGGTGGCGGTGTCGTACTCCTCATAAATGGCGTTGCTCCAGACGGAATAAATCATGTCGGACACGGAAGCGGCGTCCGAAGCGCTGAGCAGCATATCCACCCGCGCCTGATGCAGAGCCTCGGCATAGTCGCGGTCGCGCTTTTGGACGATGAGCACGACAGCGATTGCGATGAGAGCGACGGCGAGAACTGCGGCGGCGGCAATTGTCTTCCAGTCTGCGCACTTCTTCGGCGCGGGCTTGGGCGCATCAGTCGGAGCGGGCGAAGCGGGAGGCGGGGCTGCCGGAGCCGCTGGCCGGGGCGGGTCCTGGAGGGCCGAGAAGTCTATCGGGTTGATACGATAGCCGCAATTCGGACACGCAGGGGCCTTGTCGGAGACCTCTTTCCCACACTCGGGACAGTTGATGAGGGCCATAAAAGCACCACCTTATATAAAATTTGCTGGATTATACAAAAAGTTTAGCACCATTCGCCCGCGAGCGAAACCCCCGGATGCAAAAATCGTATGGACGTACAAAAATGAGATGAAAGGAGTGGTGAAATTGACGAAAGAACGGGAGGTTTTAGTGGAGAGGCTGGGCCAAATCCTGCGGGATGCGCCGCTGGAGGTACTGCGGGAGCTGTATCTGATTGCGAGGACGCTGACCGGATAGGGCCGGGACATAAAAGAGCAGGCAGACCGTCAAGGGTCTGCCTGCTCTTTTTTTGCGTCGAGGCCGTCCACGATGGCGCGGACCTTCGCGGCAAAAAGCTCCCACTCCTCGGGCGTGGTCTCCGCCATAACGGCGAGGACCGCAGCCTCGGTGTCGCTCAGGTCGCCGCCCAGGATGCGCCGGGCGTAATCAAAGAGATCGTCCCGACGGGAGCGCTCCACAAACATCGGACCGACACCCTCACGCAGCCAAACCTCATTGACGCTCAGGTTTTTACAAAAGCTGGAGATGGTGCGGTCGGACGGTGCGCCGGTTTTACAAAGCTTGGAGACGTACTGCGGAGTAACATCCATCCGCCGGGCAAGCTCCACCTGAGAGACACCGGAAGCTTTTACGGCAGCGGAAATGCGGGCGTTGATTGTATCCATTAAAATCACCACCTTTACTTGGTAAATACATTATACGAAATACCACGCGAAAAGTCAATAAAAAAAGCAACTCGGTTTATAAAATAACTATTGACAAAACAACTGAGTTGCACTATAATACAACCAGGATGACAAATCAAACAACCGAGACGAACGAGGAGGGAACGGCAATGACACCAGCGGAAGAAATCAAGATGCAATCCATGTGGGACAGGCTCGGGAGCCTGACGGACAGCCACTATGAGCAAGTCCATTGGACCTGCAAACAACTCGGCGACATCCTGGACATGATCGTCGGGCTGGCCATAGCACAAGGCGTCGAGGCAATCCTGATCCTGCTGCTCCTGGCGCACGCGCTCAAAGGGGGATAAAAAAATGAAACCTTGGACCAAGAAGGACACCATCGAGGTCATCGTGCAGATCGTCGTCGCTGCTGCGGCGTCGATCCTGATGAACCTGTATCTCTTGTCGAGATAATACTAGCAGATTAAATAATGCATAACGAGCGTTGTGATAAGTGCAACGATGATCGGGACAACGACGCTCTTGACGATGTAAGCGCCCACCTGTTTCGCGGTATAAGCCGCGTAATGTCTGCCGGGCTCAGACAGGATGATGGCCGGGGCATGCTCCGGGGCGTTGCCATCGTAAAAGGCAAGCCTGTGAGACACAAGCGCATCACAGGCTTGCCTTTTAC
>ERZ1034626.2119-NODE-2119-length-12212-cov-21.902032_pt1 | contig 12212 bp, 10 predicted proteins | sample MGYA00520652_ERZ1034626 | MGnify/ENA primary metagenome ERZ1034626 (study PRJEB33766, sample SAMN09781765) | gut metagenome | biome: gut microbiome | host: Homo sapiens | place: Madagascar | study: EMG produced TPA metagenomics assembly of the PRJNA485056 data... | reverse complement strand
CAAGAAAATGGCGAGCATGGATATGGAGGAGCGTTACCGACTGATAATGAGCACAATATTCAGAGCCTTGGGATTTAGGGTGGAAGTAGAAAGGATGCTAGCCACTGGCAGGATTGATATGATTGTAGAGGTTCCATCCTTCATCTACGTCCTGGAGCTGAAGCTGTCGAACAATGGCGGCATTTCTGCTGCCGAGAGCCAGATCAAGGAAAAGAGCTACACCGAACCATTCAAGGCCGATAAGCGCAAGGTCATCGCCCTGGCAGTGGAACTCGACGAAACAGGCAAGGGATTGATAGATTGGAAAGAAGTGGAAGAGTCTTTATAAAATACAACTTCAAACAAACATCCCGCCAGGTGTCCTACCGGATTACACATCCGGCAGGACACCTAGCGGGTTCTTTTGTTTATCATAAAGACTAATGATAATCCTTTCTTTCTATTCTTCTGGCTCGCAGGTTCAGCTTACGAGGGTTTTGGCGCAAATCCCAGAGATCCACCAGCCAGAGGATATCTTTCTCTTCATTGTAGAAATAGATAATCTTGAAGTTCTTCATGATGATGGCACCACGATACTTTCTCCATTTCTGCAGTTCAGGCACAAACGGATAACTCTCAGGCATCATTTTCAACCGATGCATGATACGAGATAACTGCTCTTGCCATCTCCCAACCGACTTCTTTCCAAACTCTTCTAATGCAAAAACAAGACATTTCTGAAATTCCTGCATGAAGACCTCATCCTGTCTTACAACCATCCTGGAATCGTTTTACGTAAATGAGCATTAAATTCCTCCCACGACATTCCATAGTTCGGGTCATCCAAGTGCTTGTCTATTTCTGCACAATGCTCCATCACCTGCTCCAGCGAGCGACCCATAGGATAGGAATCGGTGTCATAAGCCTCATCCCATGATAAAGATGATACTGATGATGTTGATGCAGCCGAACGATAAGCTGGCGATGGTTCGCAGACCTTATCCCCTGCTATCTTCGATTCCTCGATATGATATTTCTTTTCCTCCATAATTCTTTCGCTTTTAAAGTTCCACGTTACTTATGTAAAGATGATGCAAAGTTACGAAGAAAGATTGGAACTCGCAAGAAAATCTGCAAGAAAATGGCAGAGAGCACTGAAATTTAATGGATTATAAGGATAATTTCCTCACGCAAAAAGAAAAACAAAGCCAGCCTTCTCCTGCGAAAAGGCTGGCTTTCTTTATCATTATTACAGTAATTTCTATTGCTACTTGTTGAAATATTTCTTGCCACCCTGCTGGATAACCAAGCCCTTGGCATTCTTGCCTACCAGCATGCCAGCCATATTGAAGGTCTTGGCAGACTTCACCGCCTGGGTGCGAGCTAGCTCTGTGATGCCGGTATCAATCTTGTCGAGCAGGTAGATGACATACTGCCCTAAACCATTGCCCAGGCTTTCATAATTACTGATATAAGTCTTGCCGTTGGCACGAAAGATTGCAATATCACCCCTGTAACCACTATTATTTGGCATAGAGAACAGATCCTTTCCGTCCTCATCCTTTACTATAAAATAAGACTCATAGAACTTGTCTTGCACATACTTGCTAAGAACAAGTTTTCCATTCTCTATACCATTTACATTTATATAGCCAACCAGACCAGAACCTGTAGGATCTGTTGGGGAAGACACCTCTCTATAACTCTCCACCAGAAACTCATACTTATCATCATTGTTAAATACATTCTGAGAAAGGTATCCATTAGAGCTCTCATTGCAGTTAGCATCATAATCATATACCCCCGTATGACAGATTCTCTCTGACAGCGTTGTCTCATAGCTTTCACGGCTATCATCATCTACCTCCCAAGCCAAATTAGAAGTATCATATTCTACTGACTTTATAAGATTCTTAACCACATGTAATTTATTGTCAGAAGGATTATAATAAGTGTAATTCTCACTAACAGTTACAGAATTATCCATCTCTCCACGAGGACGAAGAGATTGCCAATCAACATTATGAAAGGCGAAATTATTGTTGTGGTCAGTAAAGAAAACCACCTTAGTAACATCCGTCATCTTGGCAACAGCGGCCTTGAATTCATCCATTGTCGCAACAGGAATCAGAAAACCTTCATCATAATCGTAGACTCCATCAGCCCATGGCCAATATTCACAATCATCCTCTCTACCTTTGTCAAGAATCTCCTTGGTTTTGAAGTCTGCCAATGCCTTCATATGAGTAGTCTTGGTCTTGAACTCCTTAGGCTCGTAGCTGAAGGTTTTAGCGACATTAAAGGATGCATCATAGACCGTAAACTCTGCTGTACGGTTCTCATTGTAGTAATAATCAATTCCGATGGTTGAATAAGGAGTGATAACGCCAGTGGTAGTGAGACTTTTGGGGATGAAACCAAAACCATCGCCCTTCACCTTGGCTACTTCTGAAACCTGTGCACTTGCAGCCAAAGCCACGACTACGAAAGCTGAAGCGAGTAATGTTCTCTTCATAATTCTTAATAGCAGCAAGCTTGGATGTCCGGCAAACTTGAATTTAAATTAATTTTTCAATTCATTAATTCTTTATTACTGCAGAAGTAAAGTGTAGGCACCTTCGCCCCGACTACTTTTTGTCCGATTTTATATCCGATGATGCCGGGCGACGCTTTTGCCGATGCAGCAGTCACATGAATCCATAAAACTACAAAGGTTCATTCTGTCCCCTGCGGGCTTCACTCCCCCTCATAATGACGCTGCAAAAATACACTTTTTTTTGATAACAGCCAAATTATTCTTCAAGAAAAGATAAGTATATCAGTTTTTATTTCCATTCTGATGCAACAGTTGCATAAGCAGGCGATGGCTCACAGACCTTATCCTCTGCTATCTTCGATTCCTCGATATGATATTTTAGGATCTGCGGATTTGCAATCCGCAGCAAGCAAGATTGCAATCCGGCAGAACACCTAACGAGGGTATTATTACAGGCATTTGCCCTTTACATATCAAACAGATTACCCGTTGCCACAGAATACGATACCTTACACATGTTGCAGATATCGGTAATCGTAGCACCACTTCCACTCAACGAATAGAACACGCTCTCGCCTACCAATACATACTCCCAGGTGCGATTCATCCTATCCTCAGGCTCCAAGGCATTGATTTTCTTAATCCACTCAATGGTAGCCGTCTGTTTCTGACGCACGTTCACGTCATCCACCTTGTCGTCGCCCTTGGTCTCAATCAGATAAACCTTATCAGCCGTAGCCACGATGAAATCAGGATGATACGTTGCCATCAAGCCATCCTTCCTCACATAGAAGATGATGGCGAAAGAATGGCCATTCTCATTAATCTTCAGGAATCTTTCCACCTCGGCATCCCTATCCAGAAACTCGATGAATGCCTTTTCCAATCCTCCGCCATGAGAAGGATAACCCAGTCGGGGATAGATGCACTTCTGTACCTCCATCGAATAAGACTCTCTCATCTTGATGGCTCTGAGCGAAGAGAAATCCGTATGACTCACCTCGGCATTGATTGTTGTCAGGCGGTTCTGCATCTTATAGATGGCCACGGCAAACTGCTCCACGATATGCTTCGTCACGATGCCATCCTTAGCCAGCAATATCTTCCAGTCGTTGCCCTGGAACGGATTGAAAGGCAGGGAGAAAAGTTTCTCCCGGATATACCAGTCCATCACCTGCACCGTTTGTGCCCCATTAATCTGAATGGTCGGGAACCCCTGGCGGCGACAGTTCTCAAAGCGCAGGGTTACTACCCTCAGCAACTTCTGCAGATACTCATTATATCCGCTGGCATTGAAGAGATTGGCCGTCACCTTATACTTGCCAAAGGTAGTCTTGGTCAGAGATTCCTGCGATACGAAGGTCTCGCCCTCTTTTGCCAGGAACTTGCGGAGCAAAGGCAGCGGATACATCGTGAAGGGCTGCAAATCTTCTAAATCTATTTCTGCATCCTCAAATTCATCGATGGAATCATGCAGGATAACCGGCCATTGGAAATCATACTTCCCGTAATCCTCACGAAGTCCCACGGTAAGAATATCGCCTGTGGCTCCTCCGACACCCACATCGCCTTCATCCACAGCCACCAAGCCCTGATCCTGCAAATCATCATAGAACTTGATGAAAGCCGGATGCTCCACGATAGACAAGGTATCAATATAGGTGCGGGGAGGCTGATGATTCTTCAACACCCTCAGGCGGTCTTCACGCTTAATGTCGATGTAATCAGACTCTCGCCACATCAGTCGCAAGCCTCTGCCCACCAACTGCTCCAACAGGATTGGCGCCTGCGAAGAACGCAGCGGAACGAGCACGCAAATGTTGTTGACATCGAAGCCCTCACGGAGCATCAGCACCGAGATGACCACCTTCGGACTCTTATACCTATCTATATCGAAGAGCTTCTTCTTGATTTCCTGCCATTCCTCATCCTTCACCTCGCCCTGCTTGTTGCTGTCGATGGTAACGATGTCTTCTTCTTCCAGACCTTCCGACTTCAGAAACTCTTCTACAAAAGGAGATACCGTGGTATCCTGGCAGACGATGAGCATCTTCGGGTTCTTAGACGCATCATTCTTCAGGAATTCTTCTTCCAGCTTGTTCAGCTTGGTCAATCCGGCACGGAGCATCATGCGCTGGCCTTCGCTCAGCCCCACTACCTTTCCCTGCTCATCACGCTCGGCGTTGTAATCCAGGTTCTCCAGGTCGGTGAGTTCCTGCCGACGGTCGAGCAGCAACAGCTTCACCAGTCCCTGCTTCATCGCCATTGGCAAGTCGAAGTCAACGATGATATGCGGAAAGAAGAGTTTCACCTGCTTCTCTCCCGTTCCCTTCGTATCAAAAGGGGTAGCCGAGAAGTCCACCTGTATGAAACGGGTTCCCTTGGTGGCGCTGATGGCATTCAAGCCTCTTTGCCATTCCACCTCCTCGGTTTCGCCATTACGCTTGATTTCGTGGATATGATGAGCCTCATCATTGATTACCATCAAATCCTTTAAACCAGCCAGATATTCCAGTTCGGTGCCACCCAGGGCACGGCGGTCGAGCATGCCGAGGTCGTTGCCCGCCGACTTGCCCGGACGGATAGGCAACAGGTCGCTGATGATTTCTGCGGGTGTCACCGTGCTGGAATCGTCCACATCCTCATCCTGTTTTTTCTCTTCCATCTGATTTTCAAACAGATGCCAGTTGGTTAGGGCAATCAGTCCCTCTCCGGTGGTCTTCCTGCCGATGCCATCTTCCTTGGTCACCACATTGTTCTGTATGAACGAAAACACCTCGTCACGATAACGCTCGGGGATGAACACCTCCTGGTTCATGTAGTAGTCATTGGTCTGAGGGTCGCGATATTCCTCATCTCGCTTCTTTCTGCCGCAGAAGGCATCCAGCAGACGGTCGTAAACAATCAGACCCGGAGCCACAATCAGGAACTTCTGCGTAAATCGTCCGCTCTCCACATCCTCGTGCCGGGCATTCAGCATCTGCCAGATTATCAGGGCATGCATCACCCACGTCTTTCCCGTGCCCGTAGCCATCTTCACAGCATACTTAGGCATCTGATATTTAGGCTTGGCAAGCTGAGCCAGGTCGGCCCTATCCATCAGTTCCGGGATGATTCCCTGGTAAGCATCCATCACGCAGTTTTCTCCCATCACTTCGTGCAGATAGACGATGTTGAGGATAGCCTGTCGCTGACCCTCATGGAAGTTTCTCGCACGCTCGTTGCAGAAACCCTCTCCAAACCAGTAGTTCAAGAGCGAAGCGGTGGTTGGGGTCACCTTCTCCAGCATCTCCCCACTCTTCCAGGCGGCATTGACCACATCGGTGAGTCGATGCGCCAATTCCAAAGATATATTACTTGAATTGATAGCCATAGTCGTAATCTCCTATTCGTTCTTTAAACTAACACTTCACATCCAAGATAACCTGACTCTCGAATCCGAACACATCCACCGCCTTGACGCAAACCTTTCGCTCGTCCTTATGCGGCATGGCAATTCGGGTGGAATATACGCAGTGCAGCGGGTCGCTATCGTTATCCACGTTCTCACGATAATCCTGCCAGGTGCTGCGGAAGGTATCGCCGTCATAATCAGAGTCGATGCTCCAATATTCTATCAGCGAGAGAGGGTCCTGCTCCATCACCTTCTGCAAATTTTCCTTGTCCTTATCGTCCAACGGGATATTATCGGGCGAGAGCAGCACATAGTTGCTGAGACTGATGTCGAGTTCATCCTCGCCATAGCCGTTCACGGTTACCTCCACAGGGTTCACCACCAGATATTGCAAAGAAGAGAAGCGGACGGTTTTGTCGGCGATGAGCTTCTTGAAACCTTTCTTGGATAGCTTGTCGAGCAGATCGGGCGGAATCACCAGCACCTCTACATTGCTGTTCTTATATTTCTCGATGGCTTGCGAGATGTCGAAGGCGAAGTTCCAGCCGAGCACGATGACTTTATCCCAGTCGCCGCCAAGCAGAGAAGCCTTGGCTTCTACGGCACGGCGAACGGTAGCAGCAGTGGTTAAGCGGTTAGGACTATCCACCATCACCAGATTTCGTGTGCCTTTTACGTAACCGAAGTTTCTGTCGCTCACCTGCTCTGGAGAGAATGGCAAGGCACCGAAGAGGCCTAATACGACCTGAGAGAGATCGCCCACTCTGCGAAGCTTCTTGTTGTTATGGAAAGCCTCTTTCTGATAGTCGCCGATGCTCTGATAGAGGAACGGATTTACTTTCTGGTCGATGAAACGCTTGCGCATGACGAGGGATGCCGGCTTGCCGATGTCACAGGTAATCCAGCGACGGCCCAGCTTTTCGGCAACCGCTGCTGTGGTGCCGCTGCCACCGAAGAAATCACAGACAAGGTCGCCTTCGTTGGAAGATGCCTTGATGATACGTTCGAGGAGAGCTTCGGGCTTTTGGGTGGCGTAACCTATTCTTTCTTTTGCAACAGGATTTATCATTGAAACATCCCAAACGTCAGGCATAGGAACACCTTTCGTTGGCTCATCTGTCATGATAGAATGTCTTATACCATTCTCATCTATAACACTTTTCCATGATTTACCCTGTGCACTCGACTTTTCTGATTTTGGTATATAGAGTTGATTATAGACTCTATTAGATTTGTTTTTCCCATAATAAAGTATTGTATCATGATTTGTTGCAAAAGAACTTCCTGCAATATTCCAACGACGATAATACCAAATAATTTCATTAACAAAATTTTCTTTACCAAAAATATCATCAAGAATAACTTTCATGTATGAACCGATATGCCAATCTATATGAACATAAATACTACCTCGTTCTGAAAGCAATTCCTTCATAAGTATCAATCTTGGATAAATCATCTTTAGGTAAGAGATTGTTCCTTCTTCCCATGTATCAGCATAAGCAAATTGTTCAACAACAGTAGGTTTCTGCTGAAAATCCAACCCTGGCAACGTAACCTTCGTTCTATAATCCGCCTTAGAATCAAACGGCGGGTCGATGTAGATCAAATCCACTTTGCCCCTTAAAGAAGGCAAACCCGTCTGAGGGTCTCCGGCAAGCAGCGCCTGCATGGTCAGGAGATTATCACCATACACCAGACGGTTCATCCAACTCCCCCCATCCAGGGCAGCATTGAATGCATTAGGGATATTGGGAACTTGTCCACGGAAGAATCCGGAGACATCCTTGCGAGGCAACACCAGCTCATTGGTTTGCAACCCAATGCGTGTGCCACTGCTCAATCGCTCGATGATGCGCTGAGCCTCTTGCCTACCTTCGCTTGCAATGCGAGGTAGTTCTTCAATTAATGATTTTGCCATAGCATTAAAGCTTAAATATAGTTTTAATGCGACTGCTTTGTTACTCAGAAAATAAAAGCTACAACCAAACACCCTTATCCATAGCAACAAAGCCAACCTGGGTTTGCATCAAGACTAGCCTCATCCCCATCAGAACGCAGAAACGTGGACGATCCACTTATCCAACGTTCCAAGGTGTTTGGCCTAACCTATACACTACAGATAAGTTTTACGTCCACGCTATAGCGGACGCTTACTTATTTATTCTGTAGTGTAGTTCTTTCCGCGGCCAAACTTCAGGAACATTATTATCGAATAAACAGCAAACGCTATTATTTTAACCCACAAAAACAGACGTCATCACCCTAGGGCGAATCAATCCGAATGCAAAGATACTGCAAAAATCAGAGATAACAAAAAGAATCGCCACCTTTTTTATATTATCCCCCTATTTTTCTTGCGAAATCAAAATATTCTTCTCAAAATCTTTGGAGTATCAATAATTATCTGTATCTTTGCACCGTTAGTTCCAGCCGAGCCTCTTAACAATGCTTAAATAGGCTGGGCTTTTTTCATTTATAAACTATAGCTATGAGTAAGGTAAACTTCTATGATATATATATTCATTTCAATGATGATATAATGCTAGAGCCATCCTTTTCCATCAGATATAAGGATGAGAGCGCATCATATAATTTCAAGAAATTAGAGTTTGAATATGCATTTATTCCAAAGGATCAACAACGCCTGGTGAACTATTGGGCACACCTTCATCAGCGTGAGCTGATGGAGCACTATCGCTATATCAAAAAAGTGAAGCCCCTTGCCAAGATTGAGAATTTGAGCAAGATGAAGGAAATTCACATAGCCCCATTAGATCCAAAAGACAAACTGGGAATTATATTTGTCTGGTATCAGGAGGATTACAAGCTGATTGTCTGGTTTAGCAATATGGAGCGCAAACTTATTGATATCAAGAAGCTTATGCTTTCTGATAAAGAAAAGTTAAAGCGTTTTCAGGACATTGATTATTACGAGAGCTACAAGGTAAATCCATACAGTATAACATGGGGTACAGACATCAAGCTGACAGCTAAAGAACTCTATAACATCGCTGAGCCACTTCCAAGCTACGTAGATTTCAAGGAATTAGACAAAGGAATCCTGGATGAGATTGCCGAAGAACAAGAAAGACTAAAAAGGAAGAACTATTCTTTCACCGCAGAGGCAGGATCCTGCTTTTGGGGCTGCCTTGCCTTTCCAATCACTCTTCCTGCACGCATCATCTGGTTTATTTTGAGAAAAGCCAGAAGTCGCTAGATTACAAAACTTATTTAGTTTCGACGGATTTGCAATCCGCAGCAAGCTAGATTGCAAATTCTTTTTTGCCCATCCAGATGAGGCGGATTGCAAATCCGCCATACCCAAAATGGTCGAACATTCCCTATGCCGGATTGCAAATCCGGCAGGACGCCTAGCGGATTTAAAATTCTAATGATAATCCTTTCTTTCTATCCTCCTGGCTCGCAGATTCAGCTTACGAGGATCTTGGCGCAAATCCCAGAGATCCACCATCCAGATGATATCTTCCTTTTCATTATAAAAATAGATAATCTTGAAGTTCTTCATGATGAAGGCCCCACGATACTTTCTCCATTTCTGCAATTCAGGTACAAACGGATAACTCTCAGGCATCAACCTCAGCTGATGTTTAATACCAATCAAGCTATCAATCCACTTTTTGGCTGTTTTTCTGCCGAATTCCAACAAAGCGTAATCTACACATTTGTCAAATTCGCTATCAAACAAATCATCTGCCTTTATCTCCATTGCGCAATCTTCTGCTCTAATCTTGCAATCAAATCATCCACTGGATGACCATAATTCGGGTCATCCAAGTGCTTATCTATTTCTGCGCAATGCTCCATCACCTGCTCCAGCGAACGCCCCATAGGATAGGAATCGGTATCGTAAGCCTCATCCCATGATACGGATGATACTGATAATGCTGATGATGCTGCCGAACGATAAGCAGGCGATGGCTCGCAGACCTTATCCCCTGCTATCTTCGATTCCTCGATATGATATTTCTTTTCCTCCATAATTCTTTCGCTTTTAAAGTTCCACGTTACTTATGTAAAGATGATGCAAAGTTACGAAGAAAGATTGGAACTCGCAAGAAAATCTGCAAGAAAATGGCAGAGAGCACTGAAATTTAATGGATTATAAGGATAATTTCCTCACGCAAAAAGAAAAACAAAGCCAGCCTTCTCCTGCGAAAAGGCTGGCTTTCTTTATCATTATTACAGTAATTTCTATTGCTACTTGTTGAAATATTTCTTGCCACCCTGCTGGATAACCAAGCCCTTGGCATTCTTGCCTACCAGCATGCCAGCCATATTGAAGGTCTTGGCAGACTTCACCGCCTGCGTGCGGGCAAGCTCTGTGATACTTGTATCGGTCTTGTCAATCAAGTAGATGACATACTGATATAGACTATTACCCAGGTATTCCTCAGTACCAAAATAAGTCTTGCCATTAGCACGATAGATGGTAAATGTATCCCCGATGTAATCAACAGTTGACACAGAGAACAATTCCTTTCCGTCCTCATCCTTTATTACAAGACAAGGCTCATAGTACTTATCCTCTACATCTTTGACAAAAACGATTTTTCCATCCTCAATACCTGCAATAGGACATGCACTTATAGATCTCGTAGAATTTGTTGTGGCAGACACCTCTTTATAGGTTTTCACCAAATACTCATACTTATCATCATTATTAAACACATTCTGAGAAAGGTATTCATGAGAACCCTCATTGCAGTTTGCATCATAATCATGCACCTCTATCGCATGGACACTTTCTGCCCACTTATACTCATGGTTCTCCTGGGTTTCATCCACCTTCCAATCTAAACTAGAAGTATCAACCTCTACTATTTTTGTAAGATTTTTAACTCTATACAATTTGTTGTCGGAAGAATTATAATAAAAGTAACTTTCACTAACTGTTATAGGATCGAAACTAGAAACGATACGTAGCCAATCATCATCAAGATGGAAGGCGAAATTACCACTATCATCAGTAAAGAAATCCACTGTATATTTATCCATCATCTTGGCAATAGCAGCCTTAAATTCGGCCATCGTCGTAACTGGAATCAGAAAACCTTTATCCGTATCATAAACACCATAAACACTACCCCAATACTGTTCCTCATAACCTTTATCAAGAATCTGCTTGGTCTTAAAGTCGGCCAAAGCTTTCATTCGTACTACTTTATTCTTGAACTCCTTAGGTTCGTAGCTGAAAGTTTTCGCTACATTAAAGGAAGCATCATAAACCGTGAACTCTACCGGCTGGTTTTCATTGCGTTCAACTCCGATGGTTGAATAAGGAGTGATGACACCAGTGGTAGTGAGGCTCTTTGGGATAAAACCAAAACCATCGCCCTTCATCTTAGTCACTTCAGAAACCTGCGCACTGGCAGCCAAAGCCATGACTGCTAAAGCTGAAGCAAGTAATGTTCTCTTCATAATTCTAAAATAGTTATAAGTCTGGATGTCCGGCAAACTTAGATTAAATTAATTGTTCTAAAATTCTAGATTGCAGCAAAAGCCAAGCGTAGGCATCTTTCGCCCTACCACTTTTCATCCAATTATTATTCGATGTTACCGGGCGACACTTTTGCTTATGCAGCAGTTATATGGGTTTATCAGCCCCCAGGGCCATATAGCTAGGTGCATCCTCATCCTCCGAAGTTCTGAGTGCAAACAATGCACTTTTTTATCTCCTTATTGAAAAGGGCATCAGTTTTTATTTCCATTCTGCAATCATCTTTTCTATTTCAGCATCCAAAACGGAAATAGGCTCTCCATAATTTGGATCATCCAATTTATCCAAAATGCTTTCGCAATGCTCCATCACCTGCTCCAGCGAGCGCCCCATAGGATAGGAATTGGTGTTAGAAGCCACATCCCATGATACGGATGATGCAGATGATACTGATGATGCAGATGATGCTGCCGAACGATAAGCGGGCGATGGTTCGCAGACCTTATCTCCTGCTATCTTCGATTCCTCGATATGATATTTCTTTTCCTCCATATTTTCTTTCGCTTTTAAAGTTCCACGTTACTTATTGGTGCAAAAATACAAAGAAAGATTGGAAACCGCAAGAAAATCTGAAAGAAAATGGCAGAGAACGCTGAAATTTAAAGGATTATACGGATTATCTTCCCATGTAAAGACCAAGAAAGCCAGCCTTCTCCTGCGAAAAGGCTGGCTTTTTTATCATTATTACAGTAATAGATACTGCAAAAATCAAAGATAACAAAAAGAATCGCCACCTTTTTTATATTATCCCCCATTTTTTCTTGCGAAATCAAAATATTCGT
>ERZ1034626.2107-NODE-2107-length-12252-cov-7.079446_pt1 | contig 12252 bp, 10 predicted proteins | sample MGYA00520652_ERZ1034626 | MGnify/ENA primary metagenome ERZ1034626 (study PRJEB33766, sample SAMN09781765) | gut metagenome | biome: gut microbiome | host: Homo sapiens | place: Madagascar | study: EMG produced TPA metagenomics assembly of the PRJNA485056 data... | reverse complement strand
GAGGCATTACGTGTTTTGATGGCAGATGAATTGAATGAGGAGCGTATGGAAGGTCGAATCGAAGGACAGCGCGAGGGAAAGATTCGTGCATATGCATCCCTGGTACAGGATGGAATCATTACAGTGGAAATTGGTGCAGAAAAAGCAGGAATGTCTGTCGATGATTTTACAAAAGAAATGAAGAAGGCCGGTTATATAATTCCAGCAGTATAAAATCAGAAAATGAAATGTGTGGTGCCCATGGTTGCACCACACATTTCATTTTAATTTAAGAAAAGTTTTATATAATAGGAATTGTTCTGGAAATCAGTTCGTGATAGTATAAAAGCTATGCATATGAAAAGGAGTTAAATCATGGGAAAAATATTTAAAAACATGCTCCCATACTGGAAATGGATTCTGGTTATTGTGGCTTTTCTTGTGATGCAGGCATTTTGTGATCTGTCCCTGCCACAGTATACATCGGATATTATCGATGTCGGAATCATGAGCAGCGGAGTGGAGCATATTCTTCCAGAAGAAATGACACAGGAAGATTTTGTGTCAGCACAGCTTTTTATGACCAGCAGGGAAAAGAAAACATTTGCCGCCTGTTATAAGGAGCAAAAAAAAGACGGAAACTATGTGAGAAATTGTGAAGAGGATACGCTTGACGATATGGATGAGTCTCTGTTGGAGCCGATCGTCATGGTATATCAGATGTCCCAGATGAAGGAGTCCGATATTGACGAGAAGGCTATCACGGCGAAAATGGGAACGGATGGGACGCAGGTAGATATGAAGCAGCTGATGCAGGCACTGGCAGCCGGCCAGGTACCGGATCAGCAGATTCTTGAGATGCGAAAGCAGGTGTCCGGACAGATTGATGCGATCGGATCTTCTACATTGAAATCCATGGGTGTGACCTATGCGATCTCCTGTGATAAAAATGCAGGTGTGGATGTAGATGCCATTCAGAAACATTACTTATGGACCACCGGAGCCAAGATGCTTGGTTTTGCGCTGCTGATGGTTATGGCGGCAGTGGTTGTCGGATATTGTGCTTCCCGTGTGGGAGCATCCATCGGACGGGATCTGCGTGATAAGACATTCCGCAATGTTGTACAGTACTCCAATGCAGAGATGGATCATTTTTCAACGGCATCCCTGATTACGAGAAGTACCAATGATGTACAGCAGATTCAGATGGTGACTGCAGTATTTCTGCGAATGATTCTTTATGCTCCGATCATTGGAATCGGTGGTGTGATTAAGGTTGCACAGACCCATGCAGGAATGGAATGGGTGATCGCGCTTGCGGTGCTTGTTATTCTTGGATTTGTAATGCTTCTTACCTCCCTTGCCATGCCGAAGTTTAAGATTATGCAGAATCTCGTGGATCGGCTGAATCTGGTTTCGAGAGAGATTCTGACAGGATTAAATGTCATTCGTGCATTTGGACGGGAAAAACGGGAAGAAGAGCGGTTTGATGAGGCCAACCGCAATCTGACAAAGACGCAGTTGTTTACCAACCGTGTTATGACATTTATGATGCCGGGAATGATGATGATCATGTACTGCATTACGCTTCTGATTGTGTGGGTTGCCGCAAAGCGGATCGATGGCGGATATATGCAGGTTGGTTCCATGACGGCATTTATTACTTACACAATGATGATCGTTATGGCATTTCTGATGCTGACCATGATGTCTATCATGATGCCGAGAGCCGGTGTGGCTGCAGAGCGTATAGATGAGGTTGTACGCACAAAAAGTACGATTACAGATCCGAAAGAGCCGGCTGCTATGGAACAGTGTGAGGGTGTGATTGCCTTTCATCATGTAAATTTCCGGTATCCGGGAGCCACGGAAGATGTGCTTTCGGACATTGATTTTGTTGCAGAGCCGGGAAAGACCACTGCAATTATCGGAAGTACCGGATGTGGTAAATCTACGCTGGTCAACCTGCTTCCGCGTTTTTATGATGTGACAGGTGGAGAGATCACGCTTGACGGAACGGATATCCGTAATTATACATTGCAGGATCTGCGGGAACATATCGGATTTGTACCACAGAAGGGAATTCTTTTCTCTGGTACAATTGCAAGCAATCTGCGCTTCGGGGCAGAGGATGCGTCAGATGAGCAGATCCGGGAAGCAGCGGAGATTGCGCAGGCAACAGAGTTTATTGACAGCAAACAGGATGGGTATGAGAGTGCGATTGCACAGGGCGGAAGCAATGTTTCCGGCGGACAGAAGCAGCGGCTTGCCATTGCCAGAGCAATTGCAAAAAATCCAAAGATTTATGTGTTTGATGACAGTTTTTCCGCTCTGGATATGAAGACCGATGCGGCACTCCGCAGAGCACTTGAGACAAAGACGGAACATACGACCGTGATCATTGTCGCACAGCGAATCAGTACAATTCTGCATGCGGACCAGATACTGGTACTCGACGATGGAAAGATTGTCGGAAAAGGCACGCATGAGGAATTACTGCACAATTGCGAAGTTTACGAGCAGATTGCCAGGAGCCAGCTGTCTGCCAAAGAACTGGGACTTTCTGAGGAGGTGAAATAAGATGGCAGAACAACGTACAAGAAGACCTCACGGTCCGATGGGCGGCTCGGGCAGAGGAATGATGCCGGGAGAAAAGCCAAAAGATTTCAAAAACTCTATCGAAAAACTGGTTCGTTATCTCGGAAGATACTGGTATGCAATCGTTGCCGTTATGATTTTTGCGGCGGTGTCTACCGTCTTTTCCGTTGCCGGACCAAAGGTTATGGCACGTGCAACGAATGCATTGGTGGAAGGTCTCGGAAAAAAGATCGCGGGAACCGGATCTATTGATTTTACCTATATTGCCAAAGTGTTATTGTTTACACTTGGCCTGTATATCTGTTCTGCAGTATTCAGTTTTATACAGGGAATGATCATGACAGGAATCACGCAGAAAACCTGTTACCGCATGCGTAAGGAAATTTCAGAGAAAATCAACCGCATGCCAATGAAATATTTCGAGAGCCGCACGTACGGAGAGGTGCTATCCCGCATCACCAATGATGTGGATACACTTGGACAGAGTTTAAATCAGAGTGTGACGCAGATCATTACGAGTGTGGCAACACTGGTCGGAACACTTGTGATGATGATTTCAATTTCCGGAATTATGACATTGATTTCACTTGTGATTCTTCCGGTATCTGCCATCCTGATTTCGTTTATTATCAAACATTCGCAGAAATATTTCCGCCAGCAGCAGGAATATCTGGGACATATCAACGGACAGGTGGAAGAGGTCTATGGCGGACATCTGGTGGTGCAGGCATATAATAAGCAGGAGAGCACCATCAAAAAATTTGAAGATACCAATCAGATTCTGTTTCAATCGGCATGGAAGTCCCAGTTTTTATCCGGACTGATGCAGCCGATCATGCAGTTTGTCGGAAACCTCGGTTATGTCGGAGTGGCAATTTCCGGAGGACTTCTGGCAATCCGCGGAACCATCGGGGTTGGTGAAATTCAGGCATTTATTCAGTATGTCCGGAATTTTACTCAGCCGATCCAGCAGATTGCGCAGGTGGCAAATATGCTGCAGTCGATGTCTGCAGCCTCCGAGCGCGTATTTGAATTTCTGGACGAAGAGGAAGAAGAACTGACGGTTGAACATGCTGTGCATCTCGACCATGTGGATGGTTACGTGGATTTTTCCCATGTAAGTTTCGGATACAATCCGGGCCAGATCATTATCAGGGATTTTTCCGCTCATGTAACACCTGGACAGAAAATTGCAATTGTCGGACCAACGGGAGCAGGAAAAACCACAATGGTCAAACTGCTTATGCGTTTCTATGATGTGACAGGCGGAGCCATTCAGGTGGATGGGCATGATATCCGCGACTTTAACCGTCAGGAACTTCGGGATGCATTTGGTATGGTATTGCAGGATACCTGGCTGTTTAAGGGATCTATCATGGAAAACATCCGGTATGGCCGTTTAGATGCCACAGATGAGGAAGTGATTGAGGCGGCAAAAGCCGCACATGCCCACCATTTTATCCAGACACTTCCGGGTGGCTACCAGATGGAGTTAAACGAGGATGCAAGTAATGTTTCCCAGGGACAGAAACAGCTTCTTACAATTGCACGTGCTATCCTTGCGGATAACCCGATTCTGATTCTGGATGAGGCAACCTCTTCGGTAGATACCCGTACCGAAGTGCGGATTCAGAAGGCATTGGATAATCTGATGCGTGGACGGACCAGCTTTATCATTGCGCATCGACTCTCTACGATAAGAAATGCGGATCTGATTCTGGTGATGAAAGATGGCGATATCATAGAGCAGGGGACACACGAACAGCTTCTGGCACAAAAGGGATTTTATGCAGATCTGTATAATTCCCAGTTCGAAGAGAATGCATAAGACATTGAAATAAATTGGCAGTTGTGCTATAGTTTAACTGTATTTATCGACAAATTTTGACAAAATCGGACAGTGCTTTCTGGTATGCTTATTTTTGACTGAATTTGACATTCTAGGAGGCCTACATGGGAAAACTAAATGTCGCAATTGCAGATGATAACGAGGTTATGCGTGACTTATTGGAAGAAATGGTAACCAGTGATGATGAACTGCACCTGATCGGGATGGCGAAGGATGGAGAAGAAGCCTGTCATCTGATCAGGGAAAAAGAACCGGATGTTGTATTATTGGATATTATTATGCCGAAATTGGACGGTCTGGCAGTCCTTGACAGGATCAGGGCAGATCACACGCTAAAAAACCGGCCGACATTTCTGATGATCAGCGGAATCAGCAATGAAAAAATTACCGAAGATGCGTTTGAGCGGGGAGCAGATTATTATATTATGAAGCCGTTTGACCGGAATATTGTTTTGGACCGGATCAAGACACTCAACCGTCGAAAAAACAAAGTACGAAAAGAAATTGGCAGACCGGTTGAGATGGAAAAGAAATCGGAAAAGTACTCGTTACAGACACTGGAAGAGGATGTCACAGAGATAATTCATGAGGTTGGGGTTCCGGCACATATCAAGGGATACCAGTATTTGCGGGAGGCAATCATCATGTCTGTGACGAATATGGACATGTTAAATTCTATTACGAAAATTTTATATCCGGGGATCGCAAAGAAATTTGATACGACACCAAGCCGTGTCGAGCGTGCCATCCGTCATGCAATTGAAGTAGCATGGAGCCGTGGCAAGATGGATACGTTGGATGATCTGTTCGGATATACCATCAGTAATGGAAAAGGAAAACCGACCAACTCGGAATTTATCGCTCTTATTACGGACAAAATACGATTACAGATGAAGGGTAAGTAAAGGAGTGTTGTGTATGAAGAAGATTCTGTTTGTTTCATCAGAGGCAGTGCCATATGTGAAAACCGGGGGTCTTGCCGATGTTGTCGGATCACTTCCGAAATATTTTGACAAAAAAGAGTATGATGTGCGGGTAGTTATTCCGAAATACGCCTGCATGGATCGCTCATTTCTTCCAAATTTAAAATTTTTGTGCCATTTTTATGTAAATCTGAACTGGCGCAGGCAGTATGTTGGAATTTTCGAGTCAGAATATCATGGTGTTCACTTTTATTTTGTGGACAATGAATTTTATTTCGCAGGAGAATCTCCATACAACAATATCTATGAAGATGTGGAAAAGTTTGCATATTTTTCCAAGGCAGTACTTGCTAGTCTGCCGTATATTGATTTTGCCCCGGACATTATCCATTGCAATGACTGGCAGACAGGACTTATTCCGGTGTTTCTGCATACGGTATTTGGAGATGATAATTTTTATGCGGGAATCAAAACCGTGTTTACGATTCATAACCTGCAGTTTCAGGGACGCTGGCGAATTCAGGAGATTATGGATATTACAGGACTCCCGGCACACATTTTCAATGCATATGAACTGGAATCTTATGGCGAAGCAAACTACTTAAAGGGTGGCGTGGTATATGCAGATTATATTACTACCGTCAGCCCGACGTATGCAAATGAGATTACGACCGTAGAAGGGGGAGAGGGCTTAAGTGGCCTGATGACTGCCCGAAAGGATCGCCTTTATGGTATTTTAAACGGAATTGATTATGAAGAATATAATCCACAGACAGATCCTTATATTCCGGTAAATTATTCGAAAAAAGATGCAGTGAGTGGGAAAAAAGAAAACAAAGTTGCATTACAGAAAGAACTTGGGCTTCCAGTCAGGGAGGATGCTTTCCTGATCGGAATCGTATCGCGTATGACCAGCCAGAAAGGATTTGACCTGATCGGCTGCGTATTGGATGAACTTTTAACCGAAATGGATATACAGCTGGTGGTTCTTGGTTCCGGAGAGAGCCAGTATGAAAATATGTTCCACCATTATCAGAGTAAGTATCCGGACAAGGTAAGCGTACATATCGGATTTACCGAGGAGCGTTCGCACCATATATACGCGGCAAGTGATGTGCTGCTGATGCCTTCCATGTTTGAACCATGCGGGCTGGCACAGATGATTGCCATGCGTTACGGAACGCTTCCGATCGTACGTGAAACCGGAGGACTCCGGGATACGGTAGAACCATACAATGAATATGAAAATACAGGATGTGGTTTTTCATTTGCGAATTTTAATGCACAGGAAATGGCAGATATTGTCCGGTATGCGTATCGTGTGGAGCATGAACACAAGACCGCATGGAAAGAACTGATCTATCGTGCGATGGATCGCAATTTTTCCTGGAATGCTTCGGCACATGCATATGAGAAGCTATATGATAAACTGGTAGAAATGTAATAGATGTTCCCCGCAGAATTTTTTCTGCGGGGATTTTGTGTCTGGAAATATAATCTATGAAGTGCAGACCGGCTGCGGCATGGTCAGCAGATGGCTGTGCCGGCAGTAATAGTAGGCATGGTCGGACAGAATTTCTTCATCCTGAAGCTGTGAGGCATTCACTTCTTTTACCATTGCGGTGTAATGGTCGAGATTCTGCCTGTCGTTTTCATCGGCGGCAAGAATCAGTACTTCGTGAATACTGCTTGGCAGAATGATCAGATCCTTTTCAAACAAATCGGACAGTTCTTTTAAGATGTCATCGTAGAGGAGAACGGTTGCACCATTGGTCCGGTACGTATTGGTCAGAACATACAGTGGCGGGGCTGCTTCCGGAAGTGGAGTTTCCGCGACGAGCTGTATTTCTTTGAGAAGACTGCTCATCGGGGTAAGCTGTGGGGGAAGAAGCTGTGGCGTGTTTTTCTTCGCAAGCCGGTAGAGCGTTTCTTTGTCGGTTTTCCAAAGGTTTAAGTGATGATTGTGGATCAGAATATTTGCCTGGTTTTCGGCACTTGCATGGAGCAGACAGTAAAAGATTACGGCCAGATCCTGATAGCGGAAAAACGGAACCTCTTTTAACAGTTCCTGATTTTTTTCAAAGCTTACAAGACGCATGACGATGTGCTCGCTGGCACGGGAAAAATCGGTAAAGTAGGACGTGTCAAAATTTTCTTCCGGGGCATGCGCCTGATAGGTATGAAGAATATCTTCACAGATTTCTTCAAGGCATACCCCTTCTAGATAGCGATGATAGTATGGCATCAGATAGATCGCAGGTGACACGTTTTTCTTCGGATGGAGAAGTACCAGACCATCGTAATGTGTTCCGTTATTTTTGGTAAAGGAACGAATGTCTAAAGTGACACCTGTCTCGATACGCAGAGAAAGCTGTGTACGGATCGTTGTTAAAAATTCCTGATAGTTCATATGTAATTGAAAACAAATGTATATATGGGAAATTTCGGAATGACCGTTTCCGAAGATGAAAAATCCACGGTGTTAACCAGACACCGTGGATTTACTTTAGCATGTTTTGACTGAAATTGCAATCATTTTTCTCGGTTTTTTAATAAGAGAGAAGTTCCTGCCACAGCTTTGTGTACTTGGCGGAATCATCATCACTTAATGCTTTATAGATTTCACATCTTTTTATCGTGTCACTGGAAGGATTGATAGCTTCGTTATTTTTTACGTCAGCGTCCTGATTTTCTACCACAGATGTAATCGGAGAGGCATACTGCACATATTCGAAATTCTTTTCTGCGATATCATCCTTGCACAGGAAATTTAAGAATTTTAAAGCGTTGGTCTGGTTAGTGCAGGACTTTGGAATGAACCAGGAATCGATCCAGAGGTTGGATCCCTCTGTTGGAACGGAATAATCCAGATTGTCGTTCTCTGCCATGGCCAGTGCAGCCTCGCCGGAGTAGCACAGTGCGATGGAGGCTTCTTCTCCGATCATGGCATCGGCTGTCTCATCTACATAGTAGGCATATACGATTTTATCATCTTTTTGCTTTTTTAATATGTCGAGGGCTTCCCGCAGATGATTTTCATCGGTATCGTTTAAGGAATACCCTTTGGAGATCAGGGCAGGGGCAAACGTATCACGGACGGAATTTTCCATGATGATTTCATCCTCATAGGTAGGATCCCACAGGCAGTCCCAGCTTGATACGGTTTTGGCATCAATGGTTGTTTTGTTGTAGAGAAGGCCAAGAGTCCCATAAAAATATGGAACGGAATAGGTGTGATTCTTGTCATAGGAAGCAGACATATCAAGGATCGTTGGATCCAGATTTTTGTAGTTGTCCATGGCATCGTAATCTTCTTCGAGCACTTCGCCCTCGTTGATCAGACGCTCAACCATATATTCGGAAGAGCAGATTACATCATAGTTGATGGAACCGGCTTTGTATTTGGTATACATTTCTTCCGGACTTTCATATTCTTCGTATTTGACGGTGATACCAGTTTCTTTTTCAAACTGTTTGACTACGGACTCATCGATATATTTTCCGTAATTTAAAACGGTTAAGGTCTGTCCGCTTTTTTTCGCAGAGGAAGATCCCCCACAGGCAGTGAGTGCGCTGACTGCCAGAGCAGAAATTAAGAGGGCAGAGAAAATTCTTTTTTTCATAATAGGACTCCTTTCGGCTGGAATAAAATTCCAATGGAAAATTTATTTGGCTGCAACACGCTTCTTCCCCGGATAAACATTTCCGGCAAGAAGAATGAGCAGAACGGCAAAGAACAGAATCGTGGAAAGTGCATACAATTCCGGTTTGATTCCTTTGCGAAGTTCTGTGTAGAGCATGGTGGAGAGGGTATTGACCCCGGCTCCTTTGGTAAAATAGGTGATGGAAAAATCATCCAGTGACATGGTGACTGCCATCATAAATCCGGAGAACACACCGGGACGGATTTCCGGCCAGGTGACTTTGTAAAATGCATACAGCGGCGTTGCTCCAAGATCAAGTGCCGCCTCATAGGTGCTGCGGTTTGTCTGTTTCATTTTCGGAAGCACATTTAAAATAACATAAGGAATACTAAAGGTAATGTGCGCTAAAAGAACCGTCACAAATCCGAGGTCGATAAATTTCACAAACAAAAGCATCATGGAGATACCGGTTACGATATCCGCATTCAGAAGCGGAATATTGGTCGCGCCGAGATAAATGGTCTGGTGCCGTTTTTTCATGGCGGCTATGCCGAGCGCGGCAAGTGTTCCAATCAGTGTGGAAATCATTGCGGACAGGAAAGTGACCTGCAAAGTTGTGATAAATGCAGTCATGATCTTTTCGTCCTGAAAACAGCCGGTATACCACCGGAGCGTGAAGCCTCCCCATTTTACCTTGGAACGGGAATCGTTGAAAGACAAAGCAATCAACACAACAATCGGAAGGTAAAGGAAGGCAAAGATCAGGATCATATAGATCCGGGATGCACATTTTTTTAACATATGGATGTTCCCTCCCCTTCTTTATCAAATATATTTACAATTGTCATACTTACGATTACAAAGATCATCAGGACAAAGGAAAGACCGCTTCCGGCATTCCACTGCATTCCCTGCATAAAATCCTGCTCGATCACATTTCCGATTAAAAGAACGTGACCACCGCCTAATACCTGCGAGATTGCAAACGAGGTAAGTGACGGGACAAATACCATGACGATTCCGCTGATGATTCCGGATACGGTAAGCGGAAGAATAATCTTAAAAAAGATGGCTGCATTTCCGGCTCCCAGATCGCGGGCCGCCTCAATCCAGTCTTTACGGATTCGTGTCATGGAGTTATAAATCGGCAGCAGCATAAATGGCAGGAAGTCGTATACCATGCCAAGGACAACGGCTGTCGGTGTATTTATGATATTGATGCGGGAAAGCCCGAAACCTGTGAGAATGGAGTTGATTACACCATTTTTGGAAAGCAGAAGTTTCCATGCCAGGATACGGAGCATAAAATTCATCCACATCGGAAGCATAAAGATAAAAACAACCAGTCCCTGATTTTTGATCTTCCTATTATTTAAAATCATTGCCAGCGGATAGGAGAGAACCAGACACACGATGGTGCATATAATTCCAAGCTTCAGGGAAAGTCCCATGGCTTTGCGGTTGGTTTCATCTGCTATCGCTGTGATATAGGATAATGTAAAACTGCCATCGCCGTTTGTAAATCCATAGTAAAGAATCATGATAAGCGGCAGGAGGATAAAACCGATGATCCATATGAGGTATGGACCGGCAAGAAACTGCTGTTTAAATTTACGCATCGATCTCCACCGCCTTTTCATCGGAAGATTCCGGCTTATGCATGATCTGGATATTGAACGGGATTACTTTGATGCCGACTTTGGTGCCGACCGGAATATAGCTGGTGGTGTGTACCAGCCATTCATAGCCGCCGGCCATGACATCAAGCTCGTAATGAACACCTTTAAAAATCAGGGAGGTTACTTCACCCTGCAGTGTTCCCTCCGAAGGATCGACAAGTTCTACATCTTCCGGACGGATGACAACGTCGACCGGCTTATTGTTGCCGAATCCTTTGTCGACACATGCCCAACGGGCACCGAGAATCTCTACAAGTTCATCTTTTATCATGATTCCGTCAATGATATTGCTGTGTCCGATAAAATCGGCAACAAACGCGTTTTCTGGTTCGTTGTAAATGTTTTCCGGAGTACCGATCTGCTGGATATATCCCTGATTCATGACAACGATGGTATCGGACATGGTCAGTGCCTCTTCCTGGTCATGAGTGACGTATACAAAAGTAATTCCCAGTTCTTCTTTCAGACGGATGAGCTCATACTGCATGTTCTGACGCAGTTTTAAATCAAGTGCACCGAGAGGTTCATCTAAAAGAAGGACTTTTGGCTCGTTTACAATCGCACGGGCGATGGCGATACGCTGCTGCTGACCACCGGAGAGAGAATCGACCGAACGGTTTTCAAATCCTTCCAGATTGACCAGTTTTAAGGCATATTTGATTTTATCCTGAATATATGCTTTGCTTTTCTTACTTATTTTAAGGCCGAATGCAATGTTTTCGGCGATGGACATATGCGGGAAAAGAGAATACTTCTGAAAAACGGTATTCAGTTTCCGTTCATTGGCGGCAAGAGCTGTGATATCCTGTCCGTCAAACAGAATCTGTCCCTTGTCTGGGCTTTCAAAGCCTCCCAGCAGACGCAGGGTTGTAGTTTTTCCGCATCCGGACGGACCTAAAAGGGTCAGAAATTCATTCTCCCGGATATACAGATTTAAATCATCCAACACAAGATTGGAATCGTAGGATTTGGAAATTCCAATAAAATCAATTAAATGTTTACTCATACGTTTGTCCTCTTAAAAATTTGGTGGGGTAGTCACCCAGATGATGACGGCATCTCTCGAACCGGTGTTTTCCAGATAATGCTTTTTTCCTGCTTTAAAATAGAAAGATTCCCCGGCATGTACCGTCTGGTTTTGTCCGGCATAGTGGATACGGACGTTTCCTTTGATTACATAACCGAAATCCTCCCCCTCATGGGGCTGATAAACTTCTGACCGTCCACCGGCGTGTAAAGTCAGACGAACCGGTTCCATCTGGTTTTTCTGTGCATTGGGAACGACCCATTCAATACAGCAGTGTTTTTCTTCGTCGGTTTTTTCAAAATAATCTTCCTGTTTGAAAACAATCTGTTCCGGCTCTTCATCTGTAAAAAATTCTGCTGGTGTCGTACCAAGGCACTGGATGATATCCAGAAGAGTTCCGATGGACGGAGAGTTCTGGTTTCGTTCCAACTGTGAGATAAAGCCCTTGGTCAGCTCGGCACGGTCCGCCAGCTCCTGTTGCGTCAGTCCGTACTGGATGCGCAGTTCTTTCATGCGGTGTCCAATGTCCATGGCATGCCTCCCGTAAATTTAT
>ERZ1034626.2100-NODE-2100-length-12292-cov-4.467925_pt1 | contig 12292 bp, 10 predicted proteins | sample MGYA00520652_ERZ1034626 | MGnify/ENA primary metagenome ERZ1034626 (study PRJEB33766, sample SAMN09781765) | gut metagenome | biome: gut microbiome | host: Homo sapiens | place: Madagascar | study: EMG produced TPA metagenomics assembly of the PRJNA485056 data... | reverse complement strand
TTCCTCGTCAGTGTATTTGCGGATGCTGCGACGGTTGAATAAAAGGTCGTGAAAACTTTTCATAGCCGTATTTTTTATTCAAAGATAGTGCAAATCACGAGAAGAGCAAAACAAACTTGTTTGAAATTGCTCTTCCGAGATGCTGATGTTGAGAAAAATTGCTTACATTTGTGTATATACAAAAAAGAGATGAAACTAAGTGTGGTCATACCAGTTTATCGTGTGGAGGCATTTCTGCGCAAATGCGTCGACAGTGTCGTGTCGCAGGAAATCGACGATATGGAGATAATTCTTGTCGACGACTGCTCGCCCGACGGCAGCGGACGCTTGTGCGACACGCTTGCCTGTAGCGATGCGCGGATACGGGTGGTGCACCGCGGGCAAAACGGCGGTCTCAGCGCCGCCCGCAACAGCGGACTTGATGTGGCTACAGGCGACTGCATAACATTTGTTGACTCTGACGACTTCCTTTCTCCCGGCACATATAGAGCCTGCCTTCAGGCAATGGTTTCGAGACAAGCCGACTGTGTGGAGTTTCCGGTGATGAAGCGTTACGGCAGCGAGAATGCAGAAGAGTACAAACCATCCCTCGGCGAGGTGGAAGAAACGTTTGACGAATGGTACGAAAGACGCGGCTATGTGCATGGTTATGCATGGAACAAAATCTTCACGCGCCGTCTGTGGGGCGATGCGAGATTTCCGGAAGGACGGTATTTCGAGGATTTGTTCACGATACCATACGTGTTGCGCCGCGCAGAGAAAATTGTGGCTATCGCCAGCGGAATGTATTATTACTGCGCATACAACGCCGGAGCGATAACGCAAAATCCGTCGGTGCGCAACCAGCAGGACCTTGTGGAGGCAAATGTGCGCTTGTTTGAGTTTGCGCGTAGAGACAGCGGCATAGCCGACGCATCGCTGTATGACCATTATATGGAGATACTCAACCGTCAGATCAGTCTGTATCAGGTGGGCGGGGGCAGAATGCTTCCCGACTATAAGGTCAGGTTGAAATATGCCTTCCGCCGTCAGCCCATGCGCCAGCGAATCAAATGCCTGCTTAGGCTCGCTCTGGGAGAGAAAATATTTTTTAGAATGTTTGTGAAGCGATGACAAGTATAAGTTTCATATTGCCATATTACCAGCTCGGACGCAAGCTTCTCGACCGTGCCGTAGACAGTATCCTGAATGCTCGTCTGGCTTGCGACTATGAGATAATCGTGGTTGACGACGGCACCCCCGACAGCGAGGCTTCGCAGTGGCTTGACGGTAAGAGCAGCCGCCTGCGCTACGTGTGGCAGGAGAATGGCGGGCTCAGCGCTGCGCGCAACAAAGGAATAGAAATGGCAGAGAAGGAGTATGTCCAATTTCTTGACGCCGACGACTATCTGTTTGCCGACGGGTTAAGGCAAGTGGAGAAATTGCTTGAAGAGGAGCATCCCGATGTCGTGGTGTTCCGCAGACATAAAAAAGTGTATGGCGAAGGAGTGACAGACGTAAGGCAACGCCGCCTCAAGACGGAGCGTTTCGACAGCGGCATTGACTACATGTCGCGCCGCAGCCTGTTTGCCGGAGTGTGGAGCTATATGTTCCGACGGGAAATTCTCGGCGGGGAGCGGTTTCTCCCAGGCATATACCATGAGGACGAAGACTTCACGCCCCGCCTGTTTGCCAGAAGCGGCAGCCTGATATCCACCAATTTGATGGTTTATGCCTACTACCAGCGTCAGGAGTCAATCGTGAACAGCGGCAATGCAGATAGAATAAAAAAACGCTTCAGCGACATGCTTGTCGTCATAGACAGACTTGAAGAGCAAGAGCGCGCTGCGGAAGAAGGATTGAGCCGTTATGCCTTCCACCGCAGGAAAGAGCAGTTTGCCTTGAGCGTGGTTTATCAAGCCATGCGGCTGCTTCCCGGCAAGGAAGCGGTTGCAGACGTGCTGCGGCAACTGGCAGACCGGCACTGCTGGCCGTTGCCCAAAGCGAGATACACGTGGCGCTACAGCCTCTTCCGCCACCTGACCGACCGCGAGTGGAAAATCAACGTGTTACGACAATTGCTTAAACGAAAATGAGAATACTGCTACTGGGAGAATACAGCAATGTGCACTGGACGCTTGCCGAGGGACTGCGCACTCTCGGGCACGAGGTGTGTGTGGTGTCGAACGGAGACTATTGGAAAGACTACCGCCGCGACGTGTCGTTGGTGCGCCGTTCCTATGGACGCTGGGACTCGTTGGCGTATATGGCGCAAGTGTGGAAGGCATTGCGGCGGATGCGCGACTACGACGTGGTGCAGATAATCAATCCGATGTTTCTCGAAATGAAGTCGGAGCGCATACGCCCCATCTACGAATATCTACGGAAACACAACAAGCGGATGTTTATGGGTGCATACGGGATGGATTATTATTGGGTCAACACCTGCCGCACTACACAGACGTTCAGATACTCGGATTTCAACTTTGGCGACCGTCTGCGCACAGACGACATTGCGATGACAGAGGTGCGCGACTGGATTGGTACAGACAAAGGCCGCTTGAACCAGGAGATTGCAGCCGACTGCGACGGCATAGCTGCAGGATTGTATGAATATTACGCCTGCTATCATCCGGTATTCCCCGACAAGACAGAGTTTATCCCGTTTCCAATCGACACCGACACCACGGTGCGTACGGCGCCTCCGGTGACCGACAAGGTGCGCTTCTTTATCGGCGTACAGAAATCGCGGGGCGTGTATAAAGGCACCGACGTGATGCTGCGCGCTTTGGAGCGTGTCGCCGACCGCCATCCCGACCGTTGCGAGATAGTGAAGGCGGAATCGGTGCCATTCCCGGTGTATCAGCACATGATGGACTCAAGCCATGCACTTCTCGACCAGTTGTATTCCTACACCCCCGCGATGAACGGACTGCTGGCAATGGCAAAAGGATTGGTGCTTGTGGGCGGCGGAGAACCCGAGAACTACGATATTCTCGGCGAGAAAGAACTGCGTCCCATCGTGAATGTGCTTCCAGACGAAGCCGACGTCTACAACAAGTTGGAGCAAATGGCGCTGCATTCAGACGAGATAGCCAAACTCAGCGCCGACAGCCGTCTTTATATAGAGCGCCACCACGACTATAAGAAAGTGGCGCAGCGATATGTTGATTTTTGGACAAAAAATAAGAAATAGCGATGATAACATTTCCTAATGCAAAAATAAATCTGGGCTTGTATGTGGAGCGTAAGCGTGAAGACGGATACCACGACCTGTCGACGGTGTTTTATCCGATACCGTTGACCGACGCCGTCGAGGTGGTCGAGGCAAAAGAAACCGCGTTGTTCACCTATGGCAATCCGGTGGACTGCCCTCCGGAAAAAAATCTTGTGATGAAGGCCTACCGCTTGATGGAGGAAGAGTTTAAACTGCCTCCGGTGGCGATACATCTGTATAAGCATATTCCAGACGGGGCAGGACTCGGCGGAGGCTCGTCGGACGCCACGTCGGTAGCCAAAATTCTCAACTCGATGTTTGCGTTGGGACTCAGTGAAGAGGAAATCGCCGTCCGCGTGAAGCGTCTCGGCGCCGACTGCCCGTTTTTTGCCTACAACCGGTCGATGGCAGCCCGCGGCATCGGCGATCTGCTCGAACCGGTGGATGTGGATTTGAGGGGCTACACAATGATTGTTGTCAAGCCCGATGTGTCGGTGCCTACGGCGGCGGCTTATGCAGGGGTGACACCGCGTGTTCCGGAAACCGATGTCGAAAAGCTTGTGGCAAAGCCCGTCGGGCAATGGAAAGGATTGCTTGTCAACGATTTTGAAGAGAGCATCTTTCCCAAGCATCCTGAGCTTTCGGCAATCAAGCAGTCACTTTATGATGCCGGAGCGGTCTATGCCTCGATGTCGGGGTCGGGTTCTGCCATTTTCGGACTGTTTGAAGATGACAATTTGTCAGACATATTTGCCGCGAAATGCGCTCAGCCGCTGCTGTACAAGATGAAACTGTGATTTCAGAGAGTGCTGAAAGTTTGGCAGACTTTTTGATAAGGCTGATGTGATAAACATAAAGAATAATAAAAAAACGATATATATCATGTCAGAGAAATCAGAAAAAGACTTGAAAGAAAAGCAGGAAGAGCCTGTGGAGGCGACACCTCAGGAACAGGCATCGGCAGAAACCACTGTAGAGGCGGAAGAGCCAACAGCGGAGGAAAAACTGCAGAAAGAACTTGACGACACGAAGGCCGAACTCGAAAAGTCGAAAAAAGAATATATGTTTCTGCTTGCGGAGTTTGACAACTTCCGCAAACGCACATTGAAGGAAAAGTCGGAACTCATCAAAAATGCCGCAGAAGGCGCAATGAAGGATTTGCTGCCGGTGCTCGACGATTTTGAGCGTGCAATTCAGGCGACATCTGAGAGCAACGACGTGGAAAGCATAAAGGAAGGCGTCAACTTGATTTACAACAAATTTGTCAAATATCTTGAGCAAAAAGGAGTAAAGGCAATTGAGTCGCAGGACGCCGATTTCGATACAGAATACCACGAAGCGGTCACCACATTTCCTACCGACGACGAGTCGAAGAAAGGCAAGGTTATCGACACCGTACAGAAAGGTTATGTGATGAACGACAAGGTGATACGCCACAGCAAGGTGGTTGTCGGACAATAAGGAGGCGTTGAAAAATGAGCGAGAAAAGAGATTTTTACGAAGTGCTGGGCGTCGATAAAAAGGCGACAGCCGACGAAATAAAGAAAGCTTACAGAAAAAAAGCCATACAATATCACCCCGACCGCAATCCCGGCGACAAAGAAGCCGAGGAGAAATTCAAGGAGGCGGCTGAGGCATACGACGTGCTGAGCAATCCTGACAAGCGCGCCCGTTACGACCAGTACGGTCCGAGCATGGGTCCGCAAGGCTTCGGCGGGGGCGGAGGCTTCAGTGGAGGCGGAATGTCGATGGACGACATTTTCTCACAGTTCGGCGACATCTTCGGAGGCGGCGGTTTCAGTGGCTTCGGAGGCTTCGGCGGAGGCGGCAGAGGCCGTAGCGTGAACCGCGGCAGCGATTTGCGAATCAATGTGAAAGTGACGCTAAAAGACGTTGTACACGGCGTTACGAAGAAGTTTAAAATCAACCGTTATGTTGCTTGCGACCATTGCCACGGCACAGGCGCGAAGGACGGCACAGCATTCCATACGTGCGCCACGTGCCACGGCACGGGAGTTGTCACACGCATGCAGCGTACCATTCTCGGCACGATGCAGACACAGTCGCCGTGTCCGGACTGTCATGGCGAGGGCAAGGTGATTTCAGAGCAGTGTCCGCATTGTCATGGCGAAGGCGTGGAGCGCAAGGAGGAAATCGTTACGGTCAACATCCCGGCAGGCGTGGCAGACGGCATGACGCTGAGCATGAGCGGAAAAGGCAATGCCGCGCGTCGTGGCGGAGTGACAGGCGACCTTCTTATCCAGGTCAGCGAGGAAAAGCATCCGGAGCTTGTGCGCGATGAGAACGACATTACTTACAACTTGATGCTCGACTTCCCGACGGCAGTGCTCGGCGGAAAAGTAGAGGTGCCTACGGTCGACGGCCGTGCACGTGTCACGATTGAGCCAGGCACACAGTCGGGCAAAGTGCTGCGTATGCGTGGCAAGGGAATTCCTTCGATGCATGGCGGCGGTTGTGGCGACGAGCTTATCAACGTGATGATCTACACTCCGGAACATCTGTCGGCGGAGGAAAAGAAAGAAATCGAGAAGATGCGCGATTCCGACAATTTCAAGCCGTCGGAAAGCGATAAATTCAGAATTTTCAGCCGGTTGAAACACATCTTTGACTAATCACCCGGTAGGTATACAAAATTCCGCATTTGCGATTGATTGCAAGTGCGGAATTTTTTTTATGTCTGTCGTGATGAGATAGGCGTGTTGGCGGGCGATTTTGTAAAGATGTTGCTAAACATGCGGATTTATTCGTTGGGGAAGGGAATAAAGTTGTAATTTTGTAAGATAGTCAATAAAAACGGACACTCGTTTTGAAGGAAAACGCGAACAGACAATATCGTCAGATAGTGAAATACACCGGCTATTTCGGGGGAGTGCAGGGATTGAATATTCTTGCCGCCCTTGTGCGCAACAAGGTTGTGGCAGTGCTGCTCGGTCCGATAGGTTTGGGTTTGATTTCCCTTTATAACACGGCAGTTAAATTGATAGGCGACACGACAAATCTCGGCATTCCGGTGAGTTCGGTGCGCTATCTGTCGGAGTGTCAGGAAGAGCAGGACAGATGCCGGATGGTGGCTACCGTCAGGTTGTGGAGCCTGCTTACAGCCGCACTCGGCGCAGTGGTGTGCTGTGTGCTTGTGCCATTTTTCCGCTTGTTTTATTTCAGCACGGAAATGCGCTTTGCCGAATTTCTCTGGCTGGTGCCGGTTGTCGCTCTGACAGCGGTTACGGCAGGCGAACTCTCGATATTGAAAGGATTGCATCGAATGCGCGAAGTGGCGATACAGTCGGTAGTCAACGCGATGCTGAGTCTGGTTGTCACACTACCTCTGTTCTGGCTGCTTGGCAACGAAGGCATCCTGCCCGCGCTTGTGGCCGCCGCTGTTGCCGCCAGCGTCACGGTACTGTGGTTCTCGCTGCGAGTGTATCCCTACAGGCTTCCCCGCTCTTTCCGTCAAGCCATTTCAGCAGGAGGCGGAATGGTGCGTCTTGGCGTGGCATTTGTTATAGCCGGAGCCATGGGCAGTGGCGTGGAGTTTGCCGTGCGCGCGTTTATCGCCAATTCAGGCACCCTTGCCGATGTCGGTTTGTACAATGCCGGTTATGTTGTCACGGTGACTTATGCGTCGATAGTCTTTATGTCGATGGAGACCGAGTACTTTCCCCGCCTGTCGGCAGTCAACCACGATGAGGAAGCGTGCAACGCAACGGTCAACCGCCAGATAGAGGTTTCCGTGCTGTTGCTTGCACCGCTGCTTGTGGCGTTTATGCTATTGCTTCCGTTTGTCATTCACGTTCTATACTCATCGATGTTTTTACCGGCACTTGGGATGATACGATTCGGAGTGGTGGCTATGCTGCTCCGAGCCGTGATGCTTCCGATGGAATATATGTCGCTTGCCAAAGGTCGGCCATGGATTTATCTGCTGACCGAGGGCGTCTACGACATAGCGGCTGTGGGAGCCGTAGTGGCAGGCTACAGCCTGTGGGGCATCGACGGCGCCGGCGCCGGACTTCTTGTGGCGGCGGTGTTCAACTGTGTGATTGATTTCGTGGCGTGCCGGCATTATTACAGATATAGAATAGCGAAAAAATCCGTGAAGATGTTTTCCGTGCAGATTCTGCCCCTTGTCGCATCCTATTTCGTGACGGTGTTTTGCACAGGCGCGCTGCAGTGGGTGCTCGGCGTGGCATTGTTTGGCATATCGGCCGCCATCTCCTACAGGGTGCTTGAGCGCGAGTCGGGACTGATGACGGCAATTATCAACAAATTCAAGCGAAAACGCGATGAAGGTATCGATTCTGACAGCAGTTTATAACACAGCCTCCTATCTGCCGCAGTGCATAGAGTCGGTGTTGGTGCAGACGCATCGCGATTGGCAACTTATATGTATCGACGACTGCTCGACCGACTGCTCGCTTGACATAATAAACCGCTATGCCGCGACCGACAGCCGCATAACCGTGGTGCGCAACGCAGAGAACCAAGGTCAGGCTAAAGCCCGCAATGCCGGACTGCTCCATGCCGACGGCGAGATTGTCACAATGCTTGACAGCGACGACTGGATTGCACCCGACGCACTTGAGAAGATAGTGGCTGCGTTTGAAGGTAACCGTGATATTGACTGCGTGCTGTTTGACCTGCAACTGTATTATTCGCCCGACGATGTCAGACCATACCACAACGCCGTCAGCCATACGGTCTCGGGCTACGAGGCATTCCGACTGTCGATAGCATGGCAGATTCATGGAGTTTATGCCGCGCGTCGACAGGTTTATGACAAGCACCGCTATGATGACAGCTGCCGTTCGCACAGCGATGACAACACCACGCGATTCCATTACCTCGACAGCCGCAAAGTGGCATTTAGCACAGCTCGTTATTACTATCGTCAGCATGCCGCGTCGTGCACGCATGTTTTCGGGATGCAGCGGTTCAATCTGCTTGTGGCACTCGAGAATCTGCGTAGAGAACTTGAGGCAGACGGCAGGGTAGCCGCCTGCGACCTTCGGGAACTCGACAAGTATCGCTGGCACAACGTGCAGGGAGCCTATATGCTCTACTATGCGCGTCGCCGACAGTTTCCACCCTCCGACCGCCGCAAGGCAAAGTTGCTGCTCAGACAGATGTACAGTAGTGTAGACACCACTGCATTGCCGTTGTGGGAGCATTTTCGTTTCGGTTATGCTCCGATTAAATGGTGTCCGGCGCTCTATCGCCTGCAGATGAATGCATTCACCCATTTGCGTCTGCTGTTCGGACTTGACAAGAAACGGTACGATTAAAAAAACAAAAAAGGAACTTTCTCTCAAAGTTCCTTCCTTATAAGGTTTCCAATAGGTATAATTTTTTAAGGTAAAAAAGATTGTTTTAGGTTTGTGACAGCAAATGTCACCCTTTATTTCCGACTCTGCAAGCAATTTTATATGTTTTGCAACATAGAAATTTTTAGCAGGAGCTGGAGAGTGTATGTAAAATCTTGTTAATTGGGCTGTTGGGGCAAGTTGGCTTAAATTGTGAAAATTTCTTAAAACCGCTTGTTGCCGGTGCATTTTCTGGCAATTTGCTCATTGTTGAATGTTTTGAGCGCAAGATTCTCGCCGTCAAACACCGCATACGAGCAGAAATGAATCCAGTCGCCGAGAATCACCAATTGGCTGCCGTTGTCGAGTCGCTTGTCGAGCATGATGTGGCGGTGTCCGAAAACGAAGAAGTCGATATGCCTGCCGTCGTCATAGTGCTTGGCAAATTCTTCAAGACACTCTTTCCCCTCGCCGAGATATTGCGGGAAAGAGTCTTTCGCGCGGCTTCCGCGCGACCAACCAAGGGCAAACGGGATAGTCCAGCGAGGATGGATAGCAGCGTAGAGCTTCTGACACACTTTGTTGCGGAACACCGACCGCAAGATGCGGAACGATAGTTTGCGCTTCCCGACAGCGTCGCCATGGTCGAGGAAGAAACGCTTTCCGGAAATGTCCTTAACCATCGGACCGTCGACCACCGTGATTCCGAGTTCGGATGGCAGATAGTCGAAAATCCAGATGTCGTGGTTGCCAATAAACCAATATATTTTCACGCCGAGGTCGGAAAGCTCCGCGATTTTTCCGAAAAACCGCGTGAATCCTCGCGGCACCACATAGCGGTATTCATACCAATAGTCGAGGATGTCGCCGAGGAGGTATATTTCTTTAGCCGAGTCTTTTATAGAGTCGAGAAACGCCACCACGCGCCGCTCGTTGTCGAGCGGAGAGTCGAAATAGCGCGCTCCAAGATGGAAATCGGAGAGGAAATATGTCAGCCGGCGTTTTTCCATCATAGAAAACCAAGTTCGAGTTTCGCCTCTTCAGTCATCATGTCTTGGTTCCATTCAGGCTCGAACACAAGATTCACGTCGACAGATTTTATGCCCTCAATGCTCTCGAGTTTCATTCTGATGTCCTCCAGAATGAAATCGGCAGCCGGGCAGTTTGGCGCAGTCAGCGTCATGTCGAGTCGCAGACAGGCATTGTCGTCGAGGTCGATTTTGTAAATAAGCCCCAAATCGTAAACGTTTACGGGTATCTCCGGGTCGTAAACCGTCTTCAGCATTTTGACGATTTTTTCTTCCAATGCAAGTTTCTCTGTTGATTCCATAGGTGCAAACTTACGGAAAAGATTTGAGAAAACAATCATAGACGATGCATTATAAATATAATTTATTACTTTTGTGTTTGGATTGCTCCGAAATAAAATACATAAAATGCAGACAAGACCGATAGACCAAGACATAAAACGCGCAGCCCGAACAAAGAAAATGATTCGGGCATTGTGGACAATAAACTTTTGTGGAGTAGCGCTTGTGATGCTTATAGGCGTTATGATTTATCACGGATATATAGGCTATATGCCACCGGTAGAGGGACTTCTCAATCCAGAAGACCGCTTTGCGTCGCGCCTTTTCACATCCGATGGCGTTGAGATGGGACGTTTCTATCAGAGTCGTAACAACCGAGTGTATGCCGACTATTCCGAGATTTCCCCAAATGTAATCAATGCGTTGATAGCCACAGAGGACGAGCGCTTCATGCAGCATTCCGGCATTGACATCATGGCGCTGTCGCGAGTGTTGTTCAAGACAATCCTGCTGCGCCAGAAGAACGCCGGCGGCGGCAGTACGATAACGCAGCAGCTTGCGAAGCAGCTCTATTCGCCCGAGTCGGACGGGCTGATGGACCGATTCATTCAGAAACCCGTGGAGTGGGCCATCGCCGTGAAGCTTGAACGATACTATACGAAAGAGGAAATCATCAAGATGTATCTCAACCAGTTTGACTTCCTCAATAACGCCGTCGGCATCAAAACGGCGGCACACGTTTATTTCAACACCACCCCCGACAGCCTGAAGATAGAGCAGGCGGCGATGCTTGTGGGCATGGCAAAGAATCCGTCGCTCTACAATCCGGTACGCGCCGACCGCAAGGACGCCGCCGTGGGACGCCGCAATGTGGTGCTGCAGCAGATGCTCAAGGCGGATTTGATAACCGAAGCCGAGTGCGACTCGTTGTGCGCCCTTCCGCTGGAGGTCAAGTTCACCAAAGTGGACCATAAAGACGGCATCGCGCCATATTTCCGCGAGGCAGTGCGCCTGATGATGCAGGCCAAAGAGCCGCGACGTGGCGACTATCCCGACTGGGACCAGCAACGCTTTGTCGACGACTCCATCCAGTGGGCAACCAATCCTCTGTATGGTTGGGTAGAGAAAAATCCGAAGCCCGATGGCACCAAATACAATATCTATACAGACGGACTTCGCATCTACACCTCGATTGATTCGCGGATGCAGAAATATGCCGAAGAGGCGGTTATAGACCACCTCAAGAACACGCTGCAGCCTCAGTTTGACAGAGAGAAAGGCAGCCGTGGGCCGTATACCACCAACAGCGCCGAGCTCGGACAGCTGACTCCGCGCAAACTCATCGACCGCGCCATCCGTCAGAGCGAACGCTACCGTGTGCTTAAAAACGCTGGAATGAGCGATGCTGAGATTATGGAAGAGTTTGACAAGCCGGTTGATATGACCGTGTTCTCCTACGATGGCGGACAGGTGCAGAAAACGATGTCGCCTCGCGACTCCGTAGTCTACCAGAAAATGTTTCTGCGGGCAGGATTTATGTCGATGGATCCGTTGACAGGACAGGTTAAAGCCTACGTCGGCGGGCCGAATTTCCATTTCTTCCAATATGACATGGCAGGCGTTGGACGCCGTCAGATAGGATCAACGGTAAAACCGTTCCTCTATACTTACGCCTTCGAGGAAGGCTTCACACCATGCGACATGTTTCTCAACGCGCAGCCGTCGATCACGCTGCCTACGGGCGAAGTCTGGGCACCGCGCAACACCGGCCATGCCCGAATAGGCGAGATGGTCGACCTGTATTGGGCACTTACCAACTCAAACAACTGGATTTCAGCCCGTCTGATGAGCGAGCTCTCGCCGTCGACGTTGGCGCGCACGATGCACACGTTCGGCATCACCAACCATCTTGACCCCGTGGTGTCGCTCTGTCTCGGACCGTGCGACGTGTCGGTGCGCGAAATGGTGACCGCCTATACGGCATTCTCAAACAAAGGACTTCGTGTGGATCCGATATACGTTACTAAAATCACCGACAACAACGGCAACGTTATCTCGGAGTTTACGCCGCAGTATACCGAAGTGATGAGCCAGGAAGCCTATTTCAAGATGGTCAACATCCTGCAGAACGTAATCAATTCAGGTACGGGCAGCCGCCTGCGCCGAGCCCCTTACAACATCACAGCCGTGATGGGCGGCAAGACCGGTACGACCAACTACAACGCCGACGGATGGTTTATGGGCTTCACTCCCAACCTCGTTTCGGGGGTGTGGGTAGGCGGCGACGAGCGCTATATCCATTTCAACAGAATGGCGCAAGGTCAGGGAGCCGCAATGGCATTGCCTATCTACGGGCTGTATATGAAAAAAGTGTATGCCGACAAGTCGTTGCCTTACTCGCAGACGTTGCAATTTCCGGAGCCTCCGGCAGGCTTCTCGCCGTGCTATAAGGAGAGTTACGGCGA
>ERZ1034626.2098-NODE-2098-length-12297-cov-8.197353_pt1 | contig 12297 bp, 8 predicted proteins | sample MGYA00520652_ERZ1034626 | MGnify/ENA primary metagenome ERZ1034626 (study PRJEB33766, sample SAMN09781765) | gut metagenome | biome: gut microbiome | host: Homo sapiens | place: Madagascar | study: EMG produced TPA metagenomics assembly of the PRJNA485056 data... | reverse complement strand
AGTTGCTGAACTCCTGGCCCTTTTTGGGCTTCTCGATCATGTCATCCACAAAGAAATAGTTGTCGTGGATGGGGGTGGTCTTCAGGCTGCAGTAGCGGCTCACGTCGGCCCAGGGCACAGCGGAGACACCGGCAGCCGGGCGGCCGAACTCCTCATAGGCGCGGATGAGCTGGGCGCAGACAGGGTCCTCGCCCCAGATCACGTCGTCGCCGTAGATGACCACAAACGGGTCGTCACCGGTAAAAGCCTTTGCCATGCTCACGGCGTGGCCCAGGCCCAGCGTCTGCTTCTGGCGCACAAAGAAGATGTTGGCAAGGTTCGAGATGCCCAGGCACTCCTCCAGTATCTTTTCCTTGCCGGGGGCGGCCAGCTTTTCTTCCAGCTCGGGACTGCGGTCAAAGTGATCCTCGATGATGCTCTGGTTGCGGCCCAGAATGATCAGAATGTCCGTGATGCCGGACTTGACGGCTTCCTCCACCAGATACTGGATGGCAGGCTTATCCACGATGGGGAGCATCCCCTTGGGCATGGCCTTGGTGGCGGGCAGCACACGGGTACCCAGACCGGCGGCAGGGATGACAGCCTTCGTAACTTTTTTCATGGTTCGGAACTCCTTCATCATATCATTTCAGGCTGAACGCTCAGCCGTAGACCAGGTGGATCAGGGCATCCACATTGGGGCCCAGCAGCAGGGTGAACGCGCTGCCAATGACCATGAGCAGGACCAGACAGCCGAGCACGGCGGCCCAGCTGGTGCCGCCCTGCGCGCAGAGCACGGCTTTGCGCTGTGCCGCGTCCGGGAACTCCGCGCGGATGCGGCGGATCTTTTCGGCGGCACTCTGGCGGTAGAGCCACTTGCCGTACAGGCCGCGCACGATCATCAGCAGGAAGCTGAGCACCGAGCAGACCCGGGAAAGGGTGAGCAGGGTGGAGGTGGAAAGCCCCGGGGCCAGGCTGCTGTCCGTGATCTGCAAAAGGTCAATGAAGGTGGGCAGGGCCAGCACCAGCTCGGCGGCCAGAAAGGCGAACGCGGGCTTCCACGCCTTGCGGTAGAAGAAATAGAACGGGCCGAACAGCATGGCCGAAAAGCTCATGGAGGTCTTGGTGTGGGACAGCTGCATCCGGCAGTAGGCGCTCAGGTAGGCAGGGGAAGCCGGGCCGATGAAATCCGCCCAGTCCTTGCAGGGGATGCCGTCCATGACCTCTTCCTTGCCAAAAGCCGCCTGATAGGTCTGGCGCAGCGGGTCTACCTGCGGGGCTCCGGTCTCCTGGAACTGGCGGTAAAAGGTGGAGTAATCAAACTCCTCGCTGTGCTCATCCGAATCGGCACGGTCGGCGGGCTCCTGTGCCCCCTCCGGGGGCAGGGCCGCACCGCAGCAGCGGCAGACAGATTCACTGCGCAGGGTGCGCTCGCCGCAGGCAGGGCAGGTGCACAGCTCACTTTCCTGATAAGGGAACTTCCACTCGTATCCGGCGGCGTGGGCCGGGGCATGGATGCAGCGGCCGAGCTTTTCGTAACAATCGCGGTGATAAGGCGCGCCGCAGTCGGGGCAGACAACGATATCGTCCTGCAGTGTCAGCGGCTTGCCGCAGCCCTCACAGGGGCAGCCATAATATTTGGGCATAAGATCCTCCCGGTATGCTAGTTGAACTTATTATACTCCCTTAAAAGAGAAAAGAAAAGGCAAAAATCTTCAAAATTCCAGTAGGTTGAGTATTTTTCCTCTTTACTTTATCATGGATTCTGGGTATACTAATGAAGTATCTGTGTATAAACTGTATCTTTTGAGGGATTCTTAAAATATGATTACTACTGACGAACTGAAAGTGCAGCTGGCCGATTACGGCACCGCTGTGAAGGACCTGGAGGAAGCGCTGGCCATCGACGCTTCCCGCAAGCGCGTGCAGGAGCTGGAGCACACCATGAGCCGCCCCGGCTTCTACGATGATGCTGAGCTGAGCAAGAAGGTCTTTGATGAAGTGGGCGACCTGAAGGGCAAGCTGAGCCGCTTTGAAAAACTGCAGGGCCTGTACGATGATGCCGAGACCATGCTGGTGATGCTGGACGAGGAGTACGATCCCGACATGGTGCCCGAGGCAGAGGAAGCCGTGAACGCTGTGGGCAAGGCCGTGGACGAGCTGCAGCTGATGACCATGCTGAACGGTGAGTACGACCACAGCAACGCTATCCTGACCTTCCACGCCGGTACCGGCGGCACCGAGGCGCAGGACTGGGCCGAGATGCTCTACCGCATGTACAACAAGTGGGCACAGGCACACGGCATGACCGTGGAGGTGCTGGACTATCAGGACGGCGATGAGGCCGGCATGAAGAGCGCTTCCATGATGGTCAAGGGTGCCAACGCCTATGGCCTGCTGAAAAGCGAGAACGGCGTGCACCGTCTGGTCCGCGTGTCTCCCTTTGATGCCAACGCCCGCCGCCAGACCAGCTTTGCCTCTCTGGAAGTGATGCCTGAGCTGGACAACACCATTCAGGTGGACATCCGCCCCGAGGATATCGAGATGCAGGTGTTCCGCTCCTCCGGTGCAGGCGGCCAGCACATCAACAAGACCTCTTCCGCTGTCCGTCTGATCCACAAGCCCACCGGCGTCGTGGTCAGCTGCCAGACCCAGCGCAGCCAGTTCCAGAACCGTGACTACGCCATGGAAATGCTGAAGGCAAAGCTGTATCAGATCGCCAAGCAGCAGCACATGGATAAGATCGACGACATCAAGGGCGTGCAGAACGAGATCGCCTGGGGTCACCAGATCCGCAGCTATGTGTTCATGCCCTACACCATGGTCAAGGATCACCGCACCAACTACGAGACCGGCAATGTCGATGCCGTGATGGATGGTGATCTGGACGGCTTCATCTTTGCTTACCTCAAGGCCGCCAGCCGCGGGGAGCTGCAGGATACCTGAAGTTTATCATAAAATGTCAGAGGGACCTCGCCGTTGGGCGGGGTCCCTCTTTTGGTTACAGGTGCAGATATTTTCCGGTGATGCTGGCGGGATCGGCGGCCACCTGCTCCGGTGTGCCGCAGGCCACGATGCGTCCGCCGCTCTCGCCGCCGCCGGGGCCAAGGTCTACGAGATAGTCGGCGTTGCGGATCACATCCAGATCGTGCTCAATGACCACCACAGTGGCCCCGCTGTCGATGAGACGCTGGAACACGCCCAGCAGGGTGCGCACATCCAGCGGGTGCAGGCCGATGGTGGGCTCGTCGAATACAAACACGGTGTCGGCCTGCCCTTTGCCCATCTCGCTGGCGAGCTTGAGCCGCTGGGCCTCCCCGCCCGAAAGGCTGGGCGTGGCCTCGCCCAAAGTCAGGTAGCCCAGCCCCAGGCTGGAAAGGGTCTGCAGCCGGCTGGCCACCAGCTTGAGGTCGGCACAGGCGGCAAGAGCTTCGTCCACGCTCATCTCCATCAGGCGGGGCAGGCTCTCGGCCTGGGTGCCGTCCTTCCGGGTGCGGTAGAGGGCGGCGGCATCCTTCTGGTAGCGGGAGCCGCCGCAGTCCGGGCAGGTGATCTCCACATCCGGCAGGAACTGGATGTCCAGGCTGATGGTGCCGGTGCCGTCGCAGCCGGGGCAGCGCAGGCGGCCCGTGTTGTAGGAAAAATCGCCCGCCTTGTAGCCCTTCTCCCTGGCAAGGGGGGAGCGGGCGTAGATCTTGCGCAGCTCATCGTGGACATTGGCGTAGGTGGCCACCGTGGACCGCACGTTGATGCCGATGGGCGTTGCGTCAATGAGCTTGACCTGCGCAATGCCCGGTGCAGTGATGCTTTCCACATGGGCGGGCAGAGCTTCGCCCTTGGCGGCGGCCTCCAGTGCGGGGATCAGGCTTTCCAGCACCAGCGTGGTCTTGCCGGAACCGGACACGCCGGTCACCGCGATGAGCCGCCCCTTGGGCAGCCGGACTTCCAGCGGCTTGACGGTGTGGATGGCCCGGGTGCGCAGGGTGATGGTGCCCAGCGCAAAGAGCTCCGCTTCCGGGGTGCGGGTGCGGGCTGAGAGGGTGTGCAGGTCGGCAAGGAAGGGCCCGATGCGGGAGGCCGGGCTTTGGGCCACCTGCTCCACAGTGCCCTGTGTCAGGATGGTGCCGCCGTTTTCACCGGCACCGGGGCCCATCTCAATGAGCCAGTCGGCATCCCGCAGGATCTCGGTGTCGTGATCCACCAGCACGATGGAGTTGCCGTCCGCGATCAGATCGTGCATCACGCCCCGCAGGCCCTCGATGTTGGAGGGGTGCAGGCCGATGGAGGGTTCGTCCAGCACATAGAGCACGCCGGTGGTGCGGTTGCGCACCGAGCGGGCCAGCTGCACCCGCTGGCGCTCCCCTGTGGAAAGGGTGGCGGCCTCCCGGTCAAGGGAGAGGTAGCCCAGCCCCAGATCCAGCAGGCGGGCAGCGGTGGCCTGAAAGGATTCGCAGATGCTCTCGGCCATGGGGCGCATCTCCACGGGCAGGGAGGCGGGCACCCCCTCCACCCACTGCACCAGCGTGTCCAGCGTCATGCGGCAGGCATCGGCCAGCCCGATGCCCTGCAGCCGGGGAGCCCGGGCCGCGGCGTTCAGGCGGGAGCCGCCGCACGCGGGGCAGGGGCCCTGCTTCAGGAACCGCTCCACCCGCTTCATGCCCTTTTCGTCCGTCACCTTGGCAAGGGCGTTCTCCACGGTATAAACGGCGTTGAAGTAGGTGAAATCCATTTCGCCCGCCGCGCCGGTCTTGCTGTTCTGGTAGAGCAGGTGCACTTTTTTGGCGGGGCCGTGGAACACCATGTCGCGCTCTTCCGGGGTCAGCTCCCGGAAGGGAACGTTGGTGCGCACGCCCATCTTTTCGGCGATCTCCTTCATCAGCGACCACATCAGGGTCTGCCAGGGCAGCACCGCGCCCTCGTTGATGGAAAGGCTCTCGTCCGGCACCAGAGTGGATTCGTCCACCACCCGCACGATGCCGGTGCCTTCGCAGCTGGGGCAGGCCCCGGTGCTGTTAAAGGCGAACTGCTCCGCGCCCAGCACCGGCACCTGTGCGCCGCACCGGGGGCAGTAGAGCGGGATCTCGGCCGCAATGTTCAGGCTGGGCGGCACCATGCAGCCGCAGGCGGGGCAGGGGTAGTGGGACAGCCGGGAGAACATCAGGCGCAGGCTGTTCAAAAGCTCGGTCATGGTGCCAAAGGTGGAACGCATTCCGGGCACGCCGGGCCGCTGGTGGAGGGCCAGTGCGGCGGGAACATAGCGGATCTCGTCTACCTGTGCTTTTTCGGCCTGGGTCATCCGGCGGCGGGTGTAGGTGGAAAGGGCCTCCAGATAGCGGCGGGAGCCCTCGGCGTAGAGGACACCCAGCGCCAGCGAGGACTTGCCGGAACCGGACACGCCCGCAATGCCGACGATCTTGTGGAGCGGCACGTCTACGTCGATGTTCTTCAGGTTGTGCACCCGCGCGCCCCGCACCCGGATGGCGGCGGGGAGAGCGGAACTGGATTCGTGGTTCATCGTGTCTCCTTTCTCTGGATGGGGTCACAAAAGGCTCCCCTGCAGGGGAGCCGGAAAGATCATAAACCGAGGGGATCAAACCGCTGGTGTTCGAGCTGGTCGATCACCGCCTGCGCTGCCGGTGCAATGGGGGCGGGCACTGCGGCGGGGCGGCTGAGGTAATAGCCCTGCAGCAGGTCCACGCCCAGACCGATGATGGTGCGCAGCTGGGCCTCGGTCTCAATGCCCTCGGCGATGAGCTGCATACTGCGGGCGTGCGCGTAAGCCACAATGTTGGAGACGATCTGCTGCTTATCACGGTCGGTGTCAATCCCGCGCACAATGGAAATGTCGATCTTGATATACCGGGGCGAGAGCTCCAGCAGGTTCAGCTCGTTGCTGTAGCCGCTGCCGTAGTCATCCAGCGCAAAGGAGCCGGAGAAGCCCAGAACGTTCCGCTTCCGTTCCAGACATGCGCGGTCCAGATCTTCCTGTTCGGTGATCTCCACCACCAGCCGCTTGAGCAGCTCGGGGTAGCGCTGGGCATATTCCTCCACATCCTCAACCGTCAGGCTGACATTGGCGATGGAGTTGATGAAGAGCAGGGCATCGCTCTGGAGCAGGCCCTGTGCCTGCAGGCGCTGGAAGATCTTGCTGGAATGGAACACAGTGAGCCGCTCGACCTCATACAGGCGGCCCGTCTCATGGGCCAGCTGCATGACCTGAGCGGGGGAGTGCAGGGTAGGCAGATCCACCCGCATGAGGGCCTCGTAGGCCGCGATCCGGCCGGTACGGGCAGAGCAGATGGGCTGGAAGTGGTAGGACACCAGCTCCTCCTGCAGCAGGAGCTCAAAGTCCTGCTGGGTCTGGGCGGCGTATGCCTCCTGATGGTAGCTGCCGATATCAAAATCACACATGCGGCCCTTGTGGGAATGCTTGACCTGATACATGGCAAAGTCGGCATATTTTTTCAGGGTGAGCAGGTCGTGGCCGTCCGTGGGGTACCAGGCGATGCCGCCCGAGATGCTGATGTGCAGCTGCTTGCCGTTGGGCAGGATGGACACGCTGCGCTGCAGGGCGGCACTCAGCAGCTCCAGCTGGGCGCGGAGCTGATTCTGATCCTGGTAGCCATAGAAGAAGATCAGGAACTCATCGCCCGAAAGGCGGGAGCAGATGGTGTTGGCGGGCGTGTTGGCCGCAAAGCACTGGCCGGTCTGGCGGATGTACTGGTCGCCCCAGTCATGGCCGTAGGTGTCGTTGATCTGCTTGAGGTTGTCCAGATCCATCATCAGCAGGGCGGCACAGCCCAGCTTTTCGGGCTGCTGGAACAGCGCGTCACAGGCGCGGTCAAAGGCACGGCGGCGGTACAGGCCGGTCAGGGTATCGTAATCGCGCTCGTGCTCAATGCGCTGCTGCTCCAGCACCGTGGTGGTCATATCCTCAGCCAGACCCACCTCGGAGGCACTTTCGCCCAGGATATGAGTGATGCGCAGGGTGATGTAGTGGGTGCTGCCGTCGGGCTGGGGGATGGCAAAGACCTTGTTGTTGGCCGGGGACAGGCGGTAGAACCACCGCTGCTCCAGTGTGCCCATCAGGGCGCGGAAAGCTTTTGGCGTGAGCGGATCGGGCTGCTCCTGTGCAAGGCCCAGCATGGAGAAGAAGTTATCAGTCACATAAACGCTGTCATCGCGCAGCTCATAGCCGCCCAGCTCCGCGCTGGCCAATTTCATAATACGCAAAAAGCGGGTGGAGGAGTCCAGCACGTCCTTGCTCAGCTGGGTAAAGGCAGAGGAAAACTGATCCAGCTCCCTGATGCCGGTGGTGGAAAGATGCGGGATGGCGGAGGAATCCGCTTCGGCAGCGGCTACCTCAGCCGAGAGCTTGGCTACGGGCCGGGCCAGCCGCCTGCTGATCAGCCAGCTGCAAACAAAGCCAACGGCCAGCGTGATCAGAATGATGAAGGAGAACAGCTGCTGCAGCCGCTGGGCGAAAGCAAAGAGCTGCACCGCGGGAACAGAGCCCACGAGAAGCCAGTGCTCGCCCGAGAAAGGAGCATTCCGGCTGTAGAGGTTCAAGGGGGAGACCGAGGCAATGTAGAGGGCATCGCTGAAGAGGTAGCGGCGGGTCTGGGCACTGTGGAGGCGCAGTGTAAGGCTTTCGTCCGCAGAACCCGGCTGCCCGTCGCAATGGGGACGGAGCACCGGACGCAGCTGCAGTTCAGCGGCAGAGAGCTCCTCCGTACCGGTCACGGCAAGGAAATAGGTGCCGTTGTTTTGCAGCTCAGAGCAGGGCAGATTCTCCCACAGGTAGTCGGCCAGCAGCTCCACGCCGATCACGCCGTAAACGGTGCCGTCCGGCAGGATCAGGGGCTGGCTGTAGGCAATGGCCTCGTGGGTGTCTCCGGGCATCGGATAGGATTGTGAGGTCCAGTGGCCATAATCGGAGGCGGCAAGGCTGGCTCCGTCTTTATAGGCAGCCTGGAAAGGGGGATAAAGGAAGCCTCGGTTTCCCAGTGCCCGGTAGCGGATGGTGGGGGACCAGCTGTTGTCCGTGGCAATGGAGAGGGACTGCACCAGCTGGGCCGGTGCCCGCACAAAGGTCAGGTCGGCGTTGCGCTGGGAGGGAGCGGCATCCGGGTCAAGATCCCGCAGGTAGATGGCGGGCAGCCGGCTGTCCTGCTTCTGCTTGTCCAGATCATGGGTGTTCAGGATAAGAAACACGCCGGTCACCGACTTGATGCGCAGGGTGCTGATGAGCTCCGGCGCGGCGGCTTCCAGCAGGGGATAGGCCGCGTCGCTGCTGCTGTCCAGCGTGCTCAGGCTGATCTCTCCCTCGTCCAGAAGCTGCTGGGTCAGGCCATTGATGGCATCGGAAAGGCTGGTCAGCTCCTGCGCATTATGGAGGATGGACTGAAGATACCGGCTGCGGTTGTCCACCTGCATGGCAAGGATATCCTCGGCGTTCTGGTTCAGCTGGGGGCCAAGCCGGGTGGCGTGGACGGTAAAGGTCAGCAGCAGGATCTCCACCGCCAGCACAGCCAGCAGGGAGAAAAGGATGGTGCCGAAGATAGAGTGGCCCGTCTGAGGGGCCTTTTGTCTGTGCGGCTTGCGGTTCTGCATCTGAAGGGCTCTCCTTTTGTGGTTGTTCCAAGGGCATCTCAGCCCGCAAAGGCGCTGAGAGCGGCCAGAGTCTGGTCGTACCAGGCATCAAAATAGGCATCGGTCAGGAACTCGGCTTCGGCTTCCTCGGGGGTCTGCCCGGCAGCCAGCCGCTCCAGCACCGTGGTACGGTCGGCAGTGACACGGTCCTCCAGGGCGTACTGCAGGGTATTGCGGGCGCGCAGGGCATCCGGAAAGGCATGGGTGGTGTAGAGCTTGCCGCGATCGACGGTATCAATGGACAGGCTCAGCACCTTGTGGATGCGCTCAGAGACCGTCAGGCCGCTGTTCTCAAGGGCGGACATGCTGTTGGCGGCATAGGTCACGGGCATATAGCCGGACTGCACCGAGAACTGCAGGTTGTTTTCCGGCTGGGTGAACCATTTCAGGAAGGCAACGCAGGCGCTGATCTCGTCCTCGGTGCCCGGGATGACTACCATGCCGGCCCCCTGCTGGACGGCCACCGGCTCACAGCCTGCAAAGCTGGGGCAGGGCAGCGCGGCCATCTCGATGCCGTGGCTCTCGGTGTCGCTGGTCAGCACCTGGGTGGGGAAGAAGGAAGCGCTGGAGGAGGAACCGACATAGGCCAGCAGGCTGCCGATCTTGATATCGTCGCTGCGGAACTTGCCGCTGGCACTGCACCAGCCCTTGATGTAGGGGACATAGTAGTTATCCCACAGCTTGCGGAGGGTCGGCTTGTCAAAGTGCAGGGTCATCACGCCGTTCTCGGCATCAAAGATGGTCGTGCCCAGTTCCTGTGCGCCGCAGAGCAGGTAATTGGTCAGCGCGTCGCGGCCATACAGGGCCTTGCCGTCGTTGGGCGCAGCCGTCTGGGCATCGGTCCAGTCGTAGTATTTGTGTGCGGCCTCGTTCAGCCCCTCCACAGTGGAAAGATCCGCATAGGTCACGCCCGTGGCCTCGGCAAAGGGGGCAAAGTCGGTGACGTTCAGGTAGAGCAGCTCAGTGGATTTTGCTATGGGAAAGACCTTGAGCTCCCCGTTGTTCATCAGGTCGCCCTCCTCGAGAAACCCGGCGATATAGGCAGACTTCTCTTTTTCGGTCAGGTAGGGGCTCAGGTCAACGGCAAGGCCCATCTGATCCAGCGTAAAGGCGGTGTCCGCGTAGGAGGAGACGATGTTGGGCAGCTTCTCGGCACCCACCTTGCCCTCGGCGGCGGCCAGCACGCTGGTCTCCAGGTCGTTCACGCTGCCCTGACTGGAGCTTTCGACCCGGATGTTCTTCTCTTTGCCCACGGTGGAGTTGAACTGCTCCACCAGCTGGTTGAAGCATTCCAGCTGATCGCCGTTGTAATAGGTCCAGATCGTGATGGTGGTGGGCAGCTTGCTTCGGCCGCAGGCAGTGCCGCCCAGCGCCACGGCGGCGCACAGCAGCAGACTGACGGCAGAACGAAGGATTCGTTTCATTACCTTATCTCTCCCATTCCGACAAAACGGCTCACGGAAAAACGGCGCGTCCTGTCGTTTCTGAAATGATACCAGACGAAAACATTGTAACACTTTTTCGGGGCGGGGGCTACTGATTTTTGAAAAAACACCCGAAAGCAGACGAAAAAAGAAAGAATCTCTGGCCAGCGCTTCCATTTTTCGTAAAGTCCGGATATAATACAAGCATAAAACATAAACGAAAAGAACGGGAGAGCTTATGGCGCAGAAGAAGGACGAGGGCCTGAACGGCAACGAAAAGATCGAACAGGCGGTTTACCAGTTACAGCAGGAGCCCACACAGGAGCAGCTGGCGCATACCCTGACCGTGATCCGGCGGCGGATGCGGGAAAACGGACAGGTCGTGGTGGCGGTGGAGCCGAACCCGGCCGGTGAACAGATGCAGCTGCGGGCCCTCCGCACGGCTGATGGGGCCAGCTGGTGGTATGCCTTTACCAGCTTTGATGAGGAGATGAAGGGCGCGGAAGCGGTGCAGTCCACCTTTCTGGTGGAGCTTGAAAAGCTGTTGGATGCCGCACTGCAGGTGCCGGAGATCCAGGGCATCATCCTGAACCCCTGGAACCGCACCATCCAGCTGGACAAGACTCTGCTCCGGATCATCAAGGGATAAACACGAAAGGACCCGTCTGCCGCATTTTGGTGCGAGCAGACGGGCCCTTTTTATATGGTAAAGGAAGAAGGAAAATGGCAGATCAGGCCGCGTCGGTGCGGTTCTTCGAGAGCAATGACGGAGAGGGTCAGCAGCTTTTAGATTTGTGTGAGCAACTCCTCGATCTTTTCTTTCGTTGCCAGCCCAAGGCTGAACGCGGTGGCACTGCCGCAGGCGGTGCCCAGCCTGAGGGCCTGCTCATAGCTGCCGCTTTGCAGATAGCCTGCCACAAAACCGGCCACCATGCTGTCGCCTGCGCCCACGCTGTTCACGACCTTGCCCTTGGGGCAGCCGATGCGGTGCACCTCGCCGTGCTCATCCACCAGCAGAGCGCCGTTTCCGGCCATGCTCACCAGCACGTTCCGGGCACCCTTTTCCTGCAGGGCGCGGGCAGCGGCGGTGATCTCTTCGTCCGTTTTCAGCTCCCGGCCCACGATCTCGCCCAGCTCGTGATCATTGGGCTTGATCAGGAAGGGGTGATAGGGGAGGACGTTGACCAGCAGATCCTGGGTGGCATCCACCACGGCCCGCACGCCGTGGCCCTCCAGTCCTGCCAGCAGCCGCTCGTAGGTGCTCTGGGAAAGACTCTTGGGGATGCTGCCCGCCAGAATGAGGATGTCGTCAGGCTGCAGGGTGTCCAGCTGAGCTTCCAGCTGCTGCATGGCGCTTTCCGGGATGCTGGGGCCTGCGCCGTTCAGCTCCGTCTCGGTGCCTGCCTTGATCTTGACGTTGATGCGGGTCATGCCCTCGGCCAGATGGATGAAATCGGTCCGGAGCCCCTGCGCGGCCAGACCACGCTCCAGCCAGGCACCGGTCTCACCGGCCACAAAGCCCAGAGCCACGCTCTCACAGCCCAGCTCCCGGAGTACGCCGGAAACATTGATGCCCTTGCCGCCCAGCACGCAGTCCTCCCCGGCAGCGCGGTTCACCTCGCCCACCTCAAGGGGCCTGTCGAGACGGACGACATAATCAATGGCAGGATTGAACGTTACAGTGTAGATCATACCTCGGTCTCCTTTATCAGAGTGTATTGCCGGTATTTGGGGTTGGGGCACCGGTTCGTCAGGATGGCACCGCCATGCACCTTGTTCAGTTTGCCCTGCTTGTCCAGCTCGTTCAGGTCGCGCCGGATGGTGGATTCGCTTGCGTTCAACGCCTCGCACAACTCCTGCACGGTGGCGGTGCGCTGCCGCGCCAGCAGATCCAGAATCAGGCTGAATCGTTCTTCTGCCAGCATCGGGAACATTCCCCAAAAAAGCCGACACTCCACAATGGAATGTCGGCTGAATCTTTCACCGCTTCGGTCTGGCTGTGCCAGCGCCTTGCGGAGGTCTCCTAATAGGGAAGCCAGGAATCAAGGTTACTTGTTCTGGATGTACTCGTCCATGGCCTTGGCGGCTGCCTTACCGGCACCCATGGCCTTGATGACGGTGGCGGCACCGGTCACGGCATCGCCGCCGGCGTACACGCCCTCACGGCTGGTCTTGCCCTCGTCGCCCTCGGTGACGATGCAGCCGTGCTTGTTGGTCTCCAGACCGGGGGTGGTGGAGCGGA
>ERZ1034626.2089-NODE-2089-length-12346-cov-5.424213_pt1 | contig 12346 bp, 18 predicted proteins | sample MGYA00520652_ERZ1034626 | MGnify/ENA primary metagenome ERZ1034626 (study PRJEB33766, sample SAMN09781765) | gut metagenome | biome: gut microbiome | host: Homo sapiens | place: Madagascar | study: EMG produced TPA metagenomics assembly of the PRJNA485056 data... | reverse complement strand
ATGTTAATTCTGGCATGAACCTTTTATGCAGGCCCCGGGTTTATCTGTGGTTGCTGGTTAAAGCCAGTATTCCGTGTCTGATATCAACAGCATGCCCTTCGGATATATGTTACTTTTGCGACTTATGAAGGAACGGGCCCTGGAAAATAAGATACCCGGTCAATGAAAATTCCAATTCAACAGGTATAGAAACTTCAGCGTTATGAAAAATGGTGTCATACCATATTTACGCCTCACCGAATATCCAGCGTCCAGAACTAAGCCTAGGGAACATATATAAACGCTGCGCATTAATAATAATCAAAAATCAGGAGAGTTAATATGAATTTACAATCCGGACAAAACATACCCCTTCAGCAATCTACGATCAGGCTGAATCTTCAGTACCCTGCCAAATCCGGCTTTAAAGGCGAACCCGATACCTGCCTGTTCATGCTTAATGCTCAGGGAAAGGTCAGTGGCGATTCTGACTTTATCTTTTATAATAATTTGTCTTCTCCTGAGGGGGCAGTCAGGCTCGTTACCGGTTCGCAGCAGGCCAGCATTGAGATAGCACTGGATCGTGTTCCGGCGAACGTCAGTAAAATTGCGATCACCGTTGTCATTGATGGTGAAGATACCATCAGTGGGCTCAGTTTATTGAGCATTCAGGCTCCTGGTATCGCTGATTTCCAGGCTGAGACTCAGGGCCGCAGTGAGAAAGCAATCATTCTGGGTGAAGTATATCGGCACAATGGCGCCTGGAAGCTTCGTGCGCTAGGGCAGGGTTTCAACGGTGGACTTGAGCCTTTGGCCATTAACTATGGCGTTGATGTCGCACAGCCAGCTCCGCAGCCAGCAAAGCCTGCTCGTATCAGTCTGGAAAAGAAACTGGAAACCCGATCTCCGCGCCTTGTAAGCCTCGCTAAAAAAGCCTCGGTCAGTCTCACTAAAAATAAACTGGACACCCTTGAGGCTGCGGTTGCGTTCGTACTTGACGCATCCGGCTCGATGAGTGGCCAGTTCAGTAAGGGTAACGTTCAGTCTGTGCTGGACCGCATCGCCGTTCTTGCCGCCCAGTTCGACGACGACGGTGAAATGGATGTCTGGGGATTTGGAGAGAAGCATAAGAAGTATCCAAACGTCACTCTGGACAATCTGGACACGTATATTCAGTCGATTCGAGGGGCTGGTAAGCGTTCATCCTGGGAGAACCTGCCGGGCCTTGGGGGGACAAACAACGAGCCTCCTGTGATGGAAGAAATAGTCGACTACTTTAAGGACTCGAAAATCCCGGTATATGTTGTATTTATTACCGATGGCGGGATCAGCAAGACCCGGGCGATTAAAGATGCAATCCGGCGTTCTGCCAACTACCCCATCTTCTGGAAGTTTGTCGGCCTGGGTGGTTCAAGCTACGGTATCCTCAAAAATCTGGATGACTTTACTGACCGCCGGGTTGATAACACCCACTTCTTTGCCATGGATGATTTCGGTTCGATTAGCGATGAAAAGTTATATGATAATTTACTGGAAGAATTCAGACCGTGGATCGATGAAACAAAAAGGTTAGGCATCCTTTAATACATATAGTTAGAGCATGGGTGAATGAGCTCTACAGCAGCTTAATACTGTAGAGCCTTTCTTCATTAAAAGGTAAACGTAAACCGACCGCCATATGTAGCCATTAGACAAGAATTGGTAACTTAGACGCCCATCTGACACAGACGGACATCTAAGTATGGAATTACAGGACTGGCGAAAAGAACCTCGTAAAAAGTATTCGAATGAATTCAAACTTCGTATGGTTGAACTGGCATCACAACCCGGTGCTTGTGTTGCACAGATTGCACGTGAAAATGGCGTCAATGATAATGTTATTTTCAAATGGCTCAGGCTCTGGCAGAACGAAGGGCGTGTTTCGCGGTGTCTTCCAATAACGACCTCTTCTGACACTGGCGTTGAATTATTACCTGTAGAGATAACGCCTGATGAGCCGAAAGAACCGATGTCGACTCTTCCCCTGCTTTTATCCACTCCTTCACAGAGCACAGCCAGTGCCAGTTCCTGTAAAGTGGAATTCCACTACGATAAAACGACGCTGAAAAATCCTTCACCAGAGCTGCTCACAGTGTTGCTCCGTGAACTGAGCGGGAGGGGACAATGATCTCACTCCCGTCAGGTACCCGCATCTGGCTCGTTGCCGACGTTACCGATATGCGTAAATCCTTCAACGGATACGACATATGCTGAAGGAGGATCAGTAATGGATTAAGTGATAACAAATACCCAGAAATAGAGGTTCAAATCCTGCTTAGTTAGTACATAAATACTATTTTGATGAAAATTATTATATGTCACCTCGGATTTTAATCAGGCGCCCAGATTAAATCAAGTATTGAGCGCCTGATTATGTTTATTCGTTAATATCTGTCATTGATTGTCTTATTATCAGCTACCCCCGTATTAATCAGAGTTTTCATTTATTTTTAATGCATAATCAGATGCCGCCTCATCATTATCCTCAGTATTATCATAGCCGAAAACTTCCCCCGGCACGGGCGTTCACGATAATAGTCATCGTCATAGTTTTCATCGTCAGATAATGATATGTCGTATTCTGAATATGATTCACTACAGTTATACATAAAATCATCTCCTCTGGGATGGTTACAATAATTAGTGAGTTTATTCGAAAAAATAATGAGCGCCAGACCAATCCACCCGACTTTTGATTATAATCATGAAGATACCTGTCTCAGTACAAATAGAATCAAACTCAGTGCAGCATGATTCACCTTTATATTCTCTCAGGGAAACCAAATACCACTACTCAACTATTAAGAACAAAATTCTGGAGGTATGATTATCTGAAGATACCTGCACCCTAAATAATTTCAGACAGATATTATCGTTGTGAGTCCCCCGCCACCTTTCCGGTGTGCGGGGTTTTGTCTTTTTTCACCGGGAATACATGTATGAATCCGTCTGATGCCATTGAGGCAATTGAAAAACCGCTCTCCTCCCTGCCTTACTCGCTTTCCCGTCACATCCTGGAACATCTGCGCAAACTCACCCGTCACGAACCCGTGATTGGCATTATGGGGAAAAGCGGGGCCGGTAAATCCTCACTCTGTAATGCACTGTTTCAGGGGGAGGTCACCCCGGTCAGTGATGTTCACGCCGGCACCCGGGAAGTGCAGCGCTTCCGTCTGAGTGGCCACGGTCACAGCATGGTTATCACTGACCTGCCCGGAGTGGGCGAGAGCCGGGACAGGGATGCAGAGTATGAAGCCCTGTACCGTGACATTCTGCCTGAACTGGACCTGGTACTGTGGCTGATTAAAGCCGATGACCGTGCCCTGTCTGTGGATGAGTATTTCTGGCGACACATCCTGCACCGGGGACATCAGCGGGTACTGTTTGTGGTGACGCAGGCCGACAAAACGGAGCCCTGCCATGAATGGGATATGGCCGGTATTCAGCCTTCTCCTGCACAGGCACAGAATATTCGCGAAAAAACGGAGGCGGTATTCCGTCTGTTCCGGCCCGTACATCCGGTTGTGGCCGTATCGGCCCGCACCGGCTGGGAACTGGATACGCTGGTCAGTGCGCTCATGACAGCGCTTCCCGACCATGCCGCCAGTCCCCTGATGACCCGACTGCAGGACGAGCTGCGCACGGAATCTGTCCGCTCTCAGGCCCGTGAACAGTTTACCGGTGCGGTGGACCGGATATTTGACACAGCGGAGAGCGTCTGTGTTGCCTCTGTTGTCCGTACGGCCCTGCGCGCTGTTCGTGACACGGTGGTCTCTGTTGCCCGTGCGGTATGGAACTGGATTTTCTTCTGAACCTGTCGTGACTGATGCCCTCCCTGACTCTGAGTCTGCTCACAAAAGCACTGTTTTCGTTACTGTCTCTCTTGTCCGTGCAATAGCTCAATAATAGAATAAAACGATCGATATCTATTTTATCGATCGTTTATATCGATCGATAAGCTAATAATAACCTTTGTCAGTAACATGCACAGATACGTACAGAAAGACATTCAGGGAACAACAGAACCACAATTCAGAAACTCCCACAGCCGGACCTCCGGCACTGTAACCCTTTACCTGCCGGTATCCACGTTTGTGGGTACCGGCTTTTTTATTCACCCTCAATCTAAGGAAAAGCTGATGAAACGACATCTGAATACCTGCTACAGGCTGGTATGGAATCACATTACGGGCGCTTTCGTGGTTGCCTCCGAACTGGCCCGCGCACGGGGTAAACGTGGCGGTGTGGCGGTTGCACTGTCTCTTGCCGCAGTCACGTCACTCCCGGTGCTGGCTGCTGACATCGTTGTGCACCCGGGAGAAACCGTGAACGGCGGAACACTGGCAAATCATGACAACCAGATTGTCTTCGGTACGACCAACGGAATGACCATCAGTACCGGGCTGGAGTATGGGCCGGATAACGAGGCCAATACCGGCGGGCAATGGGTACAGGATGGCGGAACAGCCAACAAAACGACTGTCACCAGTGGTGGTCTTCAGAGAGTGAACCCCGGTGGAAGTGTCTCAGACACGGTTATCAGTGCCGGAGGCGGACAGAGCCTTCAGGGACGGGCAGTGAACACCACGCTGAATGGTGGCGAACAGTGGATGCATGAGGGGGCGATAGCCACAGGAACCGTCATTAATGATAAGGGCTGGCAAGTCGTCAAGCCCGGTACAGTGGCAACGGATACCGTTGTTAATACCGGGGCGGAAGGGGGACCGGATGCAGAAAACGGTGATACCGGGCAGTTTGTTCGCGGGGATGCCGTACGCACAACCATCAATAAAAACGGTCGCCAGATTGTGAGAGCTGAAGGAACGGCAAATACCACTGTGGTTTATGCCGGCGGCGACCAGACTGTACATGGTCACGCACTGGATACCACGCTGAATGGGGGATACCAGTATGTGCACAACGGCGGTACAGCGTCTGACACTGTTGTGAACTAGTGACGGCTGGCAGATTGTCAAAAACGGGGGGGTGGCCGGGAATACCACCGTTAATCAGAAGGGCAGACTGCAGGTGGACGCCGGTGGTACAGCCACGAATGTCACCCTGAAGCAGGGCGGCGCACTGGTTACCAGTACGGCTGCAACCGTTACCGGCATAAACCGCCTGGGAGCATTCTCTGTTGTGGAGGGTAAAGCTGATAATGTCGTACTGGAAAATGGCGGACGCCTGGATGTGCTGACCGGACACACAGCCACTAATACCCGCGTGGATGATGGCGGAACGCTGGATGTCCGCAACGGTGGCACCGCCACCACCGTATCCATGGGAAATGGCGGTGTACTGCTGGCCGATTCCGGTGCCGCTGTCAGTGGTACCCGGAGCGACGGAAAGGCATTCAGTATCGGAGGCGGTCAGGCGGATGCCCTGATGCTGGAAAAAGGCAGTTCATTCACGCTGAACGCCGGTGATACGGCCACGGATACCACGGTAAATGGCGGACTGTTCACCGCCAGGGGCGGCACACTGGCGGGCACCACCACGCTGAATAACGGCGCCATACTTACCCTTTCCGGGAAGACGGTGAACAACGATACCCTGACCATCCGTGAAGGCGATGCACTCCTGCAGGGAGGCTCTCTCACCGGTAACGGCAGCGTGGAAAAATCAGGAAGTGGCACACTCACTGTCAGCAACACCACACTCACCCAGAAAGCCGTCAACCTGAATGAAGGCACGCTGACGCTGAACGACAGTACCGTCACCACGGATGTCATTGCTCAGCGCGGTACAGCCCTGAAGCTGACCGGCAGCACTGTGCTGAACGGTGCCATTGACCCCACGAATGTCACTCTCGCCTCCGGTGCCACCTGGAATATCCCCGATAACGCCACGGTGCAGTCGGTGGTGGATGACCTCAGCCATGCCGGACAGATTCATTTCACCTCCACCCGCACAGGGAAGTTCGTACCGGCAACCCTGAAAGTGAAAAACCTGAACGGACAGAATGGCACCATCAGCCTGCGTGTACGCCCGGATGCCGGATGCAATATGGTGATTGTGTCGCATCTGAGTGACGGTTCTTTATGGGATCGCCGGGCTTTTCCGGACACCACAATCCTTGAAATCCGTCCCCGGAAAAAGCTGAAACAAACAGGGGAAGAAGGCAAAAGTGGCGGTCTGCTCAGTTTTACATCGGCACATACCGACACCTGGCGTCAGCAGGGCTATGAAGACACGATGCTGACGATGGAGCATATCCGGAAACCACTGGCGGCACGTCAGGCACTGACCCGGTCAGAGGCGGTATTGCAGAAAAGCCTGGATATAACTGAAGGTGCAGATTCGGCACTGAGAAACGCGATGGCCCGACTTAAATAAAGACGCTCCGGAGAAACGCCACCGCCTGTGGTGGTGTTTTTCCTGTGGTGTTATTGAAAATATTTTCAGATATATATTACCTGAGAGAAAGTTTTACCCCTCACCTGTCAATTCACTCACTGGAAATTTAATTATGAAATTACCTGTAAAGTTATTAATGAGCCTTATATCTCTGGTCAGCGTTATTGTACGTGCCGGGGAATATAAAAATTACAGCCGGGATGAAATAAAATACTGGCGATATACATCATACAAGGGGGGGAAACTTCCGGAAGGTTTCACTGATGAGAAATTTTCCAGCGCCATTTACAACGGAAGAATATTTACAATGAAACGTTTACATACCCTTATGTTATTTCTGGCGGTTCTGTTCACGGGCTTTAACTTTAACGCAGAAGCGGCTACCGTAAAACAAGCTCTTAGTTGTAACCCAGAAGCCTGGGCTGAACAACCTGGAGCGTGTCCATCAACGTACGAGTTGTACGAAGGTGACGCTACCTACAAAGCCGCTATCGACAAAGCATTAAAACCGGTCGGACTGAGCGGCATGTTCGGTAAAGGCGGCTATATGGATGGCCCTGGTGGAGGTATCACGCCAGTAAACATTAACGGTACAGTCTGGTTCCAGGGCGACGGTTGCAAAGCCAATACCTGCGGCTGGGACTTTATCGTAACACTCTATAACCCAAAAACCCATGAAGTTGTTGGCTACCGTTACTTTGGTTTAGATGACCCGGCCTACCTGGTTTGGTTCGGTGAAATTGGCGTGCATGAATTCGCGTATCTGATGAAAAACTACGTAGCTGCGGTTAACTAATTTAAGGAGTCTATCATGAAAACTTTTATCAAAACTTTACTCGTTGCTGTAACTATTCTGTTCTCTGTCTTCGCTACTGCGAAACAAATAAAGCTACCGTCTGGTATCAAATACGTCAACAGTACCGATGAATTCTATTGCACAGAAATCGACGGTCTGTATTGCCAGACAAAGAATTTGTTTAAATACAAAGGCAACAGATATGTTTTCGTTGTTGAGCAAGGTGGTTCCTGGTGCTACGACAACCCTATGTCGGTGCTCAACCTGGAAACTTGGAAAGCACAGAAAATCGAATACAAAGACAACCAATTGTGTTCGGGCGAAAATAAACCGTTCTTCGAAATCAAAAATGGTGTACCGACGGTAGGAGTTATCGACACATCCGGAAAACCTGTCGTTGTAGCCCAGGACAAACTTAAAATCTAAGGAGTAAACCATGCGTTTCTCTGCACATTATTAATATCAAAGGTAAATACAGCCCCAGCCATTGTTACCGGAAAGCCGCTTAATGCGTGGCTCGCCAGTGAAAGGCCTCTCAGACAATAAACCTTATTCATTTCACCAGTCAGGCCGTGTCTTCTCCGGGAGACGCGGCTTTTTTCATTTATTGCACCAGTAAATCTTAACCACCGATAAGGAGCAAAGTATGCGATTAGTCAGTCGTTTTGGTTATGCTGCAAACCAGATACGCCGTGACCGTCCGCTGACACATGAAGAGCTGATGCACCATGTGCCGGGGATTTTCGGAGAAGATAAACACACATCCCGAAGCCAGAACTATACGTACATCCCCACCATCACCGTGCTGGAAAGCCTGCAGCGGGAAGGTTTTCAGCCCTTTTTCGCCTGCCAGACCCGTGTGCGCGACCCGGGCCGCCGGGGATACACAAAACACATGCTGCGTCTGCGGCGGGCCGGAGAGATAAACGGAGAACATGTCCCTGAAATTATTCTGCTCAACTCTCATGACGGTACCTCCAGCTACCAGATGCTGCCGGGTTACTTCAGGTTCGTCTGCCAGAACGGGTGCGTCTGTGGCCAGTCTCTGGGGGAAGTGCGTGTTCCACACCGGGGAAATGTAGTGGAGAAAGTTATCGAAGGGGCTTACGAGGTGGTGGGGGTTTTTGACCGGATTGAAGAGAAACGTGATGCCATGCAGTCGCTGGTCCTGCCGCCACCGGCACGCCAGGCGCTGGCACAGGCGGCACTGACTTACCGTTATGGTGACGAACATCAGCCCGTCACCACCGCCGACATTCTGACGCCACGACGCCGGGAGGATTACGGTAAGGACCTGTGGAGTGCTTATCAGACCATCCAGGAGAATATGCTGAAAGGCGGGATTTCCGGTCGCAGTGCAAAAGGAAAACGTATCCACACCCGTGCCATTCACAGCATCGACACCGATATTAAGCTCAACCGCGCATTGTGGGTAATGGCAGAAACGCTGCTGGAGAGCCTGCGCTGATGCAGCATGTCCCTGAAGGCGTGATTCAGGCACCAGAATCACCCGACGCCCCGGAGGCGCTGCCGGGGTGTCGTTCCATTTCTGATGATGACCTGTGCGCCTGGTGTACCCGTCTGCTTTACCGTCCCGGAGAAATCAGTCTGTGCAGACTGAGTACAGGCAATGGCATCTGGCCATCCGTCTGTGACCGGAACGGTTACGCGTACGGCTGTCCGGAATTTCAGCCGAATATCATTCATCCCTGATATTACCGGGTCTCACGGTCAGTGATGAACGTGATGTTGCCAGCTCCCGACCTTTACTCCCTCTCATTTATTCACATTACAAGGATTTCACACATGAAAACATTGTCTCAGAACACCACCGCTTCGGCCTGTGCACCGGAGACTGGCCTGCAACAACTGGTTGCCACCATAGTCCCTGATGAACAGCGCATCAGCTTCTGGCCGCAGCATTTTGGCCTCATTCCACAGTGGGTCACCCTGGAACCCCGTGTCTTCGGCTGGATGGACCGTCTTTGCGAAAACTACTGCGGTGGTATCTGGAATCTGTACACCCTGAACAACGGCGGGGCATTTATGGCCCCCGAACCGGATGATGATGATGACGAAACATGGGTACTGTTCAATGCCATGAACGGTAACCGCGCTGAAATGAGCCCGGAAGCCGCCGGCATTGCCGCCTGTCTGATGGCGTACAGCCATCACGCCTGTCGTACAGAGAATTATGCCATGACGGTTCATTATTACCAGCTGCGGGATTATGCCCTGCAGCATCCGGAATGCAGCGCCATTATGCGCATCATCGACTGAATGGAGGCAGGGACAATGCAACAACTTTCCTTTCTGCCCGGAGAGATGACGCCCGGCGAGCGCAGTCTCATTCAGCGGGCCCTGAAAACCCTGGACCGCCATCTTCATGAACCCGGCGTGGCCTTCACCTCCACCCGTGCAGCACGGGAATGGCTGATTCTGAACATGGCGGGACTGGAGCGGGAAGAATTCCGGGTGCTGTATCTGAACAACCAGAATAAGCTGATTGCCGGTGAAACCCTCTTCACCGGCACCATCAACCGCACGGAAGTCCATCCCCGGGAAGTGATTAAACGCGCCCTGTACCACAATGCCGCTGCCGTGGTGCTGGCACACAATCACCCGTCCGGTGAAGTCACACCCAGTAAGGCAGACCGGCTTATTACGGAACGTCTGGTACAGGCACTGGGCCTGGTGGATATCCGGGTGCCGGACCATCTGATAGTCGGTGGCAGCCAGGTTTTCTCTTTTGCCGAACATGGTCTGCTTTAACCCGTCACAACCACATCACACCTGTTTTCACTTTTATCTTCTGTCTTCAGAGGTATCACACTATGAAAATCATCACCCGTGGTGAAGCCATGCGTATTCACCGTCAGCATCCTGCATCCCGTCTTTTTCCGTTCTGCACCGGTAAGTACCGCTGGCACGGCAGCACTGAGACGTATACCGGTCGTGAAGTACAGGATATTCCCGGTGTGCTGGCCGTGTTTGCTGAACGCCGTAAGGACAGTTTTGGCCCGTATGTCCGGCTGATGAGCGTCACCCTGAACTGAGTCAGGGCATTCTGATGAGCAGAATTATCGCCACCACCGGACCATTCTTAACCGATTTTCTGTGAGGACTTTATCGTGTCAGACACACTTCCCGACGACAATCACGACCGCCCCTGGTGGGGGCTGCCCTGCACCGTGACGCCCTGTTTCGGCGCCCGTCTGGTGCAGGAGGGTAACCGGTTGCATTACCTTGCCGACCGCGCCGGTATCAGAGGCCTGTTCAGCGATGCAGATGCGTACCACCTGGACCAGGCCTTTCCGCTGCTGATGAAACAACTGGAACTCATGCTCACCAGCGGTGAACTGAATCCCCGCCATCAGCATACCGTCACACTATATGCTAAAGGGCTGACCTGCGATGCCGACACCCTCGGCTCCTGTGGTTACGTTTATCTGGCTGTTTATCCGACCCCCGAAACGAAAAAGTAAACCACCGGAATAACCTTCTGCTCCGGCCTGGTGTTTTCACCACGCCACTCTCCCCATAATTTAATCTCTCATATCAGGAAAATCTTCAGTATGAAATTATTACCCGACACACATGTACGGGAGGCATCATGCTGCCCGTCTCCCGTCACCATCTGGCAGACACTGCTCATCCGTCTGCTGGACCAGCACTATGGCCTCACACTGAATGACACACCGTTCGCTGATGAACGTGTGATTGAGCAGCATATTGAGGCAGGCATTTCACTGTGTGATGCGGTGAACTTTCTCGTGGAAAAATACGCGCTGGTGCGTACCGACCAGCCGGGATTCAGCGCCTGTACCCGCTCTCTCAGTTAATAAACAGCATCGATATCCTCCGGGCTCGCAGGGCGACCGGCCTGATGACCCGCGACAATTACAGAACGGTAAATAACATTACCCTGGGTAAGCATCCGGAGGCGAAATGATGAAACTGGCCCTGACACTGGAAGCCGACAGCGTTAACGTACAGGCACTGAATATGGGGCGAATTGTCGTTGACGTCGATGGTGTTAATCTCGCTGAACTGATTAACATGGTCTGCGATAACGGCTACTCCCTTAGTGTTGTTGATGAATCTGACCGGACCGCAACTGACAGCATGCCACCCTCCGCTGCCCTGAGCGGTATACGCTGCAGCACCGCACATATCACGGAAACAGACAACGCCTGGCTGTACTCACTGTCGCATCAGACCAGTGACGTTGGTGAATCAGAATGGATTCATTTCACAGGCAGCGGCTATCTGTTACGTACCGATGCGTGGTCGTATCCGGTTCTGCGACTTAAACGACTGGGACTGTCAAAAACGTTCCGTCGTCTGGTTGTCACACTCATCCGGCGTTATGGCGTCAGCCTCATTCATCTGGATGCCAGCGCTGAATGCCTGCCCGGTTTACCCACTTTCGACTGGTAACCAGGAACAACATGAAATCATTAACCACGGAAACAGCGCTGGATATTCTGATTGCGTGGCTGCAGGACAATATCGACTGCGAATCGGGGATTATCTTTGACAACGATGAATATAAAACGGATTCGGCAGCACTGTTGCCCTGTATTGAACAGGCCAGGGAGGATATCCGTACCCTGCGCCAACTGCAGCTTCTGCACCAGAACCGGTGAGTCTCACTCACCATACTTCATTCCACTGACGCCGGCCTGAACAGGGCTGGCGTTTTCATTTATCTGCGAAAAGGAATATCGATTATGTCTGCAATCACAGTCTCCCGTCCGGAAGTGGTCAACGGGCATACGGACGTTATTTGCTCAACCTCAGTCAGCCACATTCTGGCTGTACGAAAGAGTACACTGTTGCAAATCGACACACTTATCCGACAACTGGCTGAAATCTCGGTGCTGACGGAAAGCATCGGAGGTAAAACTGCCCCGGACTGGGCCATGAAACAGGATTTTCGCTGCGGCTGCTGGCTGATGGAGAAACCCGAAACAGCAATGAAAGCCATTACCCGGAATCTTGATCGCGAAATCTGGCGTGACCTGATGCAACGTTCCGGGATGCTGTCATTAATGGATACGCAGGCCCGTGATACATGGTACCGGTCACTGGAGTACGATAATTTTCCGGAAATCAGCGAAGCGAACATTCTGAGCACATTTGAACAACTGCACCAGAATAAGGATGAGGTGT
>ERZ1034626.2084-NODE-2084-length-12363-cov-15.655102_pt1 | contig 12363 bp, 8 predicted proteins | sample MGYA00520652_ERZ1034626 | MGnify/ENA primary metagenome ERZ1034626 (study PRJEB33766, sample SAMN09781765) | gut metagenome | biome: gut microbiome | host: Homo sapiens | place: Madagascar | study: EMG produced TPA metagenomics assembly of the PRJNA485056 data... | reverse complement strand
GGCGATCATCTACAGTCTGCTGGTCACCTGTAAACTGAACGAAGTGGAGCCGGAGAACTGGTTGCGCGAAGTGATCGTGAAGCTCAATGACTGGCCGTCAAACCGTGTGCATGAACTGCTGCCCTGGAACTGCTCAACTGTAAAATAATCCTTACGCTACGTACTTCTCGGGGCGCTTACCCAAAGATTGGCTGTACGCCGGAGACTCTGCGTGTCTGGGTTCGCCAGCATGAGCGGGATACCGGGGGCGGTGATGGAGGGCTCACCACCGCTGAACGTCAGCGTCTGAAAGAGCTGGAGCGTGAAAATCGTGAACTGCGCCGCAGTAACGATATCCTTCGCCAGGCTTCCGCTTATTTTGCGAAGGCGGAGTTCGACCGCCTCTGGAAAAAATGATGCCACTGCTGGATAAGCTGCGTGAGCAGTACGGGGTCGGACCGGTATGCAGCGAACTGCATATTGCCCCGTCAACGTATTACCACTGTCAGCAACAGCGACATCATCCGGATACATGAACTTCAGCGATGCTGCCCATGAAATAACGGACTATATCGTTGGGTATTACAACGCGCTCAGGCCGCACGAATATAACGGTGGGTTGCCACCAAATGAATCGGAAAACCGATACTGGAAAAACGTAAGCGTCGTCTCAGCACCGTCTGGCAGATCCTGAAATTCCTGAGAGAATAGTGGACACCAAATATGGTGGACGCTATCCATGAAATCATTAACCGCAGTGCGTAAAAAAAGCCCTAATTATCCCGTTGAGTTCAAAATCAAAATGGTTGAACTCTCGCATCGACCAGAGATCTCCGTAGCGCAACTCGCTCGTGAGCATGGGATCAACGATAATTTGCTGTTCAAGTGGCGCCAGTACTGGCGCGAAGGAAAACTACGTCCTCCTTCAACAACAGAAAACAACGTGCCTGAGCTGCTCCCGATAACACTTGATGCCGAAGATGTTGTCCCTACAACCTCCCCCCGGTCACAACCTGTAGCTGCTGCGACACCTGAATCACTCAATATCAGCTGTGAAGTGACGTTCCGGCACGGATCACTCCGTCTGAATGGTGCCATCAGCGAAAATATCCTGAACCTGCTGATACGGGAGCTCAAACGTTGATCCCATTACCATCAGGGACAAAGATCTGGCTGGTCGCTGGCATCACCGATATGAGAAACGGCTTCAACGGCCTGGCGGCAAAGGTGCAGACGACGCTGAAAGACGATCCGATGTCAGGTCACGTTTTTATCTTCCGTGGGCGTAATGGCAGTCAGGTAAAGCTCCTCTGGTCTACCGGCGATGGACTGTGTCTGCTGACCAAACGGCTGGAGCGCGGCCGCTTCGCCTGGCCGTCAGCCCGGGATGGCAAAGTGTTCCTCACACCGGCACAGCTGGCGATGCTGCTGGAAGGTATCGACTGGCGGCAGCCTAAAAGACTGCTTACGTCCCTGACTATGTTGTAAGCCTCTTTATCCTGGTCGACGCTGAATGAGCCTGGTAATATACCCGGTATGAGCAGCTCACTTCCTGACGATATCAATGCACTGAAACGTCTCCTTGCCGAACAGGAGGCGCTGAACCGTGCCCTGCTGGAAAAGCTGAGCGCCTTCACGGCCCATCGAGCGGGGTATCGCAGGACCGGGGCTGCTGGCCCGCGTGCTGATCTCAAAGTATGCAGAGCACACCCCGCTGTACCGCCAGTCTGAAATGTACGGCCGCCAGGGCGTGGAGCTGAGCCGTTCACTGCTGTCGGGCTGGGTGGATGCATGCTGCCGGCTGCTGTCTCCGCTGGAAGAGGCGCTTCAGGACTATGTGCTGACTGACGGTAAGCTCCATGTTGATGACACGCCTGTCCCGGTGCTGTTGCCAGGCAATAAGAAAACGAAGACCGGGCGGTTGTGGGCGTATGTTCGTGACGACCGTAACGCCGGGTCAACGCTGGCGCCGGCGGTGTGGTTCGCTTACAGCCCGGACAGAAAAGGCATCCATCCGCAGACCCATCTTGCGGGGTTCAGTGGTGTACTGCAGGCGGATGCATACGCCGGGTTCAACGAGCTGTACCGGGATGGCCGGATAACGGAAGCCGCCTGTTGGGCTCACGCCCGCCGTAAAATCCACGATGTGCACGTTCGCACCCCGTCAGCCCTGACGGAGGAAGCGCTGAAACGGATCGGCGAACTGTACGCCATCGAGGCAGAGATAAGGGGAATGACGGCGGAACAGCGCCTTGCCGAACGTCAGTTGAAAACGAAACCGCTGCTGAAATCCCTGGAAAGCTGGCTGCGTGAAAAGATGAAAACCCTGTCGCGACACTCAGAACTGGCGAAAGCGTTCGCATACGCCCTGAACCAGTGGCCGGCGCTGACGTACTATGCAGATGATGGCTGGGCTGAGGCGGACAATAACATCGCTGAAAATGCGTTGCGGATGGTCAGTCTGGGCCGCAAAAACTACCTGTTCTTCGGTTCGGATCATGGAGGAGAGCGGGGAGCGCTGCTGTACAGCCTGATCGGGACGTGCAAACTGAACGGAGTGGAGCCAGAAAGCTACCTCCGCTATGTCCTTGACGTCATAGCCGACTGGCCGATAAACCGGGTCGGCGAACTGCTCCCCTGGCGCGTAGCACTGCCGACTGAATAACACATCCCCGTCAATACGGTTCTTGCTGCACGCTTACGGAAAAACTCTAAAGCGGTGGCCAGTTTTTGTTGACCACTACAATCCATACTTAGATGTCCGTCTGTGTCAGATGGGCGTCTAAGTTACCAATTCTTGTCTAATGGCTACATACGGCTGTCGGTTTACGCTTACGCTTTAAGGTGGTGTTCAGTGACCGTTTTCACGCATGGACGTCCTGCGGTGAACATCCTGATGCTCTGGGCTTCCGTAACGGAGCGTCATGTCTCATTGAGGTGAAATGCTCACGGTCTGATTTCCGGGCTGACCGGAAAAAGGTGTTCCGGTCAGAGCCGGAAAAGGGCATGGGAGACTGGCGTTTTTATCTCTGCGAGCCGGGGGTTATTACCGTGGTCGATTTACCGGCGGGCTGGGGGTTGCTGTATGCGATTAACGGGCGGGTCAGGAAAGTGCATGGCTGGCCCGGAAATCATCAGTGGGTGGTTACGGTCGCGAAACCGTTCAGGGCAAACAAACAGGCTGAATGCGATTATCTGTTCAGTGCTCTGCGTCGGCTGGAAATCCGGGGCGTGACGGAGAACGGTGCAGATGCTGACAGGGTGCAGACATATGGGCTATGATGTGCCCGGCGCTTGAGGCTTTCTGCCTCATGACGTGAAGGTGGTTTGTTACCGTGTTGTGTGGCAGAAAGAAGATAGCCCCGTAGTAAGTTAATTTTCATTAACCACCACGAGGCATCCCTATGTCTAGTCCACATCAGGATAGCCTCTTACCGCGCTTTGCGCAAGGAGAAGAAGGCCATGAAACTACCACGCAGCTCCCTTGTCTGGTGTGTGTTGATCGTGTGTCTCACACTGTTGATATTCACTTATCTGACACGAAAATCGCTGTGCGAGATTCGTTACTGATGCAGTCACTGTATGACTGGATACAGCAACAGATGAAAACACTGTCGCGTCACTCGGATACGGCAAAAGCGTTCGCATACCTGCTGAAACAGTGGGAGGCCCTGAACGTGTACTGCAGTAATGGCTGGGTGGAAATCGACAACAACATCGCAGAGAACGCCTTACGGGGAGTGGCCGTAGGCCGGAAAAACTGGCTCTTCGCGGGTTCCGACAGCGGTGGCGAACATGCGTCGGTGTTGTACTCGCTGACCGGCACATGCCGTCTGAACAATGTAGAGCCAGAAAAATGGCTGCGTTACGTTATTGAGCATATCCAGGACTGGCCGGCAAACCGGGTACGCGATCTGTTGCCCTGGAAAGTTGATCTGACTTCTCAGTAAATATCAATACGGTTCTGGCGAGCCGCTTACTATTATGCTTCCATCGGAAACGATGATCTGGCAGCCTGAGTTCACAGATAAAACACTCTCCAGGAAACCCGGGGCGGTTCATTGTTCTGACTGACCTCGCTGCTTCCGCCAGTGATATTTGAAGGTTGCTTCGGCTGAAAGGGTGAAGTGCGTTTCCGGCCCGCTAATGAGATTTCGTTACCAACAACTAATATCATTACCAGAAACGCACGGATTATTTTTTAACTCATCATTTACATACTTGTCCAGAAAATTATACCCGGTTAGCTCTGAATTAAGAGCCGCGTCTGCGGCCCTTATTGTCATCAGAAGGAGTAACGGAAGTTGGCGTTGATGGCGTTATCCACGTTGTACTTACCAAATGCCGATTTTTCAAACTCAAGACCAAAGCGTACGTTGTCACGAATCTCAGCATTCAGACCAACGTTCATGAGCATACGGTCGTCTTTTTCACCTTTGATACGTTTCTCACCGGACGCATCACGCAGTACGGTTTCACCGTTGGCAAACAGGTCAAACTGGTAGCCAAGGCCGGCACGGGCTGTGACTTTCCAGTCCTTACCGGAGAAGGATTTACCCACATCAACACCGGTACGCCCAATCAGCGGATTAAAGTCCTTATCCTTCATGGTGAGGTTCATTCCCTGGTCCTTCCAGGAGAACTGTTTCCCGGATACGGCACCGTAAACAAGTTCCGCCTGCGGCTCAATCCAGGTGTCATCGGTGACGTGATAGCTGTAGCCCACTTCAGCACCGGCATACCAGGAGTGGGAGGAGTAGTTTCTGGTGCCAAGGCCGGCGAAGGTCGCGGTGTACTCGTTGTCATGGTGAACGTACTTACCGATGAGGTCGATATAGGCTCCGGACTCAAACATGACAGAGGCGTAGAGACCGGCACCCACAGACTTCGTTTCACCACTGAAGGCATCACTGCCTGCATGGCTGTCGGTATAGGTCATGGTCACCCCGGTGAAGAGGTCAAGGCCATCGAGTTCATGTTTGTTATCCGCACCGACCTGAACGTGGGTGTAGTTGTCACTGAATCCACCGCCGGCAGACCCGGTTCCACTCATGATACGGGCCCATGCACCGGCCTCACCGTTAATGTCACGCAGATCACCCATACGTTTGTTGAGGTTGTTGACCTCTGCAAGGAAGGCTTTATAGCCGCCTGACATCAGTGATGTTGCCTTTTTCGCAGCATCAGCATTTGCCACCGTTTTATACCCGGTCAGCGTCCAGACAGATTTGCCATCTTTTTCCTGCTGTTTAATTTCAGGGGTTACATCACTGAAACCAATGGTCTGTGTTTCAGTTTTGAAGACATCCTTACTGGTATTCTCAGGAGCCTTAACCAGATCGATGTTCAGACCGTTTTTGTCGTTTCCTTTTTTCTCAATGAAATCGACTAACAGCAGGTTGTTTGCACCTTCCAGTTTGTTTTTAACAATTAACTGGTCTGCCTGTTGTGTATTGGTTCGCATCACAAAGGCACTGTTACTGGTTGTCAGTTCATCGACAGTCAGTGTATTGAAGATGTTTTTCCCTCCGTTGAAGAACACCATACTGCCGGTGGAGTTCAGTTTTTTCAACTCGGAATTGCCGGTCACTTTCCAGAGCGCATTATTCATTGCAAGGCTGGATTGTGCAGCCTTAATGCTGCCCTGATAGGACGTATCAAAGCCATCCAGCATCGCGAGAGCAAACTGCGAATAGCTTGTGGCAGAATTATCCTTGTCAGCGGAGCCAAATGAAAGTTTTGCTGCTTTTTCGGATTTAATATCACCGGTTACAGAGGCCTGATTTTTGGCGGTAAAGTTAGCCCCGTCTTCCGTCAGTTCATATCCTCCTGCAGCATAGAACATCGACGGAGTGATTTCCTCGGTCGATTCTGTTGCGCCAGTCAGGGTCAGGTCGCCTCCGGATTTGATGTTACTGGTGGTGAAAAGGGAACTGCTGGCAGTAACATTCGCCCCCTTGTGGATAGTCAACGATGTTCTGTCCAGAGACGAGACCGTGTTCAGCGTGACAATGGCTTTATCCCCTATGCTGATGGAGCCATCTGTTGCCATAATGCCCCCGGTGAATTTACTTTCACCGATGGAGTCACCGCTTTTTACGTCCTGACGGAAGTCGAATCCGGCACCGGTAATATTTTTTCCTGAGTACAGATCAATATATGCCGTTTTGTCCCCGATATTTATCACAGAGTTTTTAGCCTGGATGTTACCTTCAACATCTGCATTTCTGGCAATGGATAATGATGAATCTTCAATATTCAGATTGTCGAATCTAAATTTTCTGGTTTCCCAGTCCGGCTGGGACAAATCGGAAACCTGGTTATTCGATTTATAGGTGGTTTTATTCTTCTGATTTACTGAATTCTCGGCATTTTTGATTCTGGTGACCCAGTCAACACCACAGAGGAACTCAGGACAATTATTTGTTTTTGTGGTTCTGAAAATGGCGTGATCAGTCGCATGGCCCTGCATTACCAGAGGGGCATTTTTGATACTGATACTGTTTGCCTGAATATCACCATCCAGTATCAGGCGGGCATTATCCTGCTTAGTGTCGAGGTGATGTTCAAGCCGTACATTGCCGTCCACATTACCATGATAGATATAGTTATTCTGGTTATTGACCGACAGTACACTCTCTTTAGTGGTGTTACTGTTAGTGATGGTGGTTCCGGAATCTGTTGCAGCAATTTTTTTGAAGGTCTGGTTATGACCATTCAGGTCGAGTTTTCCGCCGTTTTCAGTGAAGAAAATACCAGCATAATCACCCTCACCCAGGGCGTTCTCTGCATTGAGTTGTACTGTGCCCGGGCCACCGGCGACATAGATATTGTTGAACGTTTTCTGTGCTCCAAGAATGACGGTCCCGTTCCCGGTTTTCAGATTCGTATTCTGTGCCTGTATGACATTAAGGCTCCCTTCACCAATTTTATGCAGTGCATCATTTGAGGCATATTTGATGTTCCAGTCAACAGTACTGCCTTTACCTATATCAATGCCTGCACCTTTAAAGGTGACATCATTATTCCCTTCAGCGCTAATAATATATTTTTTATTTTCATCGAAAATAAACCCACCATATCCAAGATCAAGATTCTCTTTTAATGAGATTTTACCCCCACCAGAGAACACAAGGTCTTTATTCTGGTCATTTTTATTTTTCTCGATATTTTGAGTTGTATTGCCAATAGTTATCTTACCACCACCAATGGTAGCAGTATTGTTATCAATATTAACATTTTGAATAAATAGTTGCTTTAATTCATTGGTGGTTTTGGAGTCAAATGGTGTAACATATGTTTTTTGCGTTTTTCCGTTCCCTATTATTCCATGGGTTGTTCCAAGAAGAACCCATTTATCTTCTTTGTTATCAAATACATACACGCCTGACCCACTGTCGCCATTAGTGGTTAAGTTAGTGAAATATGAGTCATTTTCATATTCCAATTTGTTACCTCCGACAGTATTTGCTCGTAAATTGGTTATATGGAATAGTGATGCACTTAACAGGTCAGCCTGATATGTTTGGGATGTTTTTATTCCGGAAAAAGTGGTGTTTCCTGAACCAACACGAAAACCAATGATTTCTTTTTTTCCATTTCCAACATCTACGCCATATCTGTCAATAATATTTTGGTTGTTCTCATTATAATTAAATGATGTATCAGCCCCTCTTGTTTCCACGACATACTTGTTTAATCGCTGAATGGAAAAATCGTTTCCAGTTGTCATTCTGTTTATTTGAGTATATTGCGTAGAACCGTATGTTTGATAATTAGCTGATGACTTATTTTTTGCATTGTGTGCAACGGTTACGGCATAGGCACCACCAATACTTGTTGCAGCTCCATTTGCGGTTGCAGATGAAAAGTCAGGAACAGGAAATGCTGGAAATGAAAAATCAGTCCCATCTTTCAGTTTTATTTTTACATGTGTTGAACCTGGTTGAAACCTCCCTTTATTCTGTGCCAGATCGAGATAATCCCGAGCCCATGCTTTAGATATATCCATATTGGCAGCATGTATTATATTAGTATAACTGATAACTGCCAGAGATAATAATGCAGCAGAAATTTTTCGGTTTGTTTTACATGTGACTTTTTTCGCTAAATCAGAAACAGCAATGAGTCCGCCAGTGGCAGCACTATATTTAATGGAGTATATTTTATTCATATATTCTCTCAACTCATTTATTGAATGAACAAAGGATTAAGAATTAAAACCATTAGTAATGGTTGGTTACTAATATCTCGCTAAAAGTAACAGTTCTATATTGTAAATGTGTGACAATGCTCTCGTTAATGATGCGATGTCATGTAAATCAATGCCAATTGATCACAAATTGAACATTTTTTGTTTTTTTTTCTCGCTTTTGCGAGCATTATCAGGTTCCATCTGAGATGTCACATGGAAAGTAGAATAAAATGACGGAGGAAGAATATATGAAATTAAAAAGTGAACCGCCACAGTGCCGCTCCGCTTAAGTGAACGGCATTGCACCTTTAGAATCCTTATTTTCATCAGAAGGAATAACGGAAATTGGCGTTGATGGCATTATCCACGTTGTATTTTCCAAAAGTGGATTTTTCAAATTCCACTCCCAGACGAACGTTGTCACCTGCTTCTGTATTCAGACCCACATTCATCAGCATACGACCATCTTTCTCTCCATTGATTCGTTTCTCTCCAGCAGCATCACGAAGAATGGTTTCTCCGTTTTTCAGCAGGTCAAACTGATAACCAATACCGGCTTTTGCTGTCACTTTCCACTCCTTACCGGAGAAGGACTTACCAACATCAATACCAGTGCGCCCAATCAGTGGATTGAAGCCTTTGTCTTTCAGAGAAACGGACATGTCCTGGTCCTCCCAACTGAACTGTTTACCGGATGCTGCTCCGTATACCAGTTCAGCCTGAGGTTCAATCCAGGTACTTTCGCTCAGATGATAACGATAACCGACTTCAGCACCGGCATACCAAGAGTGAGTGCCGGAGTCCCGGGTTCCAAAACCAGCAAATGTGGCGGTGTACTCATTATCATGATGGACATACTTACCGATCAGGTCGATATAAGCACCTGAGTCAAACATTGCGGAAGCATATAAACCAGCGCCAACAGACTTCGTCTTACCGCTGAAGGCGTCGTTGCTGGCATGGTTGTCTGTATATGTCATTGTCATCCCGGTAAAAATATCCCCCCATCCCAGGTGATATTTTTTATCAACACCAATCTGAACGTGAGTGTAATTATCACTGAAACCTCCGTCAGCAGCACCTGCTCCGCTCATGATACGAGCCCATGAGCCTGCTTCTCCTTTAATGTCACGGAGTTCCCCCATGCGCTTGTTCAGATTATTCACTTCCGTCAAATAACTTTTATACGCCATTTTCATGAAACTTCTGCCGGCATTAACAGCTTTCGTATCTTTTTGCACATGGAATCCGTTCAGCACCCATCGAGTGGCATCTTCAGTACTGACAGTCGAAACATCCGGAGTAATTAAGCTGAACCCAATATTGCGGGTTGCAGTCTTCATAGAGAACAACTCAGGAGATGTTCCTCCAGGGGCTGAAATTAATGATACCGGAGAACCTGACTTTCCCGTGGCTGTTGTGGACGGTGCCACAATCAGGGAGTTATTCCTGCCTGTCAATGATTGTTTCACATTCAGTTTATCAGATGAATAACCATCTGAGGTCATAAACACCCGGGTATTATTGAGCTCCAGTTTACCAATATCCAGAGCGGAAAATCCCTCATGCTGTTCAAAATTAAGCTGAGCCTTATCAAGCTTCAGTGTATGCATTGATGAGTTATTTCTTAGCTGCCAGAATGTATTATTCATTGAAACACGGGAAATAGATGCAGATATGTTACCATCATATGCAGCTCTCAGACTGTCAGTAAAAGAACTATTTTCTTCTGGTCCAAAGTGAATATCAGCGCTGTCGTCAGCAATTATATTACCGTAAACCGTCGTCCGGTCGCCAAAAGAAAGCTTCGGGTCCTTCCCGTTCAGATGCCATGTCTGTGCTGAATAGGGGATCCATGACAGTGAATTCTTAGATGAAAGTAAGGATAGTGTTGAACGGCTTCCAAGAACTACATCCCCATCAGAGTAAAATCCGGCAGTACCAGTCAGATTTGCATTATCTCCAATATTAAGAGAGGAGTGTTTGAAGTGACTCAAATGATTAAAAAGCACATTTTCGGATAAGATATTCACAGTACTGTCTGAACTGTAAACCCCCCCGGTAAAGAAATCATTTATATTCAGTGCTGATTGATTGGTCAGATAGACATTTCCAGAAAAGACAGATTTATCTTCATTCTGGAGGGATGTTGATTGCCCCTTTAATGGCTCTATTTTTACTTTTTTTTCATTGCTGTCATTTTTATCAATGTAAATATCCTTACTACCGAGAATAATAGAAGAGTTGTCAGCAGTGATATCAGTAGTAAGAGATGCATTACGGCCGAGGTAAAATGCAGTATCTTTGAGCACAAGAGACTTCATACTGAAGTCCCGTGTTTCCCAGTCTGGCTGTTCAAATGATACTGGTTGTGTCAGAACAGAATCATCCCCCAGTTGTTTAAGCTTGTTTGCAACAGCGGCATTCGTAAAGGCATGAGGTACCGGATGCCCCTGAAAATAGAGGCTTCCGCCATACTGACTGAAACTGCCGTTTATATCAATACCACCATCAATAATAAAAGCATCAGATTCTTTTTCGACTGTACTTTGTACATCAATATTATTTTTAATATTGCCATGATAAATATTATCACCGCTACTTAATGATAAATTAAGAGTGGCTTTATCTCCGTTACTGGTGATGGTGGCACCATCGTCAAAAGCATTAAGTTTATGAAATGTGAGACTGTTACCATTTATGTCAAGCACCCCTCCACGATAGCCCCAACTGATGTTATCAGGATTAACTTGTTTCGCATCAGATAAAACAACAGTAGGGCGCCCACTGACAATAGCTACTCTGGAAAAAGCCTGTACATGGCCCTCATCATCAGGCTTCTGGGACAGAATAACAGTACCATCACCAACATTAAGTCCGCCTGGGTTAACGCCCGTGGAATTGATATTCAGAGTCCCCTCACCAAGCTTGTGCAGATTGTCATTAGTAATGCCATTAACCTGCCAGGTTACTGTTTTTCCTGAATTAACAATGACGCCACCTCCTTTCCATGTTTCATTATCATCTGTGCTAACCGTATAATTCCCGTTAAATGTCAGAGCACCAGCGCCCTGGTCAACATCGTTTTTCAGAACAATTCTGGCATCATCTCCTGAGAATATGAGATTTTTACCTTTATCCAAATTATTTCCCAGAATACCATGCATATTCCATTGCTGGTCACCCTGTTTGAGCAGACCAGAGCCTTTAGCTGAGTCAAAAGTCCATTCTATCAGACCAAATACATTATTAACTTCCGGATCGGTGTCTTCATTTATTTTGCTTTCAACAAAGTCAACAGGAATAACAACCCAGTTATTAGCATTTCCTCCAGCACCATTCCCAGCAGTCAGGGCACCCACAAGAACCCATTGTTTTTTGGTTGTATCCCAGCCAAATAACGGTGAACCGCTATCACCTGCCTCTCCATAACTAGCCATAGGTCCGTTATTTTTATTGTAAATCTGTCCTGATGATACCGTTATCATTTCTCCCTTTTGATATGAACTTGGATTTCCAACAGTTCCTCCTGTGAGATAGCTATATGCCCCCGATAAATGTCTAAGTGTGCCTGATTTTTCTTTTATATACTGGGTGCCTGAACCTGTTCGATAAAAAACAGGAAAGCGGTCTTTGTTTTTATATATACCATTAACTGTTTCTGCATCAGTCATTTCTACAGGAACTACGTCTGTAACAATTTTATTTAATCTGGGAGCGTGAAAATCTATTTTTGATGCGGGATTGTTGTTTCTATCAACAATAGTGTATGTTGACGTGCAAAAGCGAGGATTCTTATATCCCTTGTTATGTTTGACGCTTACAATATATTGAGGATTAACAAGAGTTGCGACTCCTGGAGAGCCGTCTATGTTGACAGAACTAAAATCAATCATGGGGGCTTTATCCAGAACTTGTTCAAGGGTGCCATTTTTATTATATAGTGGTATGTTTGTTGTGCCTGGACTAAATTCACCTTTGTTTTCCGAAAAATCACGGTATGTTTGATAGGGTAGAATGTTACCAACATCAGAGGCAAGCACCACTAAAGGAAAAAAAGAAAGAATGGCTAAACAAATAACCTTCCTTTTTTTTGCGTTTTTTATTGCTAACTCGGAAACAACAATATCACCATTGTGGTTGTACTTATGATTAAATATTCTATTCATTTGAAACACCATCCCTCAATT
>ERZ1034626.2074-NODE-2074-length-12418-cov-8.199951_pt1 | contig 12418 bp, 9 predicted proteins | sample MGYA00520652_ERZ1034626 | MGnify/ENA primary metagenome ERZ1034626 (study PRJEB33766, sample SAMN09781765) | gut metagenome | biome: gut microbiome | host: Homo sapiens | place: Madagascar | study: EMG produced TPA metagenomics assembly of the PRJNA485056 data... | reverse complement strand
GCGGTCGCCGCTGCCAAACTCCCGGTGGGTGTTGTAATCGGTCATGCACCAGCCAAAGCTGCCGGCCACGCCCTGCTGGGCGATGCTGTCGTTGAGGACAGCCGCGTAGCGCAGAGCCTGCGCCAGCCGGTGGGGCTCGTCGTCAAAGGCTTTGGCGGGGAACTGCTGCCCCCCGAACTCGCTGATGAGATATCCCCGGCGCAGGTCCGGCGTCACGGCACTGCGGGGCTCGCACCCGGAGCCGCGGCCCCGGTAGGAATAATCGTTGTAGGCATACACGTCCTCCAGCAGCTGGCTCTTGTGGAAGCCCCGGGCCCCGGCCGTGGGGCGGGTGGGGTCCAGCCGGTGGACGGTCTCATGGGTGCGCTTGTAAAACGCCTCGTCGTCGGCGCTGCCGCTGACCCGCACGCCCCACAAAAAGATACTGGGGTGGTTGCGGTACTGGCAGACCATCTCCCGGCAGTTCTGCAAAGCCTGGGCTTTCCAGGTGTCGTCGCCCAGGTGCTGCCAGCCGGGCATTTCCGTGAACACGAGGATGCCCAGCTCGTCGCAGGCGTCGAGGAACGCCGGGCTGGGGGGACAGTGGCTGGTGCGGACGGCGTTGCAGCCCAGCTCTTTTTTCAGCAGCTGGGCATCCAGCCGCTGGATGCTGTCCGGCATGGCATAGCCCTGGTAAGCGTAGCTCTGGTGGCGGTTGAGGCCCCGCAGCTCCACCCGCTGGCCGTTGAGGTACAGTCCCCCGGCCACAAACTGGAGGGTGCGGAAGCCAAACCGGGTGCTCCGCTCATCCAGGACACGGTCCGGCAGGCCGTTGGTGCCCGGACGGATGAGCCGGACGGTAAGGGTGTAGAGGGAGGGGTGTTCGAGGCTCCAGGGGTGGACGCCGTTCAAGGTGCCCACGATCGGGAGGGAGAGCTCCCCCTGGTAGAGGGCCCGGCTGCCCGAGGGACTGCGGATCTCGGCCTGTAACGTGCAGCCCACCGTCTCGCCCACGGTGGAGGAATAGATGCGGAAATCGCCCTCGGCCTTTGCCTCGATGAAGATGTCCCGCAGGTAGGCGGGCTCCTTGATGTCCAGACTGACGGCACGGTAGATGCCGCCGTAGGTCAGGCCGTCCAGCTGGCCGCCAAAGGGCGGGATGTTCAGATCCTCGCGGCTGTCGCACCGGACGGCCACCACGTTTTTCTGGCCCAGCCGGAGAGCGGCGGTCAGATCGACCGTAAAAGCAGTGTAGCCGCAGCCGTGGTGGAACATCCGCCGCCCGTTGCAGAAAACGGTGGCGTCGTGGGCCACTGCCCCGAACGTGAGCAGGACCGTGCGGCCCTCCCACTCCCTGGGCGCGAAAAACTCTTTCCGGTAGCCGGAAAGCCGCTGGTAATCGTTCTCGTTGCAGTAGTTGTAGGGCAGGGGCTTGACCGTGTGCGGGACGCGCACGGGGGTCAGCTCTTCCGCGCGGTCCGGCTGTACGAGTGCGGGGGTAAAGACGGGGGCAAACAGCCAGCCGTCGTTCCAATCGTAGTGTTCCATCGCCGTTCTCTCCCTCGGTGAATCAACATTCTCCTCCTATGCTACCACAAAGTTATGAACGAAAAAAGCACCGAAGTGCAATTTCGGTGCTTTCATGGGAAAATTATCGAATAAAATTGGTCATGGGGCGGCGGGGGTTCTCCGGGTGGGAGATCCCGGCGGCCTTGCCTGCCTCGATGCACTGGAGCAGCCAGGCCATATTCCGGCCCAGCTCTTTCATCACGGCGCAGCCCTCTTCATCCTGCAAAACCTGTTCGGGGTTGGAGCCGTGCACCATGGGCCAGTAGGAGCCGCTCACCAGCGGCATGTGGAAGAACTCCGGGTACTTGACCAGCTGATCCAGCGCGGAGGTGGTGCCGGCCCGGCGGGCGGAAGCGCAGATGGCGGCGGGCTTATAGGCCAGATACTTGCCGCCCGCGTAGGCCAGACGGTCCAGGAAGCTGGTCATGTTGCCGGAGGCGGAAGCATAGTGCACCGGGGTACCGAAGACAAAGGCGTCGGCGGTCCGGGCTTTCTCGATGGCCTCGTTGACCACGCCGCCAAACACGCAGCCATTGCCCTTGGCACAGCCGCCGCAGCCGATGCAGCCGCCCACGGGCTTGGTGCCGACATTCAAGATCTCCGTGGTGATGCCGGCGGCGTTGAGCTCCCCGGCCACCAGGCTGAGGGCGGTGTAAGTGCAGCCCTTTTCGTGGGGACTGCCGTTGATGAGCAGAACATGCATAACAAATACTCTCCTTTGTGCGCCGCGCGGAAGTTCCGGCGCGTTCTGGCTTGATTTTAGCACAAAACAGCCCGGAGTGCAACGCAGCTACTTGACAAAGCACGGGGATTTGACTTTAATATAAAGTTACGAAAACAAGAGCTTTAAAGGAGGCCAAACATGCGCGTAATTGCAGGAGAAGCCCGGGGCAGACGGCTGGAAGCACTGCCCGGCACCGACGTGACCCGCCCCACCCTCGATCAGGTCAAGGAGGCCATGTTCAGCATCGTCCAATTTGATCTGCCCGGCGCCCGGGTGCTGGACCTGTACGCTGGCAGCGGCCAGCTGGGCATCGAGGCCCTTTCCCGCGGGGCGGCCCGCTGCGTTTTTCTGGATGAGAACCGCGACGCCGTGAACATCGTGATGAAAAACTGCAAAAACTGCGGCGTGTTTGACCGCAGCCGGGTCAACATTGGCGAGGCGGCCCGCTACCTCTCGGCCTGCCATGAGCAGTTCGACCTGGTTCTGCTGGACCCGCCGTTCCGGGGTGGTACGCTGGAAAAGATCCTGCCCGGCGTGGAGAAACGCGTGGCACCCGGCGGCATCGTCCTGTGCGAAAGTGAGACGGGCCTGGTGCTGCCTGCCGAGGTGGGCAGCCTGACCCTCAAAAAGCAGTATAAATACGGCAAGGTGCTGCTGTGGAAGTACACCAAACCCATGGCTGCCGAGGAAGAAACCGGAGGAGTGGAAGAATGAACGTAAACGAGCTTTTGGATACCATTGAGGACGCGCTGGAAGAGAGCGCCGGAATGCCCCTTTCGGGCGGCAAACGCATTGTGGACGTGGAACAAATTCGGGACTATCTGGACGAGATCCGCTCGAACCTCCCGGTGGAGCTGCGGCAGGCCCAGTCCATCGTCAGCGACCGCGCCCAGCTGATTGAATCGGCCAACGCGCAGGCACAGGCCATCGTGAAAAAGGCGGAGGAGCGTGCCCGCATCCTGGTCAGTGAGGCGGAGATCGTAAAAGCGGCGCAGCAGCGCGCTTCCGAGATCGTCTCTGCCGCCCAAACCGAGGCCCGCACCGTCCGCCAGACCGTGACGGACTACTGTGACAATATGCTCAAGACCACCGAGGAGACCATGGCGGAAAATGCCGCCCAGGTCAAGAGCGTGCGGGCAAACCTGCGCCAGTCACCCCGCAAAACCACCCTGTAACCAGAGAAATTCGGCGGGCAAAATCGACCCCGAAAACAGAGTATCTCGCTTCCGCGGCCCCTGTGAGCAAAAATGACGGCTCACAGGGGCATTTTTTGTCACATTTGGCAAGCGGAAAATCCTTGCAATCGGGGGCTTGATTTGTTAAAATAAACTTGTATCAGCGGGAGCGGAAGAATGGTGCAAAATTCCAACGCTTCCAGCCTGACAGCATCCCACTTTTGAGACATTTGAAAGGAGGCTGGGCCCTGTGGAACCACAAACCAACCCGCAAGCCTTTGACCCGGCCTCGTTTGAGCATATCCCTGTGCTGCTGAACGAGTGCCTGGACGGGCTTGCCATCGACCCGGCAGGCACTTACTTGGACGGCACGGCGGGCGGCGCGGGACACTCCCGGCAGATCGCCCTCCGGCTGGACGGCGCAAAGGGCGGGCGGCTCATCTCGCTGGACCAGGACCCGGACGCGGTACAGACCGCCCGGGCGCGGCTGGCGGGCCTGCCTGCCACGGTGGTACAGATCAACTTCCGCTATGCCGGACAAGCTCTGGAGCAGCTGGGCATTGAGAAGATCAATGGCGCGCTGCTGGACCTGGGCGTTTCCAGCCACCAGCTGGACGACGCGGCCCGGGGCTTTTCGTACCGGGCGGACGCCCCGCTGGACATGCGGATGAGCCAGGAGGGCGAGACCGCCGCCGACCTCGTGAACACCGAGAGCCGGGAAGAGCTGGCCCGCATCCTGCGCGATTACGGCGAGGAGCCCTTTGCCTGGCAGATCGCGGGCAAGATCGTGGAGGCGCGGGAGACGGCCCCCATCGAAACAACGCTTCAGCTGGCCGATATCGTGGCCAGTGCCATGCCGCCTGCGGAGCGGCGCAAAAACAAAAACCCCTCGCGGCGCACGTTCCAGGCGCTGCGCATTGCGGTCAACCATGAGCTGGACGCTCTGGAGGAGGGGCTGGACACCATTTTTGAGCATCTTGCCCCGGGCGGGCGGCTGTGTGTCATCACATTCCACTCGCTGGAAGACCGGCTGGTAAAGAACAAGTTCCGCCGCTGGTCCACTGCCTGCACCTGCCCGCCGGAGTTCCCGGTCTGCGTCTGCGGCGGCAAAGCCAAGGCAAAGCTCATCACCCGCAAACCCATTGAGGCGAACACGCGGGAGCTGGAAGAAAACCGGCGCAGCCGTTCCGCCCATCTGCGGGTACTGGAAAAAATTTGAATGCGTTACGGCATCTGAGTGAGGAGGAGACCTACCATGGGCCAGGCAGCATATGATATGAACGCGGTGCGCCGCAGAAGAGCACCGCAGACGCGGAAGAACGTTCCTCTGCGGGTGGAAAAAGGCGGCAAGCGGCGCCTTACCCCGTTCCAGGCTGCCATGCAGCACGCCATCCAGCTCATCTCGGTGGCGCTGATGGTGGGTTTTGCGGTCAGCCTGCTGTGGAGCGAAGCCCAGCTGGTGGAGCTCAACGACCAGATCCAGGATGCCAAAGCGCAGCTGGTGAGCGAGCAGAGTCAGTATACATACTACAACAGTGCTCTGAACAGCAAAACGAACATCACCAGTGTGGAGGAAGCGGCCAGCCGCCTTGGCCTCATGAAAATCGACCAGAGCCAGATCACCTACATCCGGCTGGATGCGGGCAGCGTGCTGGTGCGGAAAGAATCGGCAGTCCACCAGTGGACGGATTTTCTGCACGATGGTGCCATGACCATCATTGGCGCGGTCAACCAGGCAAAATAAAACGAAATGACGGGAAAGCGTGCGGCAGTGCACGCTTTTTCGGTTTCTGCAGGAGTACGCAATGCAAGAATCCCCCAAGAACCATAAAAAAATCTACTACCGTCTGCGCCGCAGCGACCCGCACGAGCGTCTTGGCGCAACGCTGCGGCATTTCAGCTTCGGCGCGGCGGTCTTTTTTGTTGTGGCGGCGGCGGCCATCGTCATCCACAGCCTATATGACATCCAGATCCGGGATGGTGCCCGGTACCGCCAGTACGCCGCCCAGCAGCAGCTGCTGGACAGCACGATTCAGGCTACCCGCGGCGAGATCTACGATACCTCGGGCATCACGCTGGCATCCACCAGCGTGGTATGGACCATCTGGGCCGACCCCAGCTACAGCAGCGCTCTCTTCACCAGCCAGACGGACGACGACACCAAGGCGGTGACCAAGACCATCGACCCCGCTGCCCTCAATGAGGTGAGCACCCAGATCACCCTGCGGCTGCTCTCGGGCGATGGCGCGGCGCTGGACAGCGTGGATCTTTCTTCTGAAGCCTACAAGACCCAGTATCAGACGGTGTACGACGCCCTCTCCCAAAACGATTCGTCCTATCAGGTGCTGGCCACCAAGGTCAACAACGCCGTCAAGCTCTCCATTGAAAAATACGTCTCGGAGTACAACAAGGCCCACAAAAAAGCCAACGCCGAAAAAGGCATCCGCAAGGGCCGCATCTCTGTCTCCTCCACCAAGAGCTTCCAGCGGGATTACCCCTATGGTGCCTTTGCGGCCTCGGTGCTGGGCTTCTGCGATGCCGACGGCTACGGTACTTATGGCCTCGAAAAATCCTATGAATCCACGCTGGCCGGTGTGAATGGCCGCACCATCACTCTCCGCAATGCCTATGGCAACGCCATTGCCGACGAGAACGCCACCACTTACGAAGCCAAGGACGGCTCCAACCTCGTTCTCTCGCTGGATGTCAATATCCAGGAAGTGGTGGAGCGGTATCTGAACGAGGCCATCAAAGCCAACAGTGTCGAGAACCGTGGTGCCGCCATCGTGATGAACGTCAAGACGGGTGCCATTCTGGCCATGGCCTCCAAGCCGGATTTTGACCCCAATAACCCGCTGGATTACAGCCAGAACCTGGCTTATCTGGATGAACTGGTCCACGCGGAGCCGGAGCTCTACGGCATCTATCAAAAAGATGAGAATGGCAACTACATCACCGATGAGCGGGGCAATAAGATCCTGGACCCGGAAGGCGATTACTCGGGCTATTACCGTGATATCCAGTGGAAGAACAAGACCATCACCGAGCTGTACTACCCCGGAAGCGTCTTTAAGGTCATCACGGCGGCCATGGGTCTGGACTCTGGCCATGCCACCCTCAACACCACCCTGAACTGCTCCGGTGCCTACACCATTGCCAAGCAGACCTACCACTGCGCCGGCAAAAAGGCCCATGGCGTGCAGAATCTGGCCATGGCCCTGCGGAACAGCTGCAACATCTACTTCATCCAGCTGGGCCAGCGGGTGGGTTCCAGCCTCTTCTACGATTACTTTGACGCGTTCGGTTTCACCGAGCGGACGGGCGTGGACCTGCCCAACGAGACGAACTTTATGCAGTACTACAACGCCAGCCAGCTGGGCGAAGTCCAGCTCGCTTCCTCGGCGTTCGGTCAGGCCATGGCGGTCACGCCGCTGCAGGTCTGCACCGCCATTTCGGCAGCCGTCAACGGCGGCTACCTCGTCACCCCCCATGTGGTGGATAAGATCACCGACCAGAACGGCAACGTCATTCAGGAGATCGGTTCCAACATCCGCCGTCAGGTCATCAGCGAGAGCGCCAGCGACGCCATCCGCCAGATCATGGAATACGAAGTGGCGGACGGCACTCAGGGCGGCGGCGGCCGCGCCTACGTGGCGGGCTACCGCATCGGCGGCAAGTCCGGTACGTCCGAGCAGCTGAACATGGACCGCCGCGCCGACGGCGACTACAAGAAAGTGGCCTCCTTTGCGGCGGTTCTCCCTGCGAATGATCCGGAGATTCTGGTCTACGTCATGCTGGACGACCCCAACAACGCCAGGACGGACTACTCCTCCATTCTGGCGGCGCCTGTGGTGGGCAACATCATCAGTGAGGTGGCCCCCTACCTGGGCCTTGCGACCGACGGCGTGGACCGCGGCCAGACCAGCTACAAGGTGCCCAACCTCATCGGGCAGGAGTGGAGCAACGCACAGGTCTCCCTGAACATCAAGGGCCTCAAGCATCAGCTCATGGAGAGCAGCTCCGACCAGACCGCCGCCGTGGTCACTTATCAGTATCCCCGCGCCGGGGCCGAGGTGCCCTACGGCACCACCATCTACCTGTACACGGACACTTACGAGGGCAGCCACACCGAGGTGCCGGATGTCAGCGGCAAGAGTGCTGAGTTTGCCCGCCAGATGCTGGCGGCAGCGGGCCTGAACTGCACGGTGGAAGGCGATGCCAACGGTCTGGTCCAGAGCCAGAGCGAGGCCCCCGGCACCAGCGTCCAGCGTGGTACCATCGTTACAATTACTTGTGGATAAATGAGGAGTACAGCTATGGATAAAATCAGTGCAAGCGTTCTTTTAAAAGGCCTGGCCCCGGAGGGCTTTGCCGATGAGGCAGCCATCGACCTTGTGACCACCGACAGCCGCGAGGTGCGCCCCGGGTGCATCTTTGTGGCGTTCCCCGGTGAAAAATTTGACGGCCACGATTTCGCGGCCAAAGCACTGGAAGAGGGGGCCGAATATGTCGTCCTCAACCACCCGGTGAAGGATGTCCCGGAGGGGAAGTGTTTCCTCTGCCCGGACAGCTACCGCGCCATGATGATGATGGGTGCCAACTACCGCCGCCAGTTTTCCCCCAAGGTAGTGGGCGTGACGGGCAGCGTGGGCAAGACCACGACCAAACAGATGACCTACGCCGCCATTGCGGGCTTTGGCAATACCATCAAGACCGAGGGCAACCAGAACAACGAGCTGGGCCTGCCCCGCACCATGTTCCGCATCGGCAAAGAGACGGAGTACGCGGTGGTGGAGATGGGCATGAGCCACCGGGGCGAGATCGAGCGGCTGAGCCGCTGCGCCCGCCCGGATGTGGGCATCATCACCTGCATCGGTGTGTCGCACATTGGCAACCTGGGCAGCCAGGAGAATATCTGCAAGGCCAAGCTGGAGATCTGCGAGGGCCTGCCCAACGGTGCCCCGCTGGTGCTCAATGGGGATGACCCGTTCCTGCGGGCCGCGAAGCTGCCGGAGCATGTCCGCCCGGTCTGGTTCAGCCTGGGGGATGAGAACGCGGACGTCTGCGCCCTGAACATCCGGCAGGAGGACGACGGCATGACCTTTACGCTGGAAGACCGGGAGGAAGACACCACCGAGGTGCACATCCCGGCCATGGGCCGCCACAATGTGGCCAACGCGCTGGCGGCTTACGCCGCCGCCACCCGGCTGGGCCTGAACGCCAAGCGGGTCATTGCGGGGCTGAGCCAGTTCCAGCAGACCGGGATGCGCCAGAAAGTGGTCCACAGCAAGGGCGTGGATGTCATCGAGGACTGTTACAACGCCAACCCCGACAGCATGAAAGCCGCGCTGGCCATGTTCAAAGAGTACCCCTGCAAGCGCCGCTTTGCCCTGCTGGGCGATATGCTGGAGCTGGGCGAGATCAGCCCGGAAGCCCATGAGACGGTGGGCAAACAGGCCGCGGAATACGGCGTGGACTTCCTCGTGGCCTATGGCCCGGAGGCGAAACGCACGGCCCAGGCTGCCGCGGCTGCCGGGGTGGAGGCCCGCCATGTGGATACCTACCGGGAGGCGGCAGAACTGCTGCTGGCCCGGATGCAGCCCGGCGACGCGCTGCTGGTCAAGGCCAGCCGCGGCATGGCGCTGGAAAAAGTGCTCGAAATCTTTTACAATGAGCAAAAATAAAAAGAAATATCAATTGGAGTAATACAAAAATGATCCGTTTTGCCTTGATCGTCGCCTCAACGCTGGGGTTCTTCCTCACGGCGGCGCTCGGGAATTTCATGGTGCCGCTGCTCCGGGCGTTCGGCCCCGGGCAGGAGCCCGAGGCACCACAGACCTCTCAGCTGCAGCCGGACAGCGACCCGGACGACCTGCCGCCCCCGGCCACCCCGACCATGGGGGGCCTCTGCCTCATGGTGGGCACGCTGGCAGCGGTGGGCGTGGGCTGGACGGCCGCCTGCGTGGCAGAGCCTGCCCTGCTGGGGGATGAGGGCCTGTGGACCACCCGGCTCCTCATCGCGCTGTTTGGGGCACTGGTCTTTGGGGCCGTGGGCCTGGCCGATGACCTGGCCCGCCTGCGCCGCCATGCCCCGCTGGGCCTCCGCCGCCCGGTGCGGCTGGGGCTGGAGGCCGCGGCTGCTGCCGCCGTGCAGGTGCTGCTGGCGGCCAACCACTGCCTTGCCACCGGGCTGGTACTGCCCGGCCTTGGTTACTGCGAGCTGGGCGTGCTGGCCCCCATCGTGTGGGGGCTGCTCCTCGTCGGCCTTGCCGAGAGCGCCCGGGTGGCCGATGGAGCGGACGGCGTGGTCTGCGGGAGCGCGTTCCTTGGGATGTTGGGCCTTATGGGAGCCATGACCATTCTGGGCTGGTTCCCGCTGGGGGTGCTGCCTGCCGCATTGGCCGGGGCGCTGATGGCGCTCCTGCTCTGGAATTTCCCGCCTGCCAAGCTGCTGCCCGGCAGCGTGGGCAGCCTGTTCCTGGCCGGGGCGCTGGGCTGCGTGCCGTTGAGCATCGGTTGGCCGGGCCTGAGTGTGCCGCTGGGCCTGCCTTATTGGCTGGAGGGCGGCATGGTGGCGCTGCAGATCCTGGTCTATAAGGCATCAAAAGGCCGGAAGCAGCTCTTTGGCACCGCGCCGCTCCACCGCTGGCTGGAAAAGCGGGGCCGTGCCCCCATCTCAATTTTTTACACGTTCTGTGTCTTTGCCATGCTGGGCGTCGCACTGGCGATGCAGATGGCAAAGATCAGCTGATTCAGAGGGAGGAATGCAGATGGCGACCATCCGCAGAAAAAAGGCGGAGCCTTTTTCCATCTTACAGCGCGACCCCGGCCCCTGGCCAACGCTCCTCATCAACTGGATGGCGACGCTGGGCATCATCGTGATTTTCGGGCTGGTGATGCTGTTCAGCGCCAGCTACACCACAGGCTACCTCCGCTTTGGCGACAGCCTGCACTTTATCCGCAGCCAGGTGCTCTGTCTGGGGCTTGGCGTTGTGGCCATGGCCCTGTTTTCCTATATCGACTACCGTTTTCTGCGCAAGCTGGTCTGGCCGGGGTATCTGCTCTGTCTGGTACTGCTGGTGCTGGTGCTGTTCAGCACGCCGCTCAACGGCTGCCGCCGCTGGATCTCGTTCGGCGGCTTTACGGTGCAGGTATCGGAGATTGCCAAGTTTGAGATGATCCTGCTCACGGCCCATCTGGCCGCCAAGGCCCCCCGGCTGGAAAAGCTGGACCCCGGCTCCAACCGCCGGGTGCCGCCCAGTGCCTGGCTCTACCAGCGCCTGGTGCGGGAGCTCATCGTTCCGCTGCTGCCCCTGCTGCCGGTGCTGGCGCTGCTGGTGCTGGAGCCCCACATGTCCGGCATCGTGCTGACCACGGCCATCGTGGGTACCATCCTGCTGCTGGGCGGAAACGGCGGCATCATCACCTGGGCGGGGGCTGCTACCGGCATTTTCCTGCTGGAGACGCTGCTGCAGCACATTGATTCCATCCCGTACCTGCAGAGCCGCCTCGACGGCTGGACGCAGGACCTCTCCCAGATGACGGACCAGACCCTGCAGAGCCTGTACGCCATCGGTTCCGGCGGCGTGACCGGCCTCGGCCTTGGCAACAGCATTGAAAAACAGCTCTGGCTGCCCGAGAGCAACAACGACTTCATCTTCTCCGTGGTCTGTGAGGAACTGGGCTTTGTGGGGGCCGTGCTGGTCATCCTGCTGTTTGTGCTGTTTCTGGTGGAGGGGCTCTGGCTGGCGTTCCACGCCGAGAACCGCTACTGCACCTTAGTGGGCATCGGCATCATGGCGCAGATCGCGTGGCAGGTGTTCTGCAACATCGCGGTCGTCACCAACACCCTGCCCAATACCGGCATTTCGCTGCCGTTCTTCTCTTCGGGCGGTACGAGCCTGATCCTGCTGCTGGCCGAGATGGGCGTTATGGTCAACATCGGCCGCAACGGCGAGCGTGCCCGCCTGGAGCGGGAAAACCTGCATCATTTGCGGGAAGAGCAGCGGAAAGCCAAAACCATCGTGCTGAATACGGCACGCAATGCCCAGCCGGAACGGTAATGGGCCTATCAGGAGGGAAATTGTATGAAAGTTCTGATCGCTGCCGGCGGCACGGCCGGCCATATCAACCCGGCGCTGGCCATTGCGGGTGCCCTGAAAAAAGCCGACCCCACCGCTGAGATCCATTTTGCAGGCCGGAAAGAGGGCATGGAGTACCGCCTGGTCACCCAGGCGGGCTACCCGTTCCATCACATTGAGATCACGGGTTTCCAGCGCAAACTCTCGCTCAACAACATCCGGCGGAACATCATTACCCTGTGGAACCTGGCCCTCTCGGGGCCCACGGCGAAAAAGATGATGAAAGAGATCCAGCCGGACCTCGTCATCGGCTGCGGCGGCTATGTCTCCGGCCCGGTGGTGCGCTGCGCCGCCAAGCAGGGCATCAAGACCGCCCTGCATGAGCAGAACGCGTTCCCCGGCGTGACCAACAAACTGCTGGCCCCGGATGTGGACATCGTGTTCGCCGCCGTGCCCGCCGCCGTGGAGAAGCTGGGTGCCCCGGAAAAGACCATCGTGGTGGGCAACCCGGTCCGCCCGGAGGTGTTTGCGCAGGCCAAGAACCGTGACGCCATCCGTGCCGAGCTGGGCGCGGGCGACCGGACGATCATCCTGTCGTTCGGCGGCAGTCTGGGTGCCCGTCGTGTCAATGAAGTGGTGGCCGACCTCTGCGCCTGGGAACAGAAGAATGCAAAGCCGGTGCTCCACCTGCATGCCACCGGTCAGTACGGCGTGGAATTGTTCCAGAATCTGGAAAAAGAGAAGGGCTTTGCCCCGGGCGAGAGCCTTGTGGTAAAAGAATACATCAACAACATGCCGGAGCTGCTGGCGGCTGCCGATCTCGTCATCAGCCGCGCCGGCGCGCTGACGCTGGCCGAGCTGGAGGCCGTGGGCCGCGCTGCAGTCCTTAT
>ERZ1034626.2073-NODE-2073-length-12424-cov-125.528256_pt1 | contig 12424 bp, 8 predicted proteins | sample MGYA00520652_ERZ1034626 | MGnify/ENA primary metagenome ERZ1034626 (study PRJEB33766, sample SAMN09781765) | gut metagenome | biome: gut microbiome | host: Homo sapiens | place: Madagascar | study: EMG produced TPA metagenomics assembly of the PRJNA485056 data... | reverse complement strand
GCGACCACCTGTTCCCAAAACAGGAGCGCTACCGGGCTGCGCTACACCCCGCTTACTCATCTCTACGATACCTCTTAAGCATTGCTTTAAGCATCATTTCTGAATTGCGAGTGCAAAGGTACTACATTTTTTCGATTCCACCAAATTTTTCCGTAACTTTTTTCAAAAAAACATGCATTTTAATGCAAAATAGCTGGGAAACAGGCAAAAAACAAGGGCAACCCCTATCCGGAATTGCCCTTATACCTTATTATATATATAGAACTTTCGCAAGTTTTGCACCACACGCCCTGAAAGGGCAGAAGCTCCTAGCCCAGGGCATCGCCCTGGGTTATTACGGACGCAAACCTGTCGCCCTGTAAGGGCAAAAGCTTTGTATATTGCCCGGTATTTTAAAGCTTTTGCCCTTACAGGGCGCCTTGCTGATTGCCATTATACCCAGGGCGATGCCCTGGGCTAGGAGCTTTTGGGCCTTCAGCCCGTACTTGAACCACATGCAAAAGTTCTGTTATATATAGTAGCGGCAAAGAACCGCAACCATACTTGCTGAACTTTTAAATCAGAAATCTGATTTTACTTGATGATTCCCTCTTCTACGAAAATCTTCTTCAAGATCTGGACAGCCCGCTCAACCTGCTCTCTTGTATGAGTAGCCATGAGTGCGAAACGTACCAATGTATCCTGAGGAGCACAAGCTGGAGGAATAACAGGGTTGATGAACACACCTGCATCGTAAGCCATCTTGGTAACAACGAATGTCTTCTCAGCATCGCGTACGTAGAGAGGAATGATAGGACTCTCTGTCTCGCCAATCTCGAAACCTTCCTCGCGGAAACGCTTCAAGGCATAGTTGGTTACATCCCAGAGATTCTCGAAACGCTCTGGCTCATTCTGAATGATGTGGAGAGCCTCGAGAGCTGCTGCTGTGGCAGCTGGAGTGTTAGAGGCGCTGAAGATGTAAGTACGGCAGTTGTGACGGAGGAAGTTGATTGTATCCTTGTCTGATGCGATGAAACCGCCGATAGAAGCCAGACTCTTAGAGAATGTACCCATGATGAGGTCTACCTCGTCGGTCAGACCGAAGTGGTCGCATACACCACGACCCTGCTTGCCGAATACGCCAAGACCATGAGCCTCGTCTACCATGATAGAGCAGTTGTACTTATGCTTGAGCTTAACGATTTCAGGCAAGTTAGCCAGGTCGCCCTCCATAGAGAACACACCATCAACAACGATGAGCTTGATAGCCTCCTGAGGGAGCTTAGAGAGCACGCGCTCCAAATCTTCCATATCGTTGTGCTTGTAGTGGAGCTGGGTAGCGAATGAGAGGCGGCGGCCATCTACGATACTTGCGTGGTCGCGGTCATCGCAGATAATATAGTCGTTACGACCTACTACGCAAGCCAAGACACCCTGGTTTACAGAGAATCCTGTAGAGAAACACAAAGTTTCATCCTTGCCCATAAACTCAGCAAGCTCCTTTTCGAGCTGCACGTGCAAATCGAGCGTACCATTGAGGAAACGGCTTCCTGCACAACCAGAACCATACTTGTCGAGCGCTGCCTTTGCTGCATCAATAACACGCTGGTCATTAGTCAAACCCTGATAAGCATTAGAACCGAACATCAGAATCTTATGACCATCGATGTCGGTTACCTCTGTCATCTGCTTACTTGTGATCTCGCGGAAATATGGATACACACCGGCAGCCATATACTTCTGAGGTTCACGATAATTCTTGTATCTTTCTTGTAATTGTCCCATTATTAATAGGTGTACTTTATTTTCTTTTTTTATACTTTTCTAACTTTCAGGGTGCAAAGATACAAAAAAGAACTCAATAAACGGCTTTTTTTATAAGAAAGTTTACTTTTATAGTTTTTTTAATCGATATTTCTTGTTATTTTGGGTATTTTTATTACTTTTGCAGCCTAAATTTTACAAACTCTTGACTATATAATGAAGAAAAAGATACTTTTCATCATGAATCCGATTTCAGGAACAGCCAGCAAGGCGGCAGTTCCCAGTCTGATAGATTCTGGTTTGGACAAAGAGCTTTTTGAGTACGAGATAAGAATGACTGAAAGAGCTGGGCACGCTTCGGAAATTGCTACCGAAGCGAAGAACAACCATGTAGATGTGGTTGTGGCGGTTGGTGGTGACGGAACCGTCAACGAGGTGGCCCGCTCACTGGTTCACTCCGATACTGCCCTCGGCATTCTGCCTTGCGGTTCGGGCAACGGATTGGCAAGACATCTGCTGCTCCCGATGAACCTGAAGAAATGCATCGAGGTCATCAACCAATGCCAGATTAGAGATCTGGATTATGGTGTCATCAACGACCACCCGTTCTTCTGCACCTGCGGCATGGGCTTTGACGCTTTCGTCAGCATGAAGTTTGCCGAGAGCGGCAAGCGTGGTCCTATCACTTATGCTGAAAATATCCTGCGCGAGGGATTGAAGTATAAGCCTGAGACTTACACGCTGGAGGACGAGACGGGCACCAAGCAGTATAAGGCGTTCCTCATTTCCTGTGCCAACGCATCTCAGTATGGCAACAATGCCTATATTGCCCCTCAAGCATCCATGAGCGACGGTTTGATGGATGTCGTCATCATGGAACCATTCGATGTAATCGAGGCGCCTCAGGTAAGTTTCGACATGTTCAACAAGACGTTGGACAAGAACTCGAAGATCAAGTCGTTCCGCTGCAAGAAGCTCCATATCACCCGCAGCCAGCCAGGCGTAATCCATTATGATGGCGACCCTGTGATGACGGGTGCAGAGATTGATGTTCACCTGGAAGAAAAGGGAATCAAGATGCTGGTGAACCCATTTGCCAACAAGAACGACCGCAAGCCGAACATGATTCAGTCTGCCTTTGCCGATTTCTTCAACGACATCAATGCCGTGCGCGATGATATTCATAAAGACATCCAGCGCCAAAGCAAAAGAGTAGAAGCTATCAGCAAACTGGTACAGAAGAAGCTGAACCTTTGAGGGAATGTTGAGTGTTGAATGTTGAGTGTTGAATTTAGAGGGAGTGTTGAGTGTTGAATTTAGAGGGAGTGTTCATTCAACATTCAACACTCAACATTCAACACTCCTAGAAAAGGTAGAATTCTTCCGTTATTTTCCTATACCATTCCGAGCGGTTTCCATGCGAATCCATCATCGTTTCAACATGCTCTTCATAAGGCGAAATGCGATGCTTGGCGAAACTCAGCATAAAGCGCTTTGGCTGCTTGCGCTCTACCGTCTTCACGCCACACTTCCGTATAAGATAAAAACCTAATATACAAGACTCTGCAACAAACTGCTCCACTACTTCTACGGGAACAATTGCAGAGAAAATGCCGTCATCAGAAAGCAGCCGTTTTACACCCGCAAACAAATCGCGGAACGGAAGACTGTCCGTATGTCGCGCCATCGTCCTCTTACTGTCCGGATTTTTCAAGCTATCTACAAAGAACGGAGGATTGCTCACTATCGCATCAAAAACACCGGCAGCCTTCAAACCTTCAGCAGTTTCCAAAGCACCAGTTTTCAAGCCAGCAGTTTCTGATGCACAACCATCAGCCCCGAAATCCTGCAGTCTGCAGCATTCTATTTCCACCCTGTCGCGAAACGGACTTGCCATCACATTCTCCCTCGCCTGTCCGCAGGCATCAGCATCCATATCAATCCCTACGACCTCAGCTTCAGGGAAACGCTGCGCCATCATGAGCGAAATCAGTCCCGTTCCGGAACCGATGTCCAGAATCCGCCTGCCACCTTGCGCCCATGCACCCAGCAAAACGCCGTCAGTTCCCACTTTCATGGCACAACGGTCTTGCTCTATCTCGAACTGTTTAAATCGAAAATTACCCATAAATTCTTCTGTCTCTTTACAGAAGAAAACGAAGCCGCCGCCAATTTATTTTATCGCAAACAGCAGAAATTGCCACTTCCACCTGCAAAAGCAGCTACTTACATCTATAAAAACGGGTACTAATATATAGAAAAAGCAATTTTATTATTAAATAATCTATCATCTTCCACGATATTTCACAAAAAATGAGTACCTTTGCACAGAAAATAGAAATCATAACAAAAAAATGGATAATAGAAGAACAAGTACCCGAATACAAATGATTGCAGATTACGAGGGCGACCCAAGAACCCTGATCGAAGACCAGGAAGCAGGCTTGTACCCTACCCTCTGCATGCGAGATATTGTAGTTTTCCCTACCAATATGACCCCTATCGTTGTGGGAAGAAAGGAAAGTCTGAATCTCGTCAGAATGCTGGAAAAGAAGCCAGACACCACATTCTGTGTATTCTGCCAGAAGAACAAAGATACAGAATCTCCCTACGAAGAAGACCTCTACCCGGTAGGTGTCTTCGCCAAACTGATCAAGGTTATCAAGATGCCTGGCACAGACCAGATGAGCATCATCATCCAGGGTCTGGGCAGATGCCAGATGAAACATCTCGTTCAAAAAGAGCCTTACACAGTAATGGAAGTAGAAAGTCTTCCGGAGAAATGGCCTGACGAGAACAACGATGAACTCTTCAGAATGCTCTACGAGAACTTCCATTACGAAGCGACAGACTATATCAAATCAAGCGCCAACTATACTGATGAGGCCATCCAGGCCATCAACGAACTCTCGAGCATTCACATGCAGTGCAACTTCATGTGCTCCCTCCTCCCTTTCTCCATCGAGGATAAAATCAAGATGCTGAAAGAGGAAAATCTCAGCGAGCGCATCATGATTGCCATCAGATCCCTGAACAAGGTGCGCCATCTGCTACGCATCCAGACTGAGATTGAGAACAAAACCCACTACGACCTCGATGAACAGCAGAAGGAATACTTCCTCAAGCAGCAGATTAAGAACATCAGGGAAGAACTGGGAGAAGGCAACGCCAGTCCGGAGAAGAAGGAGATTCTGGAGAAGGCGAAACAGAAGAACTGGAGCGAGGAAACTGCCAAAATCTTCAAGAAAGAAATTGCCAAGCTCGACACCCTGAACCCGCAGAGTCCTGACTATTCGATACAGATAGGATTCCTGCAGACCATGGTAGATTTGCCTTGGAACTCCTACACCCAGGACGACCTCAGTCTGACCCGTGCCAAGCGCATTCTGAACCACGACCACTACGGCATGGAGAAAGTGAAGGAGCGCATCCTGGAATTCCTCGCCGTAAGAGCACTGAACGGCGGCGGCAAGAGTCCTATCCTCTGCCTCTACGGTCCTCCGGGCGTAGGAAAGACCAGTCTGGGCAAGAGCATCGCAGCAGCCATGAAGCGCAAGTATGTACGCATGTCGCTGGGCGGTCTGCACGATGAAGCCGAAATCCGCGGTCACCGCCGCACCTATGTGGGAGCCATGCCGGGCCGCATCATCAAGAACATGCTGAAGGCAGGCAGCAGCAATCCGGTATTCATCCTCGACGAGATTGACAAGGTGGCGCAGAGCAATTTCAACGGCGACCCAGCATCGGCCCTGCTCGAAGTGCTGGACCCGGAACAGAACAATGCCTTCCACGACAATTATCTCGATATGGATTACGACCTCTCCAAGGTGCTCTTCATCGCCACAGCCAATGACCTGAGCGTCATTCCGCGTCCGCTCCTCGACCGTATGGAGCTGATAGAAGTAGGCGGCTACATCACCGAAGAGAAGACAGAGATTGCCAAGCGCCATCTCGTACCGGAAGAGCTGGAAAGCACCGGACTCGACAAGGTTTCGCCAAAGGTAAGCTTCAACAAGAATGCCCTCGAGTTCATCATCGAGCATTATACCCGGGAGAGCGGCGTAAGACAGCTGAAGAAACAGATTGACAAGAGTCTGCGCAAGATGGCTTACAAACTTGCCTGCAACCAGGAGCTGAAGAACTACACCATCACCCCTGCCGAAGTAAAAGACCTGCTGGGCAATCCGCCGTTCAACCGCGACATCTACCAGGGCAACGACTACGCAGGAGTGGTAACCGGACTCGCCTGGACCTCAGTGGGCGGCGAAATCCTCTACATCGAAACCTCGCTCAGCAAGGGCAAGGCTGGCAAGCTCACCCTGACCGGAAATCTGGGCGACGTGATGAAGGAATCAGCCATTATCGCACTGGAATACGTCAAGTCGCACATCGACCTGCTCCAGGTAGACTACCGCATCTTCGAGCAGTGGAACATCCACATCCACGTGCCAGAGGGAGCCACCCCGAAAGACGGTCCTTCTGCCGGAATCACCATCGCCACCAGCATCGCCTCAGCCATCACCCAGCGCAAGGTTCGTGCCAACACAGCCATGACCGGCGAGATTACCCTCCGCGGCAAAGTGCTCCCGGTAGGCGGAATCAAGGAGAAGATTCTGGCTGCCAAGCGGGCAGGAATCAAACACATCGTGATGTGCAGGGAAAACCAGAAGAACGTAGAGGAAATACCGGAGAAATATCTCAAGGGCGTAGAGTTCCACTATGTAGAGAACGTAGCTGATGTCTGGCAGTTCGCGCTGACCGACGAGAAGGTGAAAAACCCTACAGACTTCAGCATTGAGGAAAATGATAAAAAAGAAAAGAAATGAAATTTGAATTACAAGTAACAGATAAAGCAAGCGATGCGCGTACAGGCATCATCACCACCGACCACGGACAGATCAAGACCCCAATCTTCATGCCCGTAGGAACCGTAGGAAGCGTGAAGGGCGTCCACTTCGAGGAACTCAAGAAGCAGGTCATGGCACAGATTATCCTCGGAAACACCTATCACCTCTACCTGCGCCCAGGTCTTGACGTCATCAGGGCAGCAGGCGGATTGCACAAGTTCAACGGCTGGGACCGTCCTATCCTCACCGATAGCGGCGGCTTCCAGGTCTTCTCGCTCACCGGCATCCGCAAGCTCAAGGAAGAAGGCTGCGAGTTCCGCTCCCACATCGACGGCAGCAAGCACTTCTTCACACCGGAGAACGTGATGGACACCGAGCGCGTCATCGGAGCCGACATCATGATGGCCTTCGATGAATGTCCGCCGGGACAGAGCGATTACCAGTACGCCAAGAACAGCCTCATGCTCACCCAGCGCTGGCTAGACCGCTGCATCAAGCGGTTCAATGAGACCGAGCCCCTCTACGGCTATCAGCAGAGTCTCTTCCCTATCGTTCAGGGCTGCACCTTCCCGGACCTGCGCCGCGAAGCAGCCAAATACATTGCCGACAAGGGAGCCGACGGAAATGCCATCGGCGGACTTGCCGTAGGAGAGCCTACCGAGGTGATGTATGAGATGATAGAAGTAGTGAACGAAATCCTGCCGAAAGACAAGCCGAGATATCTGATGGGCGTAGGAACCCCGCAGAACATCCTCGAAGCCATCGAGCGCGGCGTAGACATGTTCGACTGCGTAATGCCGACCCGCAACGGCCGCAACGCCATGCTCTTCACCTATCAGGGCACGATGAACATGCGCAACAAGAAGTGGGAGAAAGATTTCAGTCCGGTAGATCCAGACGGCTGCGACATCGACCTCGTAACCACGAAGGCCTACCTCCACCACCTCTTCAAGGCACAGGAGCTGCTGGCGATGCAGATAGCCAGCATCCACAACCTCTCTTTCTATCTGCGCCTCGTGACCGATGCCCGCCATCATATCGAGCAGGGCGATTTCGTGGCATGGAAGAATTCCATCATCGACCAGCTTGGCCGAAGAATTTAAGTAAGCAAGCATCATGAAAGATTTTAAGAAAATAAGAAAACACCGCCGGCTCTACCGCACCGGCCGATGGGCTTCCCGCAAGTTCGGGTGGCTCATCAGGGCTGTGCGCTGGCTGGCTCACAAGCTCCGGTTCCTGCGCATCTTCAGGTTTCTCAACCCGTTCAGGTACATCAAGAAGCTCGACTGGTACATTATCAAGAAGTTTCTGGGCTACTATTTCTTCTCCATCGCCCTGATCATCTCCATCGCCATCGTCTTCGACTTCAACGAGAACCTGTCAAAATTCACAGAGCACCATGCACCAGCGCGCGCAATCATCTTCGATTACTACGCCAACTTCGTGCCCTATTTTGCCAACCTCTTCAGTGCGCTGTTCGTGTTCGTGGCGGTCATTCTCTTCACCACCAAGCTGGCAAGCAATTCCGAAATCATCGCCATCCTGGCGTCGGGAGTATCCTTCAAGCGTCTCCTTCGCCCATACATGATTACCTGCGTGCTGCTCTCAGCCCTCTCCTTCGGGCTCTCAGCCTACGTCATTCCCCACGGAACCGTCATCAGGCAGAACTTCGAGACGATGTACAAGAACAAGAAGAAGAATACCAGTGCCGAGAATGTACAGCTGCAGGTAGACAAGGGAGTCATCGCCTATATGCAGCATTACGACAACAGCATGAAACGCGGCTACGGATTCTGTCTCGACAAGTTCCAGGACAAGAAACTCGTAAGCCACCTTACAGCGATGGACATCCAGTACGACACCATTTCCGACAGCAAGTATCACTGGAAGCTGAGCAACTGGAAAATCCGCAAGCTCCAGGGCATGAAGGAGCATATTACGAGCGGAGCGCAGAAGGACACCATCATCATGATGGAACCTACCGACCTGGTCTATTCCAAGGGTCAGCAGGAAACCTTCACCAGTCCTGAGCTCCGCGATTACATCTCCAAGCAGATCAACCGCGGTTCGGGCAACGTAGTGCAGTACAAGGTAGAATACCACAAGCGCATCGCCTCTTCCTTCGCCTCGTTCATCCTCACCATCATCGGCGTCTCCCTCTCAGCCCGCAAGCGCAAGGGCGGCATGGGAGCAGCATTGGGCGTAGGTCTTGCGCTGAGTTTCGGCTACATCATGCTGCAGACGGTTTCTGCCACCTTCGCCATCCAGGCCAATTTCCCGCCTGTTCTGGCAGCGTGGCTTCCAAACTTCCTCTTCGCCATCGTAGCCTACTTCTGCTACCGCAAGGCACCGAGGTAATTATCAATTAACTGAACTTTCGCATGTGGTTCAAGTACGGGCTGAAGGCCCAAAAGCTCCTAGCCCAGGGCATCGCCCTGGGTATAATGGCAATCAGTAAGGCGCCCTGTAAGGGCAAAAGCTTTATGTTTTGTCTGGAGTTTTAAAGCTTTTGCCCTTACAGGGCGACAGGTTTGCGTCCGTAATTACCCAGGGCGCTGCCCTGGGCTAGGGGCTTCTGCCCTTTCAGGGCGTGTGGAACTCACTTGCGAAACTTGAATAAACTATAAATTATAGAAAGAATGTATTTCGACGAATTAGATTTAAACGACAACGTGCTCGACGCATTATACGACATGCGCTTCGACACATGCACTCCTGTACAGGAAAAGTGCATTCCAGAGATATTAGAAGGTCACGATGTCTTGGGCGTAGCCCAGACCGGAACCGGCAAAACCGCAGCCTATCTGCTACCAGTATTGAGCAAGCTCGATGACGGCGGTTATCCTAAAGACGCCATCAACTGCGTCATCATGTCACCAACCCGCGAGCTCGCCCAGCAGATAGACCAGGCGATGCAAGGCTTCGGCTATTACCTGCAGGGCGTGAGCAGCGTAGCCGTATACGGCGGCAACGACGGCAACCGTTACGATCAGGAGTTGCGCAGCCTCCGCATGGGCGCCGATGTAGTCATCGCCACCCCGGGCCGTCTCATCTCCCATATCTCTCTGGGCAATGTAGACCTCAGCAAGGTAAGCTTCTTCATTCTCGACGAGGCCGACCGCATGCTCGACATGGGTTTCTCTGACGACATCAAGACCATCGCGGCAAAACTGCCAAAGACCTGCCAGACCATCATGTTCTCGGCAACCATGCCTGAGAAGATAGAAGAACTGGCTAAGACCCTGCTCAAGAATCCGGTAGAAATCAAACTTGCCGTCAGCAAGCCAGCCGAGAAAATCAAGCAGGAAGCATACGTATGCTACGAAACCCAGAAGATGACCATCATCAAGGACATCTTCAAGGCAGGCGACCTGAAGCGTGTCATCGTCTTCAGCGGCAGCAAATTCAAGGTGAAGCAACTCGCAGCTTCCCTCCAGCAGCTTGGAGTAAACTGCGGAGCCATGCACAGCGACCTGGAACAGGCTGAGCGCGATGATGTGATGTTCAAGTTCAAGAGCGGACAGTATGATGTTCTCGTAGCTACCGACATTGTGGCGCGCGGAATCGACATCGATGATATTGAGATGGTCATCAATTACGATGTTCCTCACGATACAGAAGATTACGTTCACCGCATCGGCCGTACAGCCCGTGCCAACCGCGATGGTAGAGCCATCACCTTCGTGAGCGAGGAAGACCAGTACTGGTTCCAGCAGATTGAGAAGTTCCTGGAGAAGGTGGTAGACAAGATGCCTCTCCCTGAGGGATGCGGCGAAGGTCCTGAATACACCAAGCTCAACAAGCCGAAGAAGAAAGGCGCAAACGGAAGAAACAACAGACGCGGTAACGGCGGAAACGGCGAGGGCGGAAAGAACAGCGCCAAGAACCGCCGACAGAAAGACCGCGACCAGACTTCTCACAAGCGCAAGCCAAACAAGCCAAACGAGCGTCAGGAAAAAGCGCCACGCAACAACGAACAGCAGCCTCAGCAGGGTAACAGGCAGCAGAACGCAAAGCAGCAGCCTCAGCAGGGCAATAAGCAGCAGAACGCGAAGCAGCAGCCTCAGCAGGGTAACAGGCAGCAGAACGCAAAGCAGCAGAACAGAAAGCCAGCCCAGCCAGGCGAGCAGCCAAAGAACAGCAACAGCCAGAAGCGCCGCAATAACAGCAACAACAGCAACCAGCAGCGCCCAGGCACCGAGAATAATGTTCGCCCAGGCAGCAACGGCCGTGGCAGAGGCGTAGCCCAGAAAAAGGGCGACAAGCCGGCTGCACGCAAGCACACCCCTATCGTAAATCCACAGAAGAAAGAAAACGCTGTGAAGACATTCATCAAGCGCATCTTCGGATTCAAGAAATAGGAAATAAATTATCTTTTAAAAAGGAAAGAGGAATGATGAAAGAGCTATCCCTCACCCCGCTCATGACCATCAGCCTCACACTGACGATCGGAATCATCATAGCCAAATGGGGCTATGATGATTTCAATATGCCCTTCTGGCTCATCATCTCCATCATTTCATGCGCCCTTGGCAGCATCATCTTTTTCCTTACTGAGTTCTTAAGCAAAAAAGCTTACTTCAGCAGGAACCACCAGTTTCTCATCTTCTCCCAATGCGTGATGATTCATTTATGCATCCTGAGCCTTGGGGCTTTTCTTACCTGTAAGCAAATAGCTGATTCCCAAACCTCTACACAACTGAAGAACTGGCAGGAACTGTCTTACCTCACACGGGCAAAAATCAATACCGAACGCTATAAAAGCAATATTGAAAGCAAACTGGTTTCCCTTCACGTAAAACAGCAAGACTATGCAGTCATCGCAGCCATGGCGCTGGGCGACAAGAGCGCACTCGACTCGAACACCCGAAACAGTTACTCCATTTCCGGAGCCAGTCACATCCTGGCAGTAAGCGGACTTCATATAGGCATTATCTTCCAGCTTTTCATCTTTCTGCTAGGCGGCAGAAAGTACTCAGTTTACACCATCATCCTGTCCCTCATCTCCATCTGGACCTACGTTTTTCTCATAGGATTGCCGGCAAGTGCAGTCCGTGCAGCCATCATGCTTTCAGCCTACAGCTTAAGTTTAGCTTTCCATCGTACCGGTCTGCCGCTCAACACCTTAGCCTCAGCTTATGTATTTATGCTCTTCATCAGTCCGCTCTATCTTTTCGAGTTGAGTTTCCAGCTTTCGTTCCTTGCCGTAGCCTCCATTCTGCTGTTCTTCACACCCCTTTACTCCCTCCTCCCCATCCGCAGCCGTTTCATCCGTTGGGCATGGGGACTCCTTTGCGTTTCACTGGCAGCCCAGATAGGAACCCTTCCGGTCATCGTCTACACCTTCGGCAGAATATCGTGCTATTCACTTCTCACCAATTACATCGCCATTCCCGCAGCAACCCTCATCCTATATCTTGGAGCTGCATTAATCCTGTTCTCCCCACTCACGTTATGGGCGCCCATAGCACCGGTTGTCGCCCCACTCATCAGCCTTACATCAGGCGCCCTGACCAGCATCACCCAGTTTTTGAATACAGCCATAAAAATGATCAGCATGCTGCCTGGAGCAAGCATCGAAAACATAAGAATCAGTCTGCCTCAGGTAATCGGTCTCTACGCTATCATCCTGCTCATTTATACCCTATGGCGCAGGATAGATAAACAGAAGTCGTCAGAATGCAAGATTCCTTAAAACAGAGATAAAGGCTTAAACCCCTAAAAACGTCTCTTATATAATAAGGTGTGCGTACACAAAAGCGCTACAAATCGTGATTAAGAATGTTAAAAAATATCTTTTTTCTACTTTTTCTGCATTTTTTCTTTCTTTTTGT
>ERZ1034626.2070-NODE-2070-length-12429-cov-22.020042_pt1 | contig 12429 bp, 7 predicted proteins | sample MGYA00520652_ERZ1034626 | MGnify/ENA primary metagenome ERZ1034626 (study PRJEB33766, sample SAMN09781765) | gut metagenome | biome: gut microbiome | host: Homo sapiens | place: Madagascar | study: EMG produced TPA metagenomics assembly of the PRJNA485056 data... | reverse complement strand
TTCACCCTTGCCTCTGCCATCGGCATCAGAACGGATAGCCGATTGCGAAATGCAGGCTCTGCGAATCCTTAAAGCTGTTCATGTTGTAGAATCCGCTCTTGTAGGGCACGTGGATACCGATACCCCAGTCGAGACGCAGAACGAAGAACTCCAAGTCGTAGCGTATGCCCACACCTGTACCCAATGCCATGTCCTTCAGCAGATTCTTCATCTGCAGCTTCGACCCTTCACGATAGCCGTCGTCGCGCAATGCCCATACGTTGCCGGCATCTACGAAGAGCGCTCCGTACAGATTGCCGAACAGACGCGGACGATACTCCACATTGGCCTGAAACTTTATGTCGCCCGTCTGGTCCATATACGACAGTCGCGACTGATTGGTGTAATAGCGGCCCGGACCTATGCTGCGCACGTTGAAGGCGCGTATGCTGTTGGCACCGCCCACATAGAACTGCTCACTGTATGGAGCTGCGCTGGCATTGCCGTACGACCATATCACGCCGGCATTCACATGACCCACCAGTTGGCTGTGGTCAGACACCTGCCAGGTCTTGCGATAGTCGGTCTCTATCTTCAAGAACTGTGCGTATGGGTTCTTGAACATCGTCTTTCCCTTCTTGCTCCACTTCTCGCCACACGCCAGATAGCCCAGCGAAAGCAGGTTGGAAGCCTCGCTCACCGACAATTGCCAGTATATAGGATTGCGAAGGTTGGAGCGCGACTGATATGTAAACGTATAGCGCATCTTAGGCACAAACTGGTCGGCCATTGATATTAGCAGATACGGACTTTGACTTACTATCTCCTTGAAAGCCTCGGTCTGCTTCTGCATGTATTCGTATTGCAGTATGAGGGGCGAGAACTGATGCACCCTATTGGGCGCGGGCTGGATGGTATATGTCAATTCGCCCGACACGATGTGGCGCTTGAAGTAGCCCGAACGGTTGAGCACGTCGCTCGAAGCCTTGATAAGCGTGTTCGATACTGTATTGTTGGGCTTCACCTTTTGTCCGCTCAGCCAGCGTTTGGCACGCACACGCTCCACCAAACGGTCTACAAACATCAGTCGTGGCATCTCAAGCGACACGTCGGCACCATACTCATACGAGTTGAACTTCGAACTTGTACCGTCGGCACGGTGTCCTGTCTGCCACTCGTACGAACCCTTCAGATTGACCGACAGCTTCTCGCCGCCACGGAAAGCGTTGCGTCTAACTACACTCATGACCGCTCCCGGACCCACACGGCCCGTCGTCTTGCCCACCACATTTGCCTCGATAGAGAAGTCGTAAGGCTTGTCGAAGACACAGTTGAGCGTGAGGTCGAGCGTATCGCAGGCTGCCGAGGTGTCGCGCGGAGCGAATCCAAGGTCAACACGAGAGAAAAGTCCCTTCGAAGTGAGTGTATTGACCGACTGCTGGTAGGTGTTATAGCTGTAGAGTTGGCCCGGTCGCATCTTCAAGTCGCGCGCTATCACACCCGCACGGATAGGTGTGCGCTTGCCCGTATATACTATTGTGTAGTCGCGAAAAGTCACGGAGTCGGTGAGCTGTTGCATCACGTTGCGCCGCATTTGAAGATTTATGTGGCCGATATACCACTTCCGGCCTATCTGCGAAGGCAGACTGTCGGCATACTGTAGCTTCACCTGCGCCTTGTTGACGGCTGCTATGGTGTCAGCCAGATATGTAGCGTAGCTCGGTTGATAGTAGAAGTAGCCGTTGTTGCGCAATAGTGTCGACACACGTGTGCGCTCGGCGTCGAGCGTCGACACGTCGAAGGGGTCGCCCTTGTGCACCAACGCCTCAGCCGATGTGGAATCGATGAGCCGCTGAGCCTCAACGGGGAAGTTCACGTAAGTCAATGTGTCGATGGTGGTAAGGTCGCCGAGGTTGACGTTATAGCCTATCTTGGCTTTCTTGGGGTTTGACTTTGTGATGATGTCGTAGTTGACATACGAGCCGAAATAGCCGCGTGCACGCAGCAGTTCGCGCGCCACCTGCGACCGCAGACGCGGATTGACGTTGCTCATAAGCACAGGTGCCTTGCCGAAAGTCTTGCGTATCCATCTGCCCAGACCCTCGTCGCTGGTGTGAAAGGCATTGTATATCCACAAACGGTATGGGAATGGCGAGCGATAGTACGAACTGCCGAGTATGGCTCCGTTCGGTTCGGTGGCAAGAGCCGCCTCCACCTCTTCCTGAGTGGTGCTGAAGTGGTCGCTTGCCTTATAGTTTTCGTATTTTATTTTGCGCTGTCCGGTGTACAGCTGGTCGCCTTCGGGCACGCTCGCAGTCTCCGAACACGATGCCAGAAGCATTATGCCGAGCACACCCATCACGCCCTTCCACAGGCGTGAGAGTGTCAGTATGCTGTTGTTTCCTATTGCGTTCATATCTTTATATACGGCTTTTATGTTCATTTCTTCTGTCGTGTAGTGTCGTTAAGCAGTTCCGGCTCGTCTGCCTGTTTCGGCTTTCTGAAACGGAATATCTCCTTCAGGCTGTCCATCTTCTTGCGCCATAGGAAACCTCCTCCGAACTGTTCGACATAGCCTTCGAGCCAGTCGTACGAGTCGCGGTCGTAGAACAGCTTCAGATACTTGTTGGAGTTGGGCGAGAGTCGATACTCAAACGTAACGTTGTCGAAGAACGTTTCGTTCTGGTTTTCTATCTCGGCACCGCTCGAAACTTTTCCGCCTATGACGATACGAAGGCGGTTGTTCCAGAATCGCTTTGAGAATTTGAACGAGTAATCGGTATGTACCTGACCCGTACCGAGCGTAGTGTTGTCCATACCAAACGACAGATCGAGCGTGCGAAGGGCATTGCCGCTGATGGCATTTATCTGCGAATTGAGGAACGCACTTAGCGCATTGTTCATCGAGAACGAGTTGGTGTTGCCGTCGGCGAGGTACATGCCTGTTGTAAGCATGGTCACTGCCAGCTTGCCACGATTCTCTACCGACTGCGTCATGAGCTCGTTGTGCATCTGTTGGTCGTCGGGTGCGTCGATAGTAAACTGCAATCCCATGTCCTTAAGCGTCTTGGTTATCACGACGCCACACTCGAATGTCACGCTGCGACCGGCTCCACCGTCACTCGTTACGGTAGTCTTGTTCTCCTCGGTAGCCGTGATGTTGAGTCGCGGATTCATCGGGTCGCCCGAGAATTCGGCATAGCTGCCGTCCTTGATGGTGAACGTCTTGAGCGGAATTACGGGCAGCGAGTACTTCATTTCGCCCGAACCTATAGTGTAACGTCCGTACAGACTCAGTCCGTCGCTGGCTGTATATTGCATACGAAGGTCGCCTCCGCCTATGAGGTCGACATAGTTGGAGTGGTCGGCATTGAGTGCGCACAGTACGTGTGTACCGTCATCGATGTTGACAGTGAGGTCCATATTGAGTCCGTTGATGGGTGGACGTGTCACGGTTACAGCGTTCGGATCGCGGAAGTTGACAAACTTCACGAGTCCGTCGAGCTGATTGTCGGTGCTGAGTGGCGAATCGCGCAATACGTATGTAACGTCGCTCGAACCCAACACGTCCAGTCGGCCACGCACACGCAGCGCATCGAGCGGACCTTCAGCCAATCCGAGGAAGTTGACCCAAGCCTTGCCGTAAGCCTCCGAGCGTGCTGTCTCCTTCGAATCGATAAGCAGATATTTGTCGGCACGCATTCGTACGCTGAGCGACATGTTTGACACGTCGGCAAAGTCGACATATCCTCGCAGCGTGAGCGGATTGCCGTTGCGTGCAAACAACTGGAAGTTCTCAAGCGAGAGTCGGCTGTTGGTGATGGTGATCGGGTCGTCGCACATATGCATCTCGATGCCATAAGGTTCGCTTACGACATAGGCTGAGTCGAAATACACCTCGCCGTCGACGTCAGGACGGCTGAGCGAGCCGTGCACTTTCACCTCACCCTGGGCATAACCCTTGAATCCTATGATGCGGTCGGGGACGAAACCGTTGAGCAGAAGCAGCGGTGTGCGCGACATGTTGAGGTCGGCATCGAGCGTGCCTTCGCCTTCGGTGTTGTACGATCCGGTAAGTGAGCACACCTCGTAATTGTCCATCGAGAGCGTTCCGTCTACATAATGCTCGCGCATATTGTCCTTCGGCATATACACAAACTCGCTCGACAGATTGCCTATCGGGCAACCCTCGTAAGTCATCTTGTCCACACTCACCGACGACGAAACCGACATGTCGCCCTCATGTTGCGATATGTAGTGGAAGTCGCCGTTGAGAATGCCCGATATATTAGGTGCATAAGGCACTACGGCAAGCACCTTCTGCAGGTCGAAACGTGTCAGTCCGATGGTCACGTCCTGCAATGCTTCGGTGCTGTCGTTGGTATATATGCGCACAGCCATGCCGTCGTCGGCACGCAAAGCCATGTCGGCAGAGAGCCGCTTATCGTTGGCAAAGAACACATAGTTGTTCTTGTTGACCTTGAATTTCTTATATCCCAACACGGGGTCGATGCCTCCCAACGACACACGCACGCCATTATGCTCCATCTGTGCACGCAATCCGAGGGCGATGCCGAGACGTTCGCGGGCGTCGAATATGCGTGTTCCGAAATACAGCGACTGCTCATGGAAGGCGCCACGGAAGCGCGCGTCGAAGACAAACTGCTTGTTGGAGCGGTTGTTGCGCACTTGCCCTTCGAAGTCGGTCTTCACCGAATCCGACTTGAATGCAAGACGTATGGTGTCGAGCTGTACGCCAGATGCCACGAGAGAGTCAAGGCTCAGCTTGCCATTGATGCCCTTCGAGGGCGACGTAGACATATCTATATATGCGTTGTGGAAGTCGTAACCGAAGTGGCGCAGGGTACGTGCGAAGATGTTTTCGCGTCCGGCGTCGAAGTAAAGGGTTACATCGGGCAGACGTTCGCGCAATCGCAACTGGTCGATATATCTCTCCTTCGACTGCCGCATTGCCTCATCATTGACATTCTCCAGCTGCTTCAGTATGTGCTCTATCGTACCGCTGCCATTGAGACGCAGCGCAAAGTCGCCGCAAGTGACTGCCGCGTGGGTTGAATCACGGCGTGTGAATATGTCGAGCGAGATTCTTTCGGGTGTGTATGTTTTCAAACTGTCGCGCACAATGATGTTGCCGATGACTCCACGGGCTGTGTGATTGACCTTAAGGTCGCTCGCCAGGTCGACGTCGGCACGCAGTGAGGCTGTCAGCGGACGCTTGCTCACGCCCATACGCATAAAGTCGGCATTGATGAGGTCGCACGCCAGCTGTGCATCCATGCGTTTGCCGTTCATGAGTGCATTCAGATTGATGGTGCCCTGCAGCAATGGTGTATGGCTGTCGAGCAACGCATGGCCCACCCCATTGTGTACATTGGCTGTGAGCTTCATGTTAGAAAGGTCGTAACCGGCATATCTGAACTCGTCGACACTACCCTCTGCATCGAGCGAAGTGTGTGGCGACAGCATGTCGGTGCCTACTCCGTGAGCCTTCAGACTGCCCGTAAAAGGTCCTGCTGCGAGTCCCGGCACGAAGTGGGAAAGATGCAGACTCTTAGCCGAGAGAGTGGCGTTGTAAGCCATACGACGCATGTCTACCGATGCTTTTCCGCCCACATGTCCGCCACCTTCGCTCACATTGAAGTCGGCAGCATAACGCTGTCCGTCGGCATGCACATTGGCTTTAAGCCCAATGCCGTACGGTATGTTGAACGAGGCTGCCACAGAGCGTGGCAGCAAAGTCTTGATGAAGTCGAGATTGTATGTACGTCCCTCTGCCTTTATGTCGGCACGCAGACGGTCGGGTGATGTAATGTTACGTGCCTTGCCGCTCGCCTTGAGTGCGAAGGCTGTGGGATAGGTCAGCGAAAGTTCGTTGATGCTGAGCCGGCGCATATTGCCGTTGATGTCGGCATTGACCGTTATAGGTGTGGCAGGCATACTGCGCAGCATCTCCTTGGGCAAGAACCCAAGCAGCGGCACGAAATCTGTCTTTACCACATAGCCCTTGATGTTGACATCCATAACGCCAGGATTGCTTTCGGCAAATGTCGAAAGGTCCATATTGACCTTTGCCGTGAGCATCGAGCGAGGCGTGCGCAGTCGCATATCGGGCAACCACACGTGTGTAGAATCAAGCAAGAGATAGGTTGAGAATTCGTTTATTTGCAGTCCGCTCTTCTCCTTCAGCGCACATTCCTTGAGCCTCAGCCTTACACCTGCGTCGCTATAGTGCAGCGAATCGACGTGCATGGCTATGGCGGATAGCGCTATATGGTTATAGTCGAAACCGGGCTGCGACTGGGTGTAGCGCATGTCGTAGTTGAGCGTACCCTCGCGCCAGTCGAGCGAGCCTACACTATACGTTCCATCAAACAGGTTGAAGCTGCCATTGCGTGCCTCCAGCCTGCCGATTCCAGCTGCAATGCGCATCGAATCGCCTGGCATGTGCACCGTAGCCTTTGTGTCGGCTATGTCAAGGCGGCCGAGTGAGATGTTCCAGTGCGACGGTGTGCTTGTAGTATCTTCCGGAACGGTGTTGCTAAGTGCTACATCCAGACGTGCGCCCTTCAATTCGGCACGGTCGATGTGTACTGTCTCGTCATTAAGATTGATGCTTCGGCTGCGCAGCGACAGCAGTCCGACGCGTCCCTTGACACGCGCCGAGGGCACGAAACGGGCTGTATTGAGTTTGGTATCTGCCAATTCGAGGCGGTCTATCACTACATTGCCATGAAACAACGGGCGCATGCGCACGCTGACAACAAGCTGGCGGGCGTCGGCAATAGTATCGGTTATGTTGCGGAGGGAGTCGTTGGGCTGTGTAGCCAAGAATCCGTTGACGGTCAGGTCTAACGGAAAGCGCAGGCGTACATTGTCGACCCGTACGGTCATACCGGTCGACTCAGAAGCGTATGAAGCCACTTGCCTTACTGCCCAGTTCTGCACTGGCGGCACATAAAGCAGCACTGCCATCAGAATCAGGATTAAGATTGGCGTGGCAACAACTGCCGCCACGGCAATAAGCGATTTCTTTACAACTGGCTTCATATCGGGCTTATTTATTAGTTATTCAAGTTTCGCAGGCGAAAGTAGTTAAGAAGTTATAGAGTTTACTGCATAGCATTAGCGCTGAGGTCGTTCCACAGTCGGTCATCAGGCACATCGGCGTAAGCCACGATGTTCTCCTTCGACACGGGATGGACGAATTCCACTCGGCGCGACAGCAATGATATGCTGCCGTCGGGATTGCTGCGTGGCGCGCCATATTTCAGGTCGCCCTTGATGGGGCATCCCATGTGTGAGAGCTGGCAGCGTATCTGATGGTGGCGTCCGGTGAGAAGCTTCACCTCAATGAGCATATAGTTGTCTGCCACGGCACGCACCTTGTATTTCAGTACAGCCTTCTTGGCTCCCGGCACCTCACGTTCGTGTGCGTAGCTCTTGTTCTGTCGCTCGTTGCGTGTGAGCCAGTCGGTGAGTGTTCCTTCCATAGCTATGTCGCGACGCTTCACTATTGCCCAATAGGTCTTGTGTACGTCGCCCGTGCGGAACATGTCGTTGAGTCGCGACAGCGCCTTCGATGTCTTGGCAAACACCACGAGTCCGCTTACGGGGCGGTCGAGTCGGTGCACCACACCGAGGAATACGTTGCCCGGCTTGTTGTACTTCTGCTTGATATATTCCTTCACCGTATCTGACAAAGGCTTGTCGCCTGTCTTGTCGCCCTGCACGATTTCGCCGCTATGCTTGTTGACTATTATAATGTGATTGTCCTCGTAGACTACCTTCATAAGTCAGTATAAGAATTAAAATAGGAGGATATGGTTACCGCCATACCCTCCTACCATATTATTAATGTATAATCAGTCTGATTACATATTCATGCCGCCATCAATCTGGATGACCTGACCGCTGACATAAGAAGACATGTCAGAAGCGAGGAACAGACATACATTGGCGATGTCCTCGGTCTGACCGCCACGACGAAGAGGTATCTTCTTCATCCAGTCCTTGCGGATCTCCTCAGGCAGCTGTGCTGTCATAGCTGTCTCGATGAATCCCGGAGCTACGGCATTGGCACGTACTCCCTTAGGTCCGAGCTCCTGGGCGATAGACTTGGCGAGGGCAATCATACCAGCCTTAGAGGCTGCATAGTTGCACTGTCCGGCGTTGCCGTGTACACCAACTACCGAAGCCATATTGATGATAGAGCCGCTACGCTGGCGCAACATGATAGGCGAGCAAGCGTGGATGAAGTTGAAAGCCGACTTAAGGTTGACGTTCAGTACAGCGTCCCACTGTGCCTCAGACATACGCAGCATGAGTCCGTCCTTGGTAATACCGGCGTTGTTGACGAGAATGTCTATAGAACCGAAGTCAGCGTGAATCTGCTTAACAGTCTTCTCGGTCTCCTCAAAATCGGCGGCGTTGCCAGCATAAGCGCGGCATGTAACGCCGAGAGCTTCAATCTCCTTGCGTGTTGCCTCAAGACCTGCTGCCATATCGTCGTTGAGAACGAGGTCGGTGAATGCGATGTTAGCGCCTTCAGAGGCGAATTTCATAGCGACAGCCTTTCCGATGCCGCGGGCTGCTCCAGTGACGAGGGCAGTCTTACCTGTAAGTAATCCCATTTCGTTAATTAATTAATTGTTATTTTGTAATTATTAATTCGTTCACCTTATATATATATAATGCCTGCACACGGACACTATACATTATTGATGCGTTTGCCCAGTGCTCCGTACACCACCTTTGCAACAAGCGGCTTGCTGGTCTCTTCGGTCATTCCGTGTCCCAGTCGGCCGTATATGAACGGCACCTCAAGTCCCTTTATACAATAATGTGTGATGTCTGCCACGAGGTCGACGTCTTCGATGTCAAACTCGCCGTCTGCCTTTCCTTCGGCATATACCTTGCGGAAGAGTTCTATCTCGTCTTCGTCAAACTTCTTGCGCACCTTCTCCACCATCCAGATGTTGCGGAAGAACTCTGCACGCAGGTTGCCGTTGCGCACCACCGTCTCCCTGATCATGCTCAGATGTGTGTATATCAGCTCTATAATCTTGTCCTGCGGGCGCATCTTCATGCCTGCCACCTCGTCGAGCTTGTCCGAGAGACGCTCCAATTCCGACTCTATCACAGCCGAATACACGTCTTCCTTGCGGTTGAAGTAGGTGTATAGCGTGCGGCGACCCTTGCCCGATGCCACAGCAATGTCGTTCATTGTAGTGTTGGCAATGCCGTTCTTGGCAAACAGCTGGCGTGCCACATCAACGAGTTTTTGGCGAGTCTTGGATATTGACATAACGATTCCTTTACCTTTTTATTGTTTTGCACATCAATTTATGTATGTGCAAAATTACAGCAATAATTCGATACAAGCAAATAAAACGCCTGCATTTTGTCTTTTGTTAACAGAGAAAAAGCAAAAGACTAAAGGAAAAATAGAGCAACGTAGGGGAAAAACGAAAGAGCACAGTGACTTAATGCCTAAGACGACATTTTATCATACACAGCCAATCCCTTCACTGTAAGAAGATACTTCTGGCGGGGGTGGCGAGGGGAAGAAGGATATTTCATTGTTACGAATCCGTCACTAATAGCTGGCGTAAGAGAATATTCAAGGAAGTTGGGACGGTTTTTCAATCCAACAGTCTCCATCATTTCCTTTACACTCTTTTCCTCTGTACCAATCGCAAGAATCAATCGCTTAACATTTTCAGTTAGGCTCGCCTTCAAGTTATTCGTACTTGTACGGGTGCTTGCATGGGTACTTGTATGGGTATTATCGGTATCGTTATACCCAATAAGCATATATCGGTTTTTCAACTCATGTTGCTCACCTAACATCAAATTACGGAAAAACTTAACAAGAAAGGACTTGTTTGGCTCTACACCTTTTGATGGATTACGATAGTTAGCACGCACAAGAGCATTGCGGAAGTACCATGAGTTTTCGGCAAACAAATCGTTGTTTGCCCGAAAACCAATCGACCGCAGATATTTGATAACAAACACAGCTGTAGTTCGTGTATTGCCTTCACGAAACGGATGATTCTGCCATAGTAACGTTACGAAATCAACAATGTGATTGATAATTTCATCTGTTGTCAATCCTTTATAACAGAAGTCCTTTTCCTGTTGAATGTCATATCTCAATGCCATCATAATGTCTGCTGCACGGCCATAAACAACAGTATCGCCTTGCAACACCCATTCCTTTTTGCTAATATCATACGGACGGATTTCACCAGCATGTTTGAATACGCCATCAAACAAATGTCTGTGAATATTCAGAAACTCTAAAGCTGTAAATGAAAAGGACTGTTCACTCAACAATTTGGCGATGTTTGCAGCCACACGGTCGGCCTCCTCCTTCTCTGCATCGTCATTATCATGTGTCGTCCTATTGACATAATATGACTTCAACTGCTGTCGCACATCATCAATGGTAATGTCGCCCTCAATATGCTTGACAGCAGCTTCTTTCAGATAATCAGACACCTTCAGTCCATCCACATCTTGCAAACCAATAGCCGTACGCCATAAAGAAGCCCTCTCACGTTTATGCGGCTCAGCCAAACGCTCGTATGCTTCAAAGTCGAGGTATAGTTGTTTGTTATTATTAGTCATTCTCGTAAATCATTAGATTTTTCACATTACAAACAAAAAGCATCTACATTCTTTGCCATATACTTTCATTTGTTTCTGCATCTACAAAGATAAAAACAATCTTTGACAATCACGAATGATTATGAGGATTGTTTGTATTGACAAGCTAAACAAAATTCTCCATTCCGTGTCACGGAATGTGCGTTCCAAGTCTTTGAACGGCCGTTCAGTGACACGGAACGTACGTTCAGTGACACGGAACGGAGATTTAATGGCGTTGCAGAAACATTTGCAAGGCGTTGCGAGAACATTTGCAAGGGAAATAAATAAAAGGTGCAAATGCATTTATTCGGAATTTTGTTGTAACTTTGTAGAAGACTAAAACAAACAATCCATTATGAAATCATTGAGAGAACTTTTCCGTATAGGCAAGGGACCGTCAAGCAGTCACACTATGGGACCGCAGAAGGCGGCTAAGATATTTGCAAGTCATAACATGCACGCTGCCTCGTTTGAGGTGACGCTCTACGGCAGTCTGGCTGCTACCGGACGCGGACATATGACCGACGTGGCTATCGACGAGGTGTTGCGCCCAATCGCTCCGTTGCGTATTGAGTGGCAACCGCAAGTGTTTCTGCCCTTCCATCCCAATGGTATGAAGTTTGTGGCATTTGACAATGCCGGCAACCAGACTGACGAATGGATTTGCTACAGCGTAGGCGGCGGCGCATTGTCGGAAGGCGAGAAGGGACGTTGGCTTACCGGACTGCGCGAGGTGTACAAGCTGAATACGCTGCGCGAGATTCAGGACTGGTGCGAAAGCAACGGCCGTGGATATTGGGAGTATGTCAATGAGAGCGAGGAAGAGGATATATGGGACTATCTGATGGATGTATGGCAGGCCATGAAGGAGAGCGTTGAGCGTGGCATCGACCATGAGGGTGCGCTGCCTGGTCCGCTCAATCTGCCGCGCAAGGGTCCTATCTATTATGTCAAGGCAAGCGGATACAAGCAGTCGTTGCAGTCGCGTGCGCTGGTTTATGCCTACGCTCTTTCGGTAAGTGAGGAGAACGCTTCGGGCGGTATCATCGTTACAGCGCCTACTTGCGGATCGTGCGGTGTATTGCCTGCTGTGCTCTATCATCTCTCTAAGGGTCATAACTTCAGCGACACTCGCATTCTGCACGCTATGGCTACAGCCGGAATATTCGGCAATGTGGTGAAGCAGAACGCTTCGATATCAGGTGCTGATGTTGGCTGTCAGGGCGAGGTTGGCGTAGCTTGTGCTATGGCTTCGGCTGCTGCATGCCAGTTGTTCGGCGGAAGTCCGTCACAGATAGAGTATGCTGCCGAAATGGGACTGGAGCATCACTTGGGCATGACGTGCGACCCTGTGTGCGGACTGGTTCAGATTCCATGTATTGAGCGCAACGCCTTCGCTGCCACACGTGCTCTCGACGCCAATCTCTATGCTTCGTTCTCTGACGGAACCCACTCGGTTTCGTTCGACCGCGTAGTGAAGGTGATGAAGCAGACGGGCCACGACTTGCCGTCATTGTATAAGGAAACAAGTACTGGCGGATTGGCAAGAGCCTACGAGCAGCACATGAAGGAAAAGAAATAAAGCCTTTGGGGGATTCGGAGTTCCAGTAAAAAACCGTCGTATCAAGGCATGATACAATCATTTCATAGCATGATACGGTCATTTCAAGGCACGCTAAATATATTTATATCACGATACCGACACAAGAAGAATGCTATCTGTAGGAGGAGGGCGTGTCAAAACTCCCAATATAAATAAAAAAACTCGTTGTACGT
>ERZ1034626.2066-NODE-2066-length-12457-cov-7.537736_pt1 | contig 12457 bp, 13 predicted proteins | sample MGYA00520652_ERZ1034626 | MGnify/ENA primary metagenome ERZ1034626 (study PRJEB33766, sample SAMN09781765) | gut metagenome | biome: gut microbiome | host: Homo sapiens | place: Madagascar | study: EMG produced TPA metagenomics assembly of the PRJNA485056 data... | reverse complement strand
CAGGGCAAGTATTACGAGCTCTGGAACCTGCAGCAGGGCATCTTCCGCCGCAAGAAGGAAGAGCCTGCACCCGTTGCCCCCGCGGCTGTCGTTGAAGACGACGACGATGGCGAGGCAATGACCTATTAAGTTGCAGCCGAGTGCGCACTCGGTTACATAAATGATCTTTGGATGGATGCGCAGCCGGAAAAAGATCGCCAAAATAAGTTTTTCATTCATTTGAAGGGAGTAATTCATTATGATGATGCCTGCAAACTACTCTGTTATCGCAGAGAACGAGATGACCTACGTCAACGGTGGCGCTAGCTTTATCGACGCTATCGGCGCTGTTACCGCTCCTATCTGGAACCTGGACAACGTTAAGGCTTTCTCCACCAACATTGTTACCCTGATCGGTAACGCTTTCATCGGCAATACCATCCACAACACCCTGGGCAAGATCTTCGAGGCTGGTGCCTCCTTCGATTCCATCGGCGCTGGCTTCAAGAGCATCTTTGTTGCTAAGGACGCTAAGGGCAATGTCCACTACGGTGAGTCCATTGCTAAGACCCTGGGCGCTGCTGCTGCTATCTACAACCTGGGCCGTGCCGAGGTCAAGAACACCGCTGGCGATGTGAAGCTGTTCGCCTCCAAGCCCTCTGCTAAGTACACCTTTAAGGATGCTGACGGCAACGTCACTGGTTCCATTTGGTAATTAGTCTTAGCTAATATGAAGCGTTGAGGAAACTGCACCGCCCTACTTGTTAGCGCGGGGCAGACAACAATGCCTCGTTATGGTGTGCCAGGAGGCGTGTGCCTCCTGGCACATCTTATTTTTATGTTGCTTATCGCGTTGCGGTAGGCAATTGTAAGGAAATGAATATAGATGGAACTGGCCTTTATGCCAAGGGCTCCCCTACAAGGGGAGCTGTCGAGCGAAAGCGAGACTGAGAGGTTGTACAGAGGAGCAGCTGCCCGGAAGCGATGCCGTGAAGTCTGCGGCCTGAGGTGAGCATCTCCTTCGTCCAACCTCTCCGTCAAAACCTGACGGTTTTGCCACCTCCCCTAGTAGGGGAGGCCTTGGCAGAACGGTGCAGTTTGAATTTACCCCTTTACATGGAGGTGCCGCAATGCCTGTGACGAACCTGCCTTATGATGCAAGATTGAATGACAGAGCGGTTGATCTGCGCCGGGAAATGACACCGCAGGAAAAGAAGTTGTGGTATGCTTATCTGAGGAAATATCCTGTAAAAATTTACAAGCAAAGGGTCATTGAACACTTTATTGTGGATTTTTATTGCCCTTTGGCAAGATTGGTTATTGAACTTGACGGCTCACAGCATTATACTGAACAGGGGAAGGAGTACGATGAACAGCGTACCGCGATCCTGGAACAGTATGGTGTGCAGGTGCTTCGGTTTACGAACCTTGATGTGGACAGGCATCTTGATGCGGTGTGCGCACAGATTGATACTACAATTCAACATAGAATTGCGGATATTCGGTACTGACCATGGATATGGGTGTTTACCTTTTTGCCAAGGGCTCCCCTACTAGGGGAGCTGTCGAGCGAAGCGAGACTGAGAGGTTGTACAGAGGAGCAGCTGCCCGGAAGTGATGCCGTGAAGTCTGCGGCCTGAGGTGAGCATCTCCTTCGTCCAACCTCTCCGTCAAAACCTGAAGGTTTTGCCAAAGCCTCCCCTGGTAGGGGAGGCTTTGGCAGAACGGTACAGCTTGAGCATTCCCCCATTCCTTCCCTTACAATTGCTTATTGCAAACAAAAAAGAAACAGGTGGACATTATTATGAGAGAGATCCAAGTTGCAGAAAACAAGACCCTGAAGCTGACCAACGTTCTGGCACGCAAGATCGATGCCAGCGAGCTGGGCAACCTGGGCGTGATCCTGACCCAGATGCAGAACTTTATCAAGAGCCACAGCGCCATGCCGGTTGGCCCTGTGATCCAGTGCGTCAAGTTTACCTCCGGCCCCAACCCGGAGCCGCAGATCTATTTTATGATGCAGGTCAACCAGCTCATCCCCCGCCTGGAGCCGGGCTACGAGCAGGATGCTGTGCTGCGGGTGAAGGGCTGCCTGTACGCCCACTTCACCGGCCCCATGGACCACAGCAGCCTTGCCAGCCAGAAGCTGAACATCTATGCCTACGAGCACGAGATCGAGCTGACCGGCACCACCTACAGCATCTACGTCAATCAGGACAGCGAAAACGGTGTCATGGACGTTTTTATGGAGACGAAGTAATATGACCACTCGCATTCAGAATCTTTCCGACCTGCAGGACCGCCGCATTATGATGGAGAAGAAGCTGCCGGCCTTTGGCTACGCGCTCATTCTTCTGGTGGCTTTCCTCATGGTGTTTCTGGTGATCTGGAGCACCCAGAACAAGCGCACCTACGTCAGCCAGTCCACTGGCTCAGTGCAGGCGGCCAACAAGACCTATATCATGTCCAGTTACTCCGGCTCCATCACCGAGCTGAACATCTCGGAGGGCAGCTATGTCACCGAGGGCGACCTCATCGCCCACATCAAGAGCACCGATCTGGACATCCAGCAGGACAGCTACCAGAAGCAGCTGGACATCTACAAAAAGCAGAAGAGCCAGTACGAAAAGCTGCTCAAGTCCATTCAGGACGACAAGAACTACTTCAGCGAGACCGACATCGACGACCAGCCCTATTACTACCAGTACGAGAGCTACAAGAGCCAGGTCAGCCAGAAGGCGTTTGACGCTTCGCCCTATCAGGCCGCCGGTTACACCGACGAGCAGATCAAGACCCTGATGGAGCAGAACCAGAGCGAGGTGGAGAGCCTGTACTACTCCACCCTGCAGTCCATTTCTGCCAACCTGACCAGCGTGCAGGCCAACATTGACAACATCGAGGCCCAGCTGGATGCCCTGAACACCGGCGCAAATGATTACTACATCTACGCTCCCACCTCCGGTGTCATCCACATGGACACCCCCTACAAGGTGGGCATGGTGCTCAGCGCGGGCTCCGCTTTGGCCACGGTGGCCAGCGAGAACAGCGACCTTGAGATCGTAGCGGCTGTCACCGTCAACGACCGGCCGCTGATCAACGTGGGCGACCCCTGCAAGATCGCCATCACCGGCCTGTCGGAGTATTCCTACGGCACCCTGACCGGCACTGTTACCTCCATCGACAGTGACGTGACCTCCAGCACCAGCGGGTCCTACTACAAGATGACCATCAAGCCGGACAACACCTATGTCGTGAGCACCAGCGGCGACAAGGTGGATCTTTCCAACGGCATGAGCGTCACCGCCCGTGTGGAGTACGATGAACTGACTTACTTTGACTATGTGATGGAGGCCCTGGGCGTGCTGTTCCGCTAAGCGCCCGCCGATTCCACGCCCAAGAGGTACGAAAGAATGAAACTGAACCCGAAACAGCTGGCCGCCAGCGCGGCTCTGCTGGGTGTGCTGGCCTGTGCCGCCGCCCTGCCTGCGTCGGCTGCCGGCCCTGTTACCACGCCGCTGGCCCTCACGCTGCCCAAGGTGAGCTTTCCCTGGGATAAAGTTACCGCCGAGAGCATCGAGACCGGCAGCTACGATGCCGCCCCGCTGGCGGGCACGGCCCAGCAGCTCTCCCCGGTGACCCCCCCCGCCAATGCCGCCAGCAAGAACGGCGTGACCTATGTCTCTGATAACCCCAATGTTGTCTCGGTGGACAGTGAGGGCGTGGCGCAGGCTGTGGGCCTGGGCACGGCCAACATCACCGCCACCTGCGGCGGGGTGAGCTGCACCTATACCATCACCCCCCAGCCGGATGCCAGCATGATCGCCACCGAAATGGATAGCACCATTGCCGTGGGCGAGACCACCAGCCTTTCGCTGGCGGTGCTGCCCACCTCGGCGGCCAACTATATCAACGTCAGCCTGAGCTCTTCCAATGAGAAGGTGGCCACCGTCAACAACTTTGGCAAGGTGACCGGCGTTGCCCCCGGCAAGGCCACCATCACCGCCACGGACGGCAACGTGAGCTGCACGGCCACCATTACGGTGGTTGCGGCCAACACCAGCACCGTCTCCAGCCAGTCCATCTCCCTGAACACCAACTATGTGGTGCTCAAGCCGGGCTCTTCCAAGACCATCACCGGCAAGGTGTCGCCGGCCTCTGCCAGCCAGAGCCTGACCTTCAAGAGCCAGGACAAGAGCATTGCCACCGTCAGCGGTTCCGGTGTCATCACCGGCGTTGCCACGGGTGCCACCTCCGTGGTGGTCTCCAACGGCACCGCCTCCACCTCGGTCACGGTCATCGTCAACCGCACCGCCTCCACCTCCGGCAGCAGCAGCGATACCAGCGGTGAGGGCACCGAGGACAACGTCACCACCGATGCCACCGTGGCCGCCATCCAGAACGCTGCGGGGGAGGAAGTGTCCCTCTATCAGAGCGACGTACCCGCCATCACCGGCGAGATCCTGAGCGCCCTGCGCACCACGGGCCGCAGCCTGATCGTGCTGGGCGAGGATTATACCCTGCGGATCGATGGCACCAGCATCAAGAGCACCCAGGGCGGGTTCAGCACTGCCCTGACCTTTGCCCCCGATGAAAACGGCCTGAGCTTCCAGCTGGGCGAAAGCGGCGCGCTGCCCTGCGTGGTGCAGATCACCCTGACCGGTGAGAACGCCGCTTACAGCCGCTTGTATCTGCACAATACCGCCAGCGAAAAGTGGCAGTTCCTGAACAGCTACAAGGATGGCACCATCACTGCCGATACGGCTGGCAGCTACCTGCTGACCAACCAGAATCTGCGCTTCACCAATATCAACTGGACCTTCTTCATCGCCGCCGGTGCGCTGACCGTGGTCTGCCTGATCGTGTATATCGCCGTCAAGAAACGGTATTGGTTCTGGTAATTATAACTGTGCGTAATAAAACCTCCCGCTCATTCGAGTGGGAGGTTTTTGTGTTATAACAATGTTTCGTAATTTTGACGGCCATAGAAGAACCGAAGCAGATAAACAGTCTTTTGTGCTTCATCCACACGGTAGATCAGCAGATAATGCTTGATGACAGCTTTACGGTAGCCTTTGGAGGAAAGCCGAGGGTCGCGGCACTGCTCGTAAAGATAGGGCAGCTGTTCCAATGCCGCGTAGCACTTTTCAACTTCATTGGCAAAGGCTGTGGCAGCGGCGGGATTTTCCAGCGATAAGGCAAGGTAGGACAGGATCGCATCCAGGTCTGCCTGTGCAAGGGCTGTTTCAACCAACTTATATGCCATAACGTGCTCTCAATTCCTGCAAGGCGCTGCGGGCATCCTGTGTCTGTCCGGCTTCCACCTGCTGTTCGGCAGCATCCAGTTTGGCGTAAGCGTCCAGAAGCTGCATCTTTTCTTCATAGGCTTCCATGCTCATAATGACCATATCGCCATAGCCATTTTTGGTGATATAGACAGGTTCTTTGGATTCACTGCACATCTGGGAGACAGCGGCAGTGTTTTTGAGGTCGCGGATCGGAATAATACGCGGCATGATATCAGCTCCTTTCTGTGGCTTTATTGTACCATAATAATGCCACGCCTGCAAGACTGGAATTCGCTTGACAAGCTCGATACAATGTGATATGATTTTGATATCAGAAAGAAACTTCCGAACCCTGTAAAGGAGGGACATTTTATGGAAGAGAAGATCTTACAGACCAAGAAGAACGGCATGACCATGCTTCTGCTGACCCTGCTGGGTTATGTGGCTGCGGTTGTGGTGGGCGGCATCGGTTTTGTAATGCTGTATACTACCTTCCTGGGTTTTATCCCGCTGGCGATCGCTGTCATCTATGCCATCATCGGTATTTTCCTGTTCGCGGGCCTGAAAGTCCTCAAGCCTGAGGAAGCGCTGGTGCTGACCCTGTTCGGTGATTACATCGGCACCCTGAAGGGGGAGGGCTTCTACTGGGTCAATCCCTTCTGCACTGCCGTCAACCCGGCTGCGGGCACGGTCCTGAGTCAGAGCGGTGATGTTCAGCAGCGCCCTGTGGTGCAGGCCGACCGCGAAAAGGATGGCAAGAAGATCTCCCTGAAGGTGATGACCCTGAACAACTCCCGCCAGAAGATCAACGATTGCCTGGGCAACCCGGTGGAGATCGGCATTGCGGTCATCTGGCGGGTGACCGACACCGCTAAGGCCGTGTTCAATGTAGACAACTACAAAGAGTACCTGTCCCTGCAGTGCGACAGTGCCCTGCGCAACGTGGTGCGCATCTACCCCTACGATGTGGCTCCCAACGTGGACACCACCGGCGACGGTGTGGCCGATGAGGGCAGCCTGCGCGGCTCCTCGGAAGTGGTGGCAAAGCGCATCCAGGACGAGATCCAGAAGAACGTCACCGCCGCCGGGATCGAGATCATCGAAGCCCGCATCACTTATCTGGCCTACGCCCCCGAGATCGCAGCGGTCATGCTGCAGCGTCAGCAGGCAAGCGCCATCATTGATGCCCGCAAGATGATCGTGGACGGTGCCGTGGGCATGGTGGAGATGGCGCTGGATCGCCTGAGTGAGAACAAAGTGGTGGAACTGGACGATGAGCGCAAAGCGGCAATGGTCTCCAACCTGCTGGTGGTGCTCTGCGGCAACCGTGACGCGCAGCCCATTGTGAACAGCGGCAGCCTGTACTGATGGCAGAACCGAAAAAGCAGATCCCCCTGCGCCTGAATGCGAAGCTCTACGATGCCCTTGCCGCATGGGCTGAGGATGACTTCCGCTCGGTGAACGGGCAGATCGAGTATCTGCTCACCGAGTGTGTGCGTCAGCGCAAAAAGAACGGCAAGTACGTCTCTGACCAGATCGACGTGCCGCCCGAACTGGATATCAAGTAAAAGAACGACCCTCTCAGTCAAAGCCTGTCGGCTTTGCCAGCTCCCCCGAAGGGGGAGCCTATCGCTGGCCTGGGATAAAGGCAGCATAGCCTCGCCCTTCGGGAGAGGTGGCATTGCGCAGCAATGACGGAGAGGGTCGTTCCTTATTTAATTCGTATGCTCGCTCCACCCGCTGGAGGTGATCACTTCGCCATCAGTGGTGCACCAGAGGGCTTCCACGCCGTCCAGCGATTCCACGAGCTGCCTGCCCTCTTCCAGAGGCAGGCAGAACAGGCCGGTGGTCAGGCAGTCGGCCACACCGGAGTCCGGAGCCAGCACGCTCACGCCGTCAAAGTAGGCGGCGGGCCAGAGGGTGGCCGGGTCGATGAGGTGGTGGTAGCGCACACCGTCCACAACGTAGTAGCGCTGGTAGTCGCCGCTGGTCACAAGGGAAAGGTCGCTCATCTTGACAGCGGCTACAGTGGAGCTGCCGTTGGTGTAGACCTCGGAGGAGTTCCACGGGTTTTCTACGCCGCCTACCCACTGGGAGCCGTCCGGCTTGGTGCCGATGGCCCGCAGGTTGCCGCCCACGCTGATGAGGGCACTGGTCAGGCCCCGGGCTTCGGCGGCCTGTGCGGCCTGCTCCACGGCGTAGCCCTTGCCCACGCTGCCCACGTCCAGCGACATGGCCGGGTCGGCCAGATAGACCGTTTTGGCATCTTCATCAATGATGAGGTTGGCGATATCGCAGTGCTGTGCGGCGGCATCCAACTCTTCCTGCGTGGGCAGCTGGTTGTTGCTGTCGTTGTCATCGGCCAGTGCGGCCTCGCGGTAGTTGTGCCAGATGTTCAGCACACTGCCCAGCGCAATGTTCAGCTTGCCGCCGGTGGTGTCATACATGGTCTGGGCCAGCTCCAGCATTCCGAGGATCTTGTCATCCACCGTCACCGGGGCAGTGCCCGCATTGTCGTTGATGGTCTTGATGTTGGTCACGCCATCGTAATCATTATAAATGTCATAGAGCTGGTTGTACTCCACAAGGTCGGCGTGGAGTGCGTCCATCTGGGCGGTGAACTCTTCCTCGCTGTCGCAGTAGGCGATGACCTGCGTCACGGTGTCGAACACATCATAGAACACGGTGGAGTAGCGCTGCGGGCCATCAGCGGCGCTGGAGGCGGTGGAGCCGGAGGTGCTGCCGCAGCCAGCCAGCAGGCTCAGGCTGAGCGCAGCCGCCAGCAAGGCAGAAAAAATACGCTTGGTCATCATGCTTTGGCGGTCTCCTTTGCGGCGGTAAAGGCGGTGTGCTCTTCCTGCAGATGTGCCAGCAGGTCACCGAACACCCAGCTCTTGCTGGTGGGGGTCACAACGGCCTTGAGGGGGATGTTTACCTGTGCCTGCTTCATCAGGTCGAGCAGGGTGTCCACATCCTTATCCTTGAAGTTGGCCAGCACCAGCGCCGGGGGATAAGCACCCGGCTCCAGCACCAGGGTGCGGGTGGTCTTGACCTCCACCTCGCCCAGCAGCTGGGCCACGGTCCTGCCTGCATCGGCAGGGGAGACCAGCAGCAGCTTCATTCCGAAAGCGGGGGCCATCCCCTCCAGAATGCCCCGGTCAGCGGCAGACAGGTTCCAGCCCAGCGCCAGCGGGATGCCGGCATTCTGGTTGCGTGCAATATGAGCTTTCATAGAAATACCTCGTTTCAAGGGTGAATTCAAAATACACCATAGTATACCATATTTGATGACAAAAGAAAACAACCCCCTCAGTCACGCTGCCGCGTGCCGAGAGGGTCGTTCCATTCTCAGTTCATCTTCTTGCCAAAGAACTCTACTTCTTTGGTGATAAAGCCCATCAGTTCATCGAACTGGTCGGGGGTCAGGCTCTGGGCACCATCGCACTTGGCCTTGGCGGGGTTGTTGTGCACCTCGATCATCAGGCCGTCAGCACCGGCAGCCACAGCGGCCTTGGCCAGCTGGGGCACCATCCAGGCATGGCCGCAGGCGTGGCTGGGGTCCACCACAACGGGCAGGTGGGTCATTTTGTGGAGCATGACCACACCGGCAAGGTCCAGGGTGTTGCGCATACTGGTCTCAAAGGTGCGGATGCCGCGCTCGCAGAGGATAACGTTCTCGTTGCCCTCGGCCATGATGTACTCGGCGCTCATCACGAACTCTTCCAGCGTATTGGCCAGGCCGCGCTTGAGCAGCACCGGCTTTTTCTGGCGGCCCACGGCCTTGAGCAGCTCAAAGTTCTGCATGTTGCGGGCACCCACCTGGATCAGGTCCACGTTCTCGAACAGGGGCAGGTGCTCGGTGTTCATGATCTCGGTGACGATGGGGGAGCCGGTGGCGCGGCGGGCCAGCTTGAGCAGGTCCAGGCCCTCGCTCCGCATTCCCTGGAAGGAGTAGGGGGAGGTGCGGGGCTTGAATGCGCCGCCGCGCAGCAGGGAAGCGCCTGCATCCTTGACGCGCTGGGCGCAGTAGGTGATCTGTTCCTCGCTCTCGATGCTGCAGGGGCCTGCAATGACGGCGAAGTTGCCGCCGCCGATCTTCACGCCGTTGACATCGATCACGCTGTCGTCGGGGTGGAACTTGCGGTTGGCTTTCTTGTAAGGCTCAGACACGCGGCGGCAGGTCTCGACCACGGGGTTGGCCAGCACCCAGCTCTCGGCAATGGCCTTGGTGTCGCCGATCAGGCCCAGAATGTGGGTGTCGCTGCCCTTGGAGTCGTTGATCTGCAGCCCCATATCCTGCAGCTCGTGGCAGAACTCGCGGACCTGTGCATCGGGGGCATCCTGTTTCAGTACAATGATCATGGTGGTCGTCTCCTTATCCTTCTCACACAAACGGCACAGGAGACCGGCTCCATTGCCGTAATTTATTTTCGTGAAGTTCAGTTTCCTGAAGCATGGGCCTATGATAACACTTCAGGAAACTGAAGTCAAGAGAAATTTTGAAATTTAGGAAAGAAAGTGGTAGAATAGGGGCAGCCTGAGAGGGCAAGGAGTTTACAAGGAGCGATAACGATGGGAAAAGAAGCAAAAACGAATGCCATGCGCATCCTGGAACGGGCCAAGGTGCCCTATACAGCCCACGAATATGCCCACGAGGAGGGCGTGGCGGTGGACGGCGTGACCGTGGCCGCCAGCATGGGGGAGGACCCGGCCTGCGTATATAAGACGCTGGTGACCCAGGGCAGCAGCAAAAACTACTTTGTGTTCGTCATTCCGGTGGCGGCAGAGCTTGACCTGAAGGCCGCTGCCCGCAGCGTGGGCGAAAAAAGCGTAGCCATGATCCATGTGGCCGATATCAATAAGGTCACCGGCTATGTGCGCGGCGGCTGCAGCCCGGTGGGTATGAAAAAGCAGTACACCACCGTGTTTGATGAAAGCGTGCTGACCCAGGAAAAGGTCTATGTCTCCGGCGGCCGCATTGGTACGCAGGTGTGCTGCGCACCCGCCGACCTCATCCGGGCAGCAAGGGCAACAACAGCGAAGATCATCTTCTAAGGTAAAACGCCCTTACTGCCAACGCAATGACGGAGAGGCTGTACAGAGCGGGGCCTGCCCAGTGAGATAAAAACTACTTTATTATATTTTCTAAAAAAGTCATACTTAAAAAGAAATACGGTGTCGAAACTGCACAAAACTTTTGAAAGTTTTTTGACGCGGGAGAACACAAGGGAGAAATTGCCCCAAGGGCCTTTGCAAAGTGGAATTTTTGCCGTAAACTGTATGTAGTACAGGGACGGTACCCCGGCGGATGCCGGGTGCCGCCTGAAAAAGCGCAGAGCAAAAGGGGAACTTCAAAGATGAAGATGCTGTCGGGCTTCACAGAACAGAACACCATTCGTGCTGTTCAGGGGCATCGTGCAGCTTTGTGCAAAGCGCTGGGAGAGCATACGCAGAAATAAAGGCCGTGGTGCAGGTGTACCACAGCTTTTTTTTGTTTTGCAGACGGAGAAAGAGAGGTTCGGATATGATTCGGAAAGTTGCAGTGATCATGGGCTCGGACAGTGATTGGCCGGTGGTCAAGGGGGCCTGTGCCCAGCTCAAGGCGCTGGACATCCCCTTTGAGGCACACATCCTTTCGGCCCACCGCACCCCTGCCGAGGCCGCGGATTTTGCAAAAAATGCCCGGGCCAACGGCTTTGGTGTGATCCTGTGCGCGGCGGGCATGGCGGCCCATCTGGCCGGTGCCTTTGCCGCCAACACCACCCTGCCTGTCATCGGTATCCCGATGAAGGGCGGCGCGATGGACGGTCTGGACGCGCTGCTGGCCACGGTTCAGATGCCCAGCGGCATCCCGGTGGCTACCGTGGCCCTGAACGGGGCCAAGAACGCCGCCTGGCTGGCTGCCGAGATCCTGGCCCTGAGCGATGACACACTGGCCGGGAAGCTGGAGGCCGAGCGGGTGAGCATGGCACAGCAGATCGCAGCCAAGGAAGAAAAGCTGCAGAACGAACTGAAAGAGTTGTAAGGAGAACCAATGTCTGATTTTGCATATCCGCTGCACGAGGAATGCGGCGTTTTTGGCATCTACGACCGGGCGGGCACCGAGGATGTGGCCGCTGCCGCCTATTCTGCCCTGTATGCGCTGCAGCACCGCGGGCAGGAGAGCTGCGGCATTGCGGTCAACGATGACGGTGTCATCCAGGGCCACCGCGACCTCGGCCTGGTGAACGAGGTGTTCACCCCCGCCGTGCTGGGCAGTCTTTCCACCCCCACGGCCCACATGGCAACGGGCCATGTCCGCTATGCCACGGCCGGCAGCCGGGTGCGGGCCAACGCCCAGCCCATGATCGTCCGGCATGGCCGGGGCACCATGGCACTCTGCCACAACGGCAACCTGACCAACGCCCTGGAGCTGCGCCGTCAGCTGGAGAACGAGGGTGCCATCTTCCACGGCTCCTCCGATACCGAGGTCATCTGCTACCTCATCACCCGCAACCGCCTGCGGATGGGCAGCATTGAGACCGCCATCAGCAAGACGATGGATGTGCTGGAGGGTGCATACAGTCTGGTGATCATGTCGGCCACCAAGCTCATTGCGGTCCGGGACCCCCGGGGCTACCGGCCTCTGTGCATCGGCACCCTGCCCGGCGGCGGCTACGTCTTTGCCAGCGAGAGCTGCGCGCTGGATGCTGCGGGCGCGACCCTGCTGCGGGACGTGGAGCCCGGCGAGATCGTCATTGCCGATACCAAGACCGGTGAGCTGCGGAGCATCAAGGATCACTGCGGCCGCCCGGACACCCAGATGTGTGTGTTCGAGTTCATCTATTTCTCCCGCCCGGACAGCATCATCGAGGGCAGCTCGGTGCACGAGGCCCGCAAGCAGGCAGGCCGGTTCCTGGCACAGGAGCACCCCGTGGAGGCCGATGTGGTCATCGGTGTGCCGGATTCCGGTCTGGATGCGGCGCTCGGCTACTCGCAGGAGAGTGGCATCCCCTACGGCATCGGCTTTATCAAGAATAAATACATCGGCCGCACCTTCATCCAGGGCAGCCAGAAGCAGCGCGAAAACAGCGTGCGCATCAAGCTGAACGTGGTGTCCAGCACCGTCAAGGGCAAGCGGGTGGTGCTGGTGGATGACTCCATCGTGCGCGGCACCACCTCTGCCCGCATCATCAAGCTGCTGCGGGACGCCG
>ERZ1034626.2055-NODE-2055-length-12490-cov-11.965983_pt1 | contig 12490 bp, 10 predicted proteins | sample MGYA00520652_ERZ1034626 | MGnify/ENA primary metagenome ERZ1034626 (study PRJEB33766, sample SAMN09781765) | gut metagenome | biome: gut microbiome | host: Homo sapiens | place: Madagascar | study: EMG produced TPA metagenomics assembly of the PRJNA485056 data... | reverse complement strand
GATTGCGTACATTTGTTTCATTCCTTTTCGTTGTACTCGCTGGTCGTAAAGGCAGACCCCTACAGGGGCCATTTGCGGCGCCCACACCAAGCGGCTAGAATAGTATAGCAGAAAAGCGAGCTGATTTCAAGGGGTTTTTGCGTATTGCGGCAAAGTTTTTTCTGTTTTCTCATGATCAAGCGCATTTCGGATGTAGTTTACCGCTTCTCGCACATCCCTCCGCGCACGTTCGGTCAATTGGAGATGCGTTTTGCCTCTTCCATTTCCTTCATGATGCGCTCAGTTCTTCCTTCACCCGCTTATTATAGGCTTCGGTCCGCTCCACAAAGAGCTTCCGGGGCGAGGAGGCCACAAGTTCTTCTTCCTCCAGCCGGAACGCGGGGTCGGCCTTTTTCGCCTTGGCGGCGAGGGTGCGGCCCTCGCTGTTGAGGGCCAGCTTGACCATGAGCGGCTGATCCTTGTATCGCTTGGTCAGGATGACCTCTGCGATGACGCCGCCGACCACGGCCACCGCCGCCACCACCTGCGACACCCGCAGCCCGATGGAGGGCACCAGAAGCAGACTGTCCGTGCGCAGGGCCTCGATCCAGAACCGGCCCGCGCCATACCAGATGAGGTAGCGCAGGGCGATGTCGCCCGCAAACTTCCGCTTTTTGATGTACTTCACCAGCAGGAACAGGCCCACGAAGCACCAGATGCTCTCATATAAGAACGTAGGGTGGACCGGCAGGTTCGGGTCGATGACGGTGCCCTTGGGGGCCGTGACCACGCTGCTGAGCAGGTAGTCGCGGGTCGCTTCGCTGTACATGCCCCACGGCAGGGTCGTGTTGCAGCCGAACGCCTCCTGATTGAAGAAGTTGCCCCAGCGGCCGCAGCCCTGCCCGATGAGGAAGCCCATGGCCGCAAGGTCGAACATGGGCAGCACCGGCACCTTGCGCCATTTACAGGCAAGGCCGCCGAACAAAAAGCCGCCGATGATGCCGCCGTAGATGGCAAGGCCGCCGTCCCGGATGGCCAGCACGTCCCACAGGCTGCTGTAATCGTAGGGGGACATGGCCACATAGTAGAGCCGGGCGCAGAGGATGCCCATCACCACGCCGATGAGGATGACATCCACCATGGCATCGGCGTCCACACCGAACTCGACGCCATGCCGGAACGCAAACACCAGCGCAAGGCACATGCCCACGGCGATGCAGACGCCATACCAATAAATATTGATGCCGCCGATGGAAAAGGCCACGCGGTTCAGCGTGAAACTCAGGCCCAGCGCCGGAAATTGTACCAGATTCATCATTCTTCGTCCTCCGTCTCTTCGTCATCTGCTTCGGGCAGGTCCGCCGTGCCGTCCGGCTCGATGTACATCATCGCCATCCGGGCGGGCTGTAAGATATGCTGCAGGGCTGCGTCGGCGTCGTCCGCCGTCAGGGCCGCAAGTTCCTCGATCTGCTGCACCACCGTCTGCCCGGAGAGGGCGAAGTCCGCCATCTGGCTGGCCGAGTCCTCCACGTTTTCGAGGTTTTCGATCAGTTGGCCGTACTTTTCGTTCTTGCAGAGGGTAAAGACCTCCCGGTCGATGCCCTCGCGCCGGACCCGCTCGATCTCGTCCAGCAGCATTTGTTTCACCGTGTCGGGCTCGTCACTCTCGCCGGTGAAGAGGATGCAGCAACAGCCGTCCACCCGCAGCACTTCCCCACCGAAACCGGGGTTGGTCAGGCCGGAGTCGTACAGGCGGCGGTAGAGCGGCGACATCCCGCCGCAGACGCAGCAAAGGATGAGGTCGTACAGCAGCTCGCTGCGCAGATCATCCGGAGCGAGGGGCGTTTCCTTGAAGCCGAGGCCAAAGCAGGGCATTGACACCGGCATCCGGATCCGTTTTTCCGTTGCTGCCAGCGTCATGGGTTCCTCGGCCCAGAGCCGCTGCACCCGCTCTTCGGGGCGGAGTTCCATCAGGCCATGGCGTTCGCACGCGGCCAAGATCTGCTCCATGGTGGTATTGCCCGCTGCGGCCAGCACCATATTTCCCGGTGCATAGAACGCCTCGCAGCAGTCATAGAGCATCTTCGGGGTGATCTCAGCAATGCTCTCGCAGGTGCCCGCGATGTCGCTGCGGATGGGGTGGCTGTGGTACAGGCACTCACACAGGCCGGTGATCAGCCGCCAGTCGGCGCTGTCGTCGTACATCTTGATCTCCTGCCCGATGATGCCCTGCTCCTTGGCAATGGTCTGCTCGGTGAAGTAGGGGTGCCCCACCATCCCCAGCAGCACATCGAGGCTTTCATCCAGCTGCTGCGTGGCGGTGAAGAGGTAACAGGTGCGGTCAAAGCTGGTAAAGGCGTTGGCGTTGGCCCCCGTCTTCGCGAACTTTGCAAAGGCGTCGCCGTCCTGATCCTCGAACATCTTGTGTTCCAGAAAATGCGCCACACCTGCGGGCAGATGCACCTCCCGCCCATTGAGCCGGAAGTCCCGGTCAATGGAGCCGAAGCGGGTGGCATAGATGACATGGGTGCCGGAATACCCCGGCATGGGCCGCACAAGGACGGTCAGGCCGGAGGGCAGGATCTTCCACTGATCCGCGGCGGCATCGGCAAGCGCTTGGCTGCGCAGTTCAGACATCGGCGATCCCCTCCTCTCTCGTCAACAGATAACTGACCGACAGGCTCAGCTGCCGCAGAATGGCGCGAACGTCCTCTTTGGTCACGGCGCACAGGGCGGCGCGGGCTTCGTCGGGCGTTTGCAGCCCGCTGCCCCGCAGCACCTCCATATAATACCATGTCTCGATGCCGCCAAGGCTGTCCTCAATGCCTGCCATCCCGCTGAGCAGGGACAGGCGGCAGTCTTCCAGCTCCTCGTCGGTGATGGGCCCGGTGCGCAGGTCGTCCAGCTCCTTCAGGATGGCCGCTTCCGCGCGGGCCGCGTCGGCGTGCTCCACGCCGCTGTTGACAGCCATGCTCCCTGTGAAGCTCTGGAAGCTGGACGCGCAGTAGTAGCACAGGTGATCCCGCTCCCGGACGTTGAGGAAGAGGCGGCTGGTCACGCTGCCGCCGTACAAGGCCATAGCAAGCCGGACCGCCAACATCTGATCGGGGCGCATCGGTTCACCGAGGGTGAACAGCATACAGAGCTTGGCCTGTACGGTGTCGAAGCACTCCACCTTCCGGGCTGGTTCCCGCCGGGGCATTGCCATGTTCCCGCACAGGGGGGCCGGGCGGCGTTCCACTGCCGAAAGCTCCCGGAGCAATGCGTCTTTGACCTGCTCCGTCTCAGCTTCTTCGCAGCCAAGGATCAGCAGCTCGATCTGCGCCGTTTCCAGCATCTCCCGGTAGGCGGCGGTCAGGGCCTCCGGCGTCAGGGCGTCCACCTCTTCCAGATAGCCCTCCTGCCGGATGCCGGCGGGGCTGTCGCCGAAGAATTCCCGGTTGGCCTGACGCTGGCAGTAGATGCGCTTTTCATTCACTTCGTCTTCCAGCGCTTTGCGGAGCATCTGCTTTTCGATGCCGACCGCCTCCGGGTCGAAGACGCCGCCCACAAAGGCGGGGTGAAAGGCCGTGCCCAGCGCCAGCCCAGCGTATTCGCGGGTCAGCGGTTCCCCTTCCAGCGCAAAGCGGTCCTTGATGCCGGTGGCGCTGACACAGAGGTTGTGGTTCGCGCCGAAGGGCCGGGCGTCCACGGTCAGGTCCGCCCCATAGAGGCGGGCCAGCGTTTTGGTCATCTGGGTCATGTCGGGGCAGTCCGCATAGCCGCGCTCCATCACCAACGGCAGCAGCGCGTGGGCGGTAGCTGTCTCCCGCTTGGCCGGGAAGGCGAAGTGGATGCTGATGCGGCAGCGGTTGAATTTAGGCGCCGGGTCCCACAGCAGATGGACGCCGGGCGCGATCTCGGTTCGTTTCAATGGTTTCTCCTTCGATTTTTGCAAATTTATTGTTTTGCGCGTTCCAGCGCGAGGAATTCTTCCAAGGAAAGGCCGCTTTCGCGGATGGCGCGGGCGTTCTCGACCCCCACATACCGCCAGTGCCACGGTGCATAGACCATGCCGGTGGCACTCTGGCGCTCTTCCGGCCAGCGGAGGATGAAGCCATAGTCCGCGGCATACGCGGTCAGCCACTCGTAGGCACGGGTCTCGGCAAAAGCCTCCGAGCGCTCCGTGCAGTCCGGCGAGAGGATATCGGCGCAGTAGCCGGTTCCCTGCTCGCTGGCGCTTGCCGTCGGCTGCAGCGACGCAGTGTGCGCCGCTGCCGTCTCGCCGGTAAGGCGGCTGTTCTCGGTCTGATAGGCCGTCAGCCGGGCTTCATACGCGGCGGTGCGGGTATCGGCATCCTGCCAACCCGTAACAAGGTTCAGCTCCACACCGGCGTCCTGTGCGGCCTCGGCCATGCTGCGGTAAGCCGCAGCGGCCTCCGTTTCCAGTTGTTCACCGGTGGCGTCGTCCGCCACGGCCAGCTCCGGGGCCGGTTCGCTTTCCAGCGGGAGGTTGGCGTTCACCACCACCAAGCGGGCGTCGTCCGTGTCGCACACATATCCGTCGGCGCTGTAAGCCCGCGTCGTAAAGGGCACCGGCCCTGCGATAAGGGCGTGGGCTTTCGGCAGCAGCCATAGGATGCCGGTGGCCATCAGCGCCACGGCCCCGCCGCACGCAGCCAGAAACAGCACCCAGTTCCGCGCCAGCCGCAGACATTTGCGGATCTTCCACTCCCGGTACGACATCCGTTTGGCCGGGGTTCTTTGTTGGTTCATGTAAGGTTCCTCACTTTATTCTATCGTATCGCAGCGTTTGCCGCGTTTTATGACTCTTCCCGTGCCTTTTGGCCGCGGATATCCTTGCCCACGAACAGGCAGGGCACAAAGGAGGAAAGGCGGCTGGAAATTTTTTCGGTGTAGAGTTTCTCCAGCAGCGCCCCGTCCGTGATGTTCGTCGTGACGATGGTGGGCAGATGCGCACCGAGGCGGTTGTTCAGCAGACTGTACAGGGTGCTGAGGAAGAAACCGGAGTTGAATTCCGTGCCCAGATCATCGAGGATGAGCAGGTCTGCCCCGGCTGCCGTTTGCAGCAGGGTCTCCTCCTCCCCGGAGGGGTCCGAGCCGAAGTGCAGCGCTTCCAGTTTGGCAAAAAAATCGGGGCTGGAAACATAGATCACGTCCATGTCTTTCGCCAGCACGATGCCCGCAATGGCAAGGGCCGCATGGGTCTTGCCAAGGCCCGCATTGCCGAACAGCATCAGACTTTCGCTGCTGCGGTCGAATTCTTCTGCGTAGGCACGCAGTTCTTCCAGAAGTTCCCCCATGTACGTCCGGACCGGCTCCCCCAGCTTCTCGTCCATTGTGTTGGGGTAGTAGCGCAGCTCCATCGTGTCGAAGCTGGAAACGGACAGGCTGGACAGCTTCTCGATCTCCTCGCGGCGGAGTTTCTGCATCAGTTTGTGGATGCACTCGCAGGTGTGCCCCTCAAATGAACCGGTATCCTGACACTTTTTGCAGGTGAAATGCGGCTCCAGCGCATCGGCCGGGCGGCCGCTGGACGCCAAGAGCGCGGCAAGCTCCTGTTTGGCCTTGGTCAGCGCAGCGGCCGCAGCGGTGCGGTCCCCGCCGGAGGCTCCGGCCAGCGCACACCGCACGCCCCGCACCCGCACCTCTTCTTCGGCGTGGCGGAGGGCCGGGATGGCCGCTTCCGCCTCGGCGCGGGCATCCTCGGCGTTGGCGCGGGCGGCCTGCCGCCGCAGCGCCACGGTGCGCATTGCCTCCTGATACAGTTCCTGTTTGGTACGCATAGCTTCTCCTTATTGCGATGTCTCGTCCGATTTTTTTCGCAGCGAACGGCGGCGGACGGCGTTTTTGAGGAAATCGTTCCCACTGGGCGTTTCGCGGTCCACCCGGATGTTCCGGCTGGCCCCCGCCCCGGCCACCGGCCCGCGCACATCGTGGACGGTGCGCAGACCTTTGGCGTTCCACGTTTTGAGGATGCTGTTCCAGTACCACAAATCGCGCTTGGGGCCCGCTTGCACGGCCGCCTCCTGCACCATGGCGTCGTCGTAGCCGTACACCTCGTACCAGCGGGCAATGGCTTTCCGCCCGCCGAGGGTCAGCTCGCTCTCTGCAATGCCCAGCAGCCCGCTGACATACTGTTCGCGCTGGGCACGAAGGGCCAGCAGCTGCAGATGCGTGTCCGCCTGTTCGCCGGTCTCCACGCCCTCGGCGCGCCAGACTTTCAGCTCGTGGCTGACCGCGCCCATGGTCCGCTTGCCCTTGCTGGCGACATAGGCCACGCAGAGCATGACCGTCTCCGGCGCGAACCCGTCGATGATGTACAGGTTGACCAGCTTTTCCATCTCGCTGTGGGTCAGCGGGCGGGCAAACCCCGCCTGTGCGCAGTCGATGAGGCTGGAGATCATCGGGTCGGTGCGGGATGCCGCCGCGATCTCGGCCCACGTCATTGAGGCCGGGGCGCTAGGTTCTTCGCCGGGGGCCGCATTCTCCTCATAGCGCTCCAGCAGCCCGGCACCGGCCCAGAAGGCCAGCGCGCTTTCGGCGGTCATCTTGCTGCGCAGTTTGAGGTCCGCGCAGATCTTCTCCGGGTCGGTGACGCCGGTGGCCAGCACATACAGCGCCACCCGCACATTGTATTCCTCCGCGATGCCCAGCTTCGCGAACACGAGCTGCGGCACGGCGATGGCATCGCCCTTCTGCTCTTTTAAGCGGTAGATCATTCGGCTTTGCCCTCCTCCGACTCTGCGGGCGGGGCCCACGGCTCACAATCGAGGATGGAGGGGAGGTTTTTCCAACGGTCCGGCTCGGCGTTGTAGGCTTCCTCCAAGCACTGAGCGGCGGCTGCGCGGCCCTCGTCGCTCAGTGGGAACTCCTCGTGGCGGCGCAGGGCAGGATCGGTCTTGTCCAGCGCCCACGGATCAGGCCAGATGTCCACTGTAAGGATGGCCTCTTCTTTTTCGGCCCCCTCCCCGCCTTCCGGGTCCGGCACGGTGTGCTTCGTCGGCGTGAGCAGATAGCGCATCCCTGCCTCGTTGCCGCTGTAAAGATTTTTGCACTTGAAGTAGTGTAGCAATGGCACAAAGATCATGTTGCGTCCTTTCCAACAATACAGATACTATCATTATAAAGCAAGCGGCGCAAAATGCAAGTTTTTTTGCCCGCCGACAAAACCTTCCACAAAAAACAGTTGACAAATCCGCCCGCCTTTGCTACACTAATAGCGCACTTGCAGGGTTAGCTCATCCGGTAGAGCGACTGCTTCCCAAGCAGTAGGCGGCGGGTTCGAGTCCCGTATCCTGCTCCAAGTGAAAAGCCCGTCCAGTGATATGCTGGGCGGGCTTTTTGTCGTTTTTGCGTGAGCTTTCTTCCAGCCAAAGTTTCCCGGCAGGAAGATCTTTTCACTCCGTCCTCGTCTTGATCTCCACCGTTCTTCCACCAAGGTCCTCATAGATGCGGTGGGAGACGGAGAGGACGGTGCGGCCCGCGGAGGCGCGGCGGAGGGCTTCCAGCACGCGGGCCTCGGTCTCGGCGTCGAGGTTGGCGGTGATCTCGTCCAGCAGCAGCACTGCCGGGTCAGCGGCGACGGCACGGGCGATGGACAAAAGCTGCCACTCGCCCTGCGAGAACATGCCGTCGGTGCACGGGGTGCCGTAGCCCTGTGGCAGGGTCTGGATGGCTCCGTCGATGCCCGCCAGAACGGCGGCACGCTTTGCCATCTCTTCCGTGATCTGCGGGTCGCCGAGGGTGATCTGCTCCAGCACCGTGCCCGGTACACGGGCAAAATGCTGTTCCACACAGCCAATGCAGGTGCGGCGCTCCCGGTCGGTGATGGCTGCCACCGGCACGCCGCCGATGGTCACCGTGCCCTCCTGCGGCGGGTAAAGGCCCAGCAGGAGCTTGAACACCGTGCTCTTGCCCGCGCCTGTCCGGCCGATGAGGGTGATCTGCTCGCCCTGTTTGACCGTCATGGAGAAATCGTGCAGGACTTCTTTTTCGCCGTAGCCGAAGGTCACATGGGAGAGCTCCACATCCCCCCGCCCGGCGCTGGGCTGCGCGGCGGGGGCAGTGCGTTCCGGCTGGCCGAGGAAGGCATTGATCCGCTCAACGCCCGCCATGGCCGACTGGATGGTCTGGATCTCCATGCCGAGGCTCTCGATGGGGGCGAAGATGCGGGAAATGTAGTTGATGACGGCCACCGAGGTGCCCACCGACATGCCGAAGAAGGTCAGGACCGTCGGATCGCCGGAGGCGGACAGGAGCATGACGATGCCCACCACCACGGCGTTCAGCACCAGCACCACCGGCGAATAGAGGGCGTCGTAGAAGTTGGTGCGCTCCATGGCGGCGTAGCCGGCCCCGATGCAGCGGTCATACCGGCGCTCCATGTAGTCCTCCAGCCCCAGCGCCCGGATAGTGCGGATGTTGTGCAGCGTCTCCGGCACCTGACCGGAAACAGCGGCCACGGCCCGGCGGTTGTCCAGCTGGGCGGCCAGCATCCGCTTCTGCACATGGCGGGTGAACACCGCGAACAGCGGCAGCACCAGCAACAGGATCACCGCAAGGCCGGGGTTCTTCACGGCGATGACCGCGAGGATCGAGAGGATGCGGCACGCATCGGCCACCATGCTGATGATGCCGGACGTGAACAGCGCTTCCACAGTGTCCACATCGCCTGAAAAGCGGGCCGCCACCTCGCCGGGGTTCTGGGCCGCCAGCGTGCTGGCGGGCAGCCGGGTCAGCTTCCGGGACATCTCCGAGCGGAGGGCGTGGGTCATTTTCTGGCCGAAGAGGACCAGCAGACTTTCCTGCGCCGAGGAAAACCCGCCCTCCAGTGCAAGGCTGCCAAAGTAGGCCAGCACGGCCCAGAACGTCAGCGGGAGGCCGACAGTGAGCTTGTCGATGACGCGGGCCAGCAGCAGCGGCGGCAGCAGCGACGCCGCCACCGACGCCGCCACGCAGAGCAGCGTGCCCGCCGTGAGGAGCGGATGGGACGCAGCCGCCATCCGGATGGCCGTGAACACGCCATTTCTGCGGTCGGTTTTCATGCTCCCTCGCCTCCTTTCTGGCTGGTCTGGCTTTCGTAGAGCTGGAGGTAGACCGGCTCCGCAGCCATCAGCTCGGTGTGGGTGCCGACGGTGGTCCTGCCGCCGTCCATGAAGATCACCCGCTGCATCTGAGGGAAATGGTACAGCCGGTGGGAGATCAGGAACACGACCTTATCTTTGGCGTACTCCTGCAAATTTCGGAAGACGATGTCCTCGGTATTGCGGTCCAGCGCGGAGAAGGGGTCGTCGAGGACCAGCACCGGGCGCCCATGAGCCAGCGTCCGTGCCAGCGCCAGCCGCTGCGCCTGACCGCCCGAAAGGCGGGTGCCGCCGGGGCCGATGACGGTCTCCCGTCCCTGCTCCATCCGGCGCACCTCGTCGTCCAGCGCAGCCTCAGCCAGATAGGGTTCGGCCTCCTGTTCGCTGCCGCAGAGGACGTTGTTCTGCACCGTGTCGGCGCTCAGCTCCGGGTCATGGCCCAGATAGCCGACGGTGGCGGAGATCTGCCGGGGCGTCAGGGCGGAGAACTCGGTCCCGCCGAACCGGGCCGAGCCGCCGTAGGGAGCCTCGCAGAGGAAGACACGGCCCAGCGTCGATTTGCCACAGGCCACCGGGCCGGTGATGCCGATGATGTCGCCGGGGCGGGCCGTCAGGCTCAGGCCGGTGAAGATGGGTTTCCCGCCATAGGCAAAGGAGAGGTTTTCCAGCGTCACCTCCGCCGGTTCCGGGATGCGGAGAGGAACCAGCTGTTCCGGCTGCTTCATCAGGGGCTTGATCCGCGTCCACGAGACTTCGGCCTTCTGCACCGCGTTGAAGAGCTTGGCCGCCTTGGAGGACTTGACCACCAGTTTGGTGAAGCAGGACAGGAAGGTGGTAAAGGCCGCGATGTCCCACACGCTCCACCCGGTGCCGAGGACGTTCTTGGCGCCGAGCCAGAGGATGAAGAGCACGCCCGCCTCCGACGCCGCCAGATAGAGGGGCGGCAGGGCCGACTGCCAGACGTTGCTGCGGACGGCGGTCTTTTCGTAGGTGTTCAGGGCGTCCTCGTATTTTTCCGCGCGGGCGTCCTCGCAGCCGTAGATGCGGTAAGTGACCGCGTTCTGGGCCCGATCCAGCGTAGCGGCGCTCAGGGCACCGGCCGCCTTTTTATAGGCCGCTCCGGCGCGCTGCACCGGCTTTTTCATCCACGCGGCGCAGACGTAGGATACCGGCGTGAAGAGCAGGCTGAGCAGGGCCAGCCGCCAATCGTACACCAGCAGCATGACCGCATAGCCCACCAGCGCCACGCCGGTGTCGAAGACCTCGGTGGTAAATTTCCGCATTCCCTCCACGCAGTCGTCCACGTCGGAGATGGCTTTGGTCATCAGCTCACCGGCCCCCTCTTTTTCGAGGGCGGCGCGGCTCTGGCGCACCAGATTGGCGTAGAGGATGCCCTTCATCCGGCGGTTGATGTTGTTGGCGAACCGGCGGACGTAGAACCGCTTGACGAACCGCGCCGCCTGCACCAGCAAGGTGACGAGGATGTAGGCCGACACCAGCACCGCCATCTTCGCCGCAGTCTCGCTGCCGCCGAGGATGTCGGCAAGGCACTGGGCCAGACGGCCCTCGAACCACGGCGTCGCCAGCAGACCGATGTTATACACAAGGCCCGAAAGGGTCACGAAGGCCAGCGGCAGCCACTCCAGCCGGAAGTAGGAAAGGACCCGGTCAGGGCAGAAGTTTTTCTCAGGGTTCATCGGTGGTCTCCCCTTCTGCTGCGTTCCGGAAGTGCGGGAAGCCCGCCCGGCTCTCGGTCTTGGAGACGACGTACAGCTTTTTCAGCGCCGCCGCAAAGGCCGCGGCCTCTTCCGGGGTGAGGGCGCGGAGCAGGTACTCATAAAATGCCGCCTCGATCTCCGCTTTGGAGGATCTCAGGTCCTCTGCCTTTTCGGTGGGGTATAACAGCTGGCTGCGCCGGTCGTTGGGCGCGGCCTGACGGGTCAGGTAGCCCTTTCCTTCCAGATTTTTCGTCCGCCGCGCAATGGCGGCTTTGTCCGCGTGGAGCAGTTCGGCCAACTGGGCCTGTGTACAGCCGGGGTGGTGGCGCAGCCCATGGATCAGGTCGATCTCCGCCGTGCCGACGCCCTTCTCCCGCATGGTGAGCAGCACCAGCTTCTCCGCCTCCCGCGCGATCTTGGTGATCTTTCGTTCCGTAATGTCCATAAATGCCTCCGAGATCTGTTGGAATGATGTAGATACAACGTTGTAGGTACAACCATTGTACCAGAAGGGATGGGTGTGTCAAGAGCGCGGTGCAGGAACACAGGCTGTCCCACAGTTTTTCGCCCACCCTGTGCGTTGATGCAAAAAGCAGCATCAACCGGCCCAAAGAAACAGGACGCACGTTGCTTTTATGAAGAAATATATGAAAATATATTGAAAAGCCTTCATGGTGGTGGTAGAATATTTTTATGTCTCTGTCCTGCTGTGCCCACGCCTTTTCAAGTACCTTTTGTGGTATTCGGGATCGCAAAACGGGACGCACGCATTTCCGTGGGTGGGTTTTACAGCGCACACTCTTGCGGGCAGCGATGTAGGGTCCATAAGCCACAGCAGCTTTGCCGTAAAACGGCGGCTGCCCAAGAGTTGTGAGGAGAAGGATTTGATGCACAAAAGAACATTGCGCCGCCTGATATCCGTGCTGGCAGCACTGGCGATGGGGCTTTTCCTGCTGACCGGCTGCGGCGCAAAAAACGCAGAACAGGTGCAGGAGCAGGAAGATGCCCAGACCATTCAGGTGTATCTGTGGAGCACCAGCCTGTACGAGACCTATGCCCCCTATGTTCAGTCCCAACTGCCGGATGTGAACATTGAGTTCATCGTAGGCAACAACGATCTGGATTTTTATAAGTTTTTGCAGGAGAACGGCGGTCTGCCGGATATCATCACCTGCTGCCGCTTCTCGCTGCACGATGCAGCGCCCTTGAAGGACAGCCTGATGGATCTTTCCACCACCAACGAGGCGGGTGCCGTCTACAACGCCTACCTCAACAGCTTCAAAAACGAGGACGGCAGCGTGAACTGGCTGCCGGTCTGCGCCGATGCCCACGGCTTTGTGGTCAACCGCAGCCTTTTTGAGCAATACGATATTCCCCTGCCCACCGATTACGCAAGCTTTGTTTCCGCCTGTCAGGCGTTTGAAGCGCTGGGCATCCGGGGCTTTACTGCCGATTATACCTACGACTACACCTGCATGGAAACCCTGCAGGGGCTTTCCGCTGCCGAGCTTACCACCACCGCGGGGCGCAAGTGGCGCACTACCTACAGCGACCCCGCCAGCACCGCGCGGGTGGGTCTGGACGACACCGTATGGCCGGGGGCGTTTGAGCGGATGGAGCAGTTCATTCAGGATACCCACCTTACAGCAGACGATCTTGCGTTGAATTACGACGATGTGACCGGGATGTTCCGGAACGGAGAAGTTG
>ERZ1034626.2052-NODE-2052-length-12498-cov-6.052238_pt1 | contig 12498 bp, 11 predicted proteins | sample MGYA00520652_ERZ1034626 | MGnify/ENA primary metagenome ERZ1034626 (study PRJEB33766, sample SAMN09781765) | gut metagenome | biome: gut microbiome | host: Homo sapiens | place: Madagascar | study: EMG produced TPA metagenomics assembly of the PRJNA485056 data... | reverse complement strand
AGATGGGCGTGGAGGTCATCCGCCCCGACATCGCGGGCCTGATGGGTGCCTACGGCGCGGCCCTGTTCGGCCTGCGCCAGAGCCATAAGAACCACCGGGAAACTTCCGGGATGATGAATCTGGCCGAGCTGGAAGCCTTTGACCAGAAAGTGGTCAGCGTCAAGTGCGGCGGCTGCGGCAACCACTGCCAGCTCACCATCAACACCTTTGCCGATGGCCGCAAGTTCATCTCCGGCAACCGCTGCGATAAGCCCGTGACCGGTAAGAGCGAGGACGACAGCCTGAATCTGTATGCCTACAAGCAGCAGCTGCTGGCCAGTTACAAGCCCGTGCCCGGCAAGCGCGGCTCCATTGGTATTCCGCTCTGCCTGAATATGTACGAGCTGCTGCCCTTCTGGCACACCTTCTGGACCAGGCTGGGCTTTGCCGTGCACACCAGCCCGGTGTCCAGCCGGGGGCTGTATCTGGCCGGTCAGGCCACCATCCCCAGCGATACCGCCTGCTTCCCGGCCAAGCTGAGCCACGGCCACATCAAGGCCCTGAGCCAGATGCACCTGGATGCCATCTTCTACCCCTGCCTGACCTACAACTTTGACGAGGGTCTGGGCGACAACCACTATAACTGCCCTGTGGTGGCCTATTACCCTGAAGTTCTGGCAGGCAACTGCCCCGAGCTGGAGGGCCAGAAGTTTATCTATGACTATGTGGGCATCCACCGCCCCAAGGACTTTGTCCGCAAGATGGCAAAGGAAGTCCTGCCCAAATACTTCGGCGGCATTTCCGAAAAGGAAGTGCAGGCCGCTGCCGATGCTGCCTACGCCGAGCACGAGGCCCACATGGCCCAGATCCGGGTCAAGGGCAGCGAGATCATTGATGAGGCACGCCGTCAGGGCAAGCGCATCATCGTGCTGGCTGGCCGCCCCTACCACGTTGACCCTGAGATCAACCATGGCATCGACCACCTCATCACCCGCCACGGCGCGGCTGTTGTCACCGAGGACAGCATCTCCAACCGGGTGGAAAGGTTCCCCACCAGTGTGCTGAACCAGTGGACCTACCACAGCCGCCTGTATGCGGCGGCCAAGTACTGCACCACCCAGAAGGATATGGATCTGGTGCAGCTGGTCTCCTTTGGCTGCGGCGTGGATGCCATTACCACCGATGAGACCCGCGAGATCCTGCAGGCAGGCAGCAAGCTCTACACCCAGCTCAAGATCGATGAGATCACCAATCTGGGTGCGGTCAACATCCGTCTGCGCAGCCTGTTCGCCGCTCTGGAGGAGCGCGACGAGGCGGCAGAGGAAAAGGCCGCCCCCAAGGCAGAAGCCTGATACATAGGAGGAACCTATGGAATACAATTATCCCAAATTTACCCCGGAGATGAAGCAGACCCACACCATCCTCATCCCCAACATGGCCATTACCCAGTTCCGGCTGCTGGAATATGCCCTGCGCTACGACGGCTACAAGTGCGAGATCCTGGGCAACTGCGGCAGCGCCGTGGCACAGCTGGGCCTGAAGTACGTCCACAACGATACCTGCTATCCGGCCCTGCTGGTCATCGGCCAGTTTCTGGACGCCCTGAACAGCGGCAAGTATGACCTGGATCACACGGCCCTGCTCATCACCCAGACCGGCGGCGGCTGCCGTGCCTCCAACTACATCCACCTGCTCCGCAAAGCTCTGGTCAAGGCGGGCTATCCCCAGATCCCCGTTGCCAGCCTGAACTTCTCCGGTCTGGAAAAAGACAGCGGCTTCCAGATGACCCTGCCGCTGGCCCGCCGCGCGCTGGCCTGCATTTTCTACGGCGATATGCTCTGTGCCCTGCGCAATCAGGTGGCCCCCTACGAGAACGAAAAGGGTGCCGCTGACCGGATGGTCGATCTGTGGGTCGAGCGTCTGGGCCGCGTTCTGCTGGCCGGCAAGGGCTTTACTGCCCGGGAAATGAAGCACACCTTCCCGCTCATTGCAAAGGATTTTGCGGCCATCCCCGTGACCCGGGTGCCCAAGGTCAAGGTGGGCGTGGTCGGCGAGATCTACGTGAAATACAGCCCCCTGGGCAACAACGACCTGCAGAAGTTCCTGGAGAGCCAGGACTGTGAGGTGAACTTCCCGGGCCTGATGGGCTTTGTGCAGTACTGCATCTTTAATATGGGCGAGGATCATGTCCTCTACGGCGGCAAGCTGGCCGTCAAGATGGGCACGGATCAATTGCTCAACTGGCTGGACAGCGTGGAGCGTACCATGCTCAAGGCCACAGCCGATGCTGGGTTCTATGCCCCCGGCCCCTTCAAGGAGCTGGTGGAAAAGCCCCACGGCATTATTTCGCTGGGGGCCAAGATGGGCGAGGGCTGGCTGCTGACCGCCGAGATGATCGAGCTGGTGCAGGGCGGCTACGGCAACATCGTCTGTGCCCAGCCCTTCGGCTGCCTGCCAAACCATATCGTGGGCAAGGGCATGGTGAACAAGATCCGTGCCCTGTATCCCAGCGCCAACATCACCCCCATCGATTATGACCCCAGCGCCACCCGGGTCAACCAGGAAAACCGCATCAAGCTGATGCTGGCAGTCGCCAAGGAGCGCCTGAACGCCCCGGCGCAGGCTGCCCCCCTGACGGCAGAAGAAATTGCCGGTGGGGCTCCCCGGGTCGAGACCACGGTATAATTCTTTCTAAACAGCAACACTCCCCTTCGGGCAGGACCGTGTGCCGCACGGCTCCGCCCGAAGGGGAGTGTTTTTTTGTCTCAGCTGCAGAGATACCGCCGCTCGAACTCCTCAGCCGGGATGGCCTTGGAAAACCAGAAGCCCTGCGCGCCGTCGCAGTCCAGCGAGCGGAGAAGCTGCACCTGCTCCTCGGTCTCGATGCCCTCGCAGATGACGTTGTAGCCCAGCCGTTTGACCAGATGTACGATCTCCCGCAGGAAATCGGTGCCCCGCGCGTTGGAGCTGCACCGGGTCAGGAAGAGCTTGTCCAGCTTGATGGTGTTCACGGGGAGATCCACCATGTTGTTCAGCAGGGAACTGCCCGCGCCGAAATCGTCCAGCGAGGTCTGCATTCCATCGCTCTGGAAGGAGGAAAGCAGGCGCTTCACCCGGTCGTACTCCGAGACCACCGCCGTCTCGGTCAGTTCGATCTCCAGCATCCGGGCGCTGATGTTGTGCTTTTCCAGAATTTCGCTGTACTCCTGAGCGGGGGCATCCTCCCGGGCCAGCACCACCGAGGCGTTCACCGCAATGGGCAGCAGCCGGTGCCCGGCCTGTGCATTGCGCTGCAGGAACTGGGCCACCTGCTCGAAGATGTACAGATCCAGCTCCACGATGTGGCCCGTGGATTCCAGAATGGGAATGAACTGGTCGGGGTAGACCACGGTGCCGTCCGGCTTGATCCAGCGGGTCAGCGCTTCGGCTCCAATGACCGAGAGATCCTTGGGCGAGAACTTGGGCTGGAGGTACAACTTGAACTCGCCGTTCTCAAGCGCCTGCGGCAGGCCGCTCAGCAGCTCACCGGTCAGGGTCTGCTTGAACTCCAGCTTTTTGTCAAACTGGACAGCAGACACGCGGGTGTTGCTGTGCACCTGCTTGCGGGCAAAGTTTGCCTTGTCGATGGCGGCCGAGGCACTCAGGCAGCCGGGCTCAATGGCATACACACCCATCCGCACCCGCAGGCGCACCTGCGGGTAATGCTGGGCCTGATACTGCTCAAACCGGCGGCAGAGCGTGTCTGCATAGTGGAGCGGGCCTTTCTCGTCACGGCAGGAGAGGTAGAGCACGAACTGGTCGCCCACCACCCGGCACAGGAAGCACTCGCCCCAGTGGCGGGCCGCCTCGATGAGGAAATTGCTGAATTCCTTCAGCAGCTGATCACCGGTGGCGTAGCTGTATTTTTCGTTGAAGTATTTGAAGTTCTCGAAGTCGCAGTAGAAGATCTGGTAGCCCTCGGCATAGCCGCCGATGATCTTGTGGGAGACCTCCTCCTTGAAACGGGAAAAGGCCAGCAGGCCGGTCAGGCGGTCGAATTCGGGGGCAGAGGTCATGCCGCGGCTCACGGCGTTCACGGCCAGATGCTTGCTCAGGTAGGCGTTGATGATCTTGGTGATCTCGCCCAGCTCCCGGCGGTTCTGGGGTGTCCAGTACCGCTTGCTGCCGCACACCACATAGGCAATGGCACCCTGATACTCGCCCTCGCCGTACATGGCGGCGTAGACCACTGTCTGGGCCCCGCCCTGCATCAGCAGCGCACGCCCCTGCGGCGAGTACATCCCCATGTTGTCGGCCTGCAGCACGGTGGTACCGTATTCATCGTAGCTGTGGAACAGGGTCAGAAAATCCTCCTTGGTATAGGATCCACCGTTCAGGGGCACCGGCTCCGCGCGGGGAGAGGTCCACTGGAACTGCCGGGAGACGCTGCGTTCCCGGATGCGGGTGTCCACAATGGTGATGCGGTCCAGCTGCAGCCGGATGCCGACGATCTTCAGGAAGAGGGGAATGGCGGTCTCAAAGCTGTTGTTCTTCTCAAACAGTTCAAAGGCGGTGGAGATCAGGTCGTTGTGCAGGTAGCGTGCATCGATATCGGCCGTTTCCGGGGCGGCAGGAACCGCCTGGGCATAGCGCCGCAGATTATCGCAGAATACATACTGGTTGCGGCCGTTCTGCTTGGCCTGATACAGGGCCCAGTCCGCGTTTTCAAACAGCTGGTCAAAGGAATAACCCGCTGTGTTTTCAGGCAGGAAGCAGGCTCCAATGCTGCAGGTCATCCGGTAATCGTTTTCCCAGAACTTCACCTGCTGCACGGATTCCGACAGCTGGCGGGTCTTCTGAAGCAGGGTGGTGTTTGGGATATCCTTCAGAAACACCACGAACTCATCGCCGCCGAACCGCACCAGAATGTCGCTGGAGCGGAACAGGGTGCGCAGCAGCCGGGCAAACTCCTGCAGGACCTTGTCGCCGAACAGATGGCCGTAGCAGTCGTTGACGTTCTTGAAAAAATCCAGGTCGATGACCAGCATTCCGCAGGAGGCATAGGGATCTTTGGCCTGCAGATAGCGGTCAATGAGCTCCTTGCCGGTGCGGTTGTTATACAGCTGGGTCAGGGAATCGTGGCGGGCCTGCTTCAGCAGCTCCTGGGTCTGATTCTTCTGGTCGGTGATGTCCTTTGCGTAGCCCACATAGAGCGTGCCGCGGGCGGGGTCCTCGACCGGGCGGGCATCCACCTCCCGGGAATAATACACCCCCTCCGACGAGACAAAGCGCATCTCCAGCGGGCCGTACAGCTCACCGGTGAGCAGGGCGCGCATCTTCCAGCGGTCCTCCGCGAAGATCGTGGCGTGCTCCGGCTTCTCGGAGCCAAGGTAGGCATCCAGTGTCTCCAGCGTGCGGCTCCGGGTATCGTAGACCCGCAGCTGATCCAGACGGGGGTCATATTCCAGCAGGAAAAACCACCGATGCACAAGAAACTGCATCAGCAGGGGATTGTTGATGATCGAATCGATAAACCGAACAGGGACATCCATGGCCGATTCCCCACTTTCCGCTTTTTAACCAGTATAACAAAATATGGAAGATGCATCAAGACGAAACACAAAAATTTCATGGAAAGTGAAAGAAATTTTACCGAAAGCTCTGTCGGAAACGGTTTCGGTGCGCCTGCTCAGGCCGGAACGCCCCACAGCTCGATCGTGGCACCGGCGGCAAGCCGGACGTTGGTGTCCACGGTCAGGGTCAGCCTGCCGAGCTTCTGGCTGGCATCCACATTCTGGCCGCCGCTTCCGGCAGGCAAAACGACCGCAGGTGGTGCACCCGTGGTGCCGGATGCGGCAAAACAGAGATACTGCCCGAAGCAGGGAAGTGCCTGAAAGCTGGCAAAAGTGCGGGTGGGCGGGCTGGACATCGAGCTGCTGGCAGCACAGGGGGCAGAAGCACTGAGCAGCTGGGCACCATCGCTGGTGCTGCACACCCAGTGCAGCGTGCCCTTGGATTGGCTGCTGCCTGCCTGAAACAGCACCTTCAGCGCCTGCAGTTCGGTGGGAAAGGTGCGCTCAAAGCTGGCAGCGGCGGCGTTCAGGGACACCTTTTCCAGCAGCTCCCACTGGCCGGGATCGCTGGGGTCACCCTTTGGGCCCTGGGGGCCGGGTTCTCCCTGCGGGCCTTGCGGGCCGGGCTCTCCTTTGGGGCCGGTGGGTCCTGCGGCACCGGGTTCTCCCTGCGGTCCGGGGTCACCCTTTTCGCCCCGGAATGCACCGCTTTCCACAGCTGCTTTCAGCCGGTCGAGCAGGGCCTGCCAGGCGGGCGTGCCGGGCTGGGGCAGGGTGCTGTCCTCAGTGCCGGAGTTTTCGGCCACGCAGTAGCACACGTCCGCGCTGGTCAGGGTGCGGGTGCCATCGGTGCCCTCAAAGGTAATGCGCCCCTCCCCGGGCACAGCCGTGATGAGGGCGGGCACCTCCACAAGGCCGTCCACCACCAGCGTGGAGGGGGCAGCGTTCCCATCCGGTAGGTGCCAGAAGGCCCGCAGGGTCATGCCCTGCCACTCGCCGTCGGCTTCCACCCGCAGGGCATAGATGCCCCGGTTTCTGGTGTAGCCGAAGCGGAGCAGGCCATCGTACCCCTGCAAAGCAGCCCCGCCGCCCGAGGATAAATGGATCTGACGTTCGATCATACAGTTTCACTCCTTTTGTCGTGATTTTTGCGTTCAAAAAGCTTGACTTTGGTTAGAGTTTCCGGTAAGATTGTGAAAAGACCGCAGATGGTTTGGTGGATAAAAACTAACCAAAATCAGCTTGTGAGGCTATAATATCTGATTAAATTCAGAAAGTCAAGGGAAAATCTGAATCCGGTTAGAAAACCGGCGTTCTGCACAAGAAGGAGTGCAAAATTTGTGTTTTATGACTGCTACACGGCCCTGTGTCAGGCCAGAGGAATCAGCCGCAGCCGGGCAGCGCAGGAGATGGGCCTGAGCAACTCCACAGTGACCAAATGGAAAAACACCGGGGCGACCCCCTCGGGCGAGACGCTGGCCAGGGTGTCCGCCTATTTTGGCGTGCCGGTGGGGGAACTGTTGGGCGAAGCCGTCCCGTCGGTGCAGGAGGAGCGGAAGCTGCCCGAAGGGGCCGTCCCGTTCGATCCCGCCCTCACGGCTCCGCTGCTGGGCACGGTGCGTGCGGGCCTGCCCATGTATGCGGAAGAAAACATTGAGGGCTACATCCCCATCACCCGGAAGGACGGGGCACGGTACTTCTGGCTCCGTGTCCGGGGCGACAGCATGAACGCCGTGGGCATTTCGGAAAACGATGAGATCCTGGTGCGGGAGCAGCCGGAGGTGGAAAACAGCCAGCTTGCCGTGGTGATGGTCAACGGCGATGAAGCCACCGTGAAATATTTCCGTCAGGAGGGGAGCCTTGTGGTCCTGACCCCCAAAAGCTTTAACCCCGTGCACCAGCCCCAGATCTATGATCTGAAACGGGTGCAGGTGCGGGTGGTCGGCCTTGTGGTGGAGTGCCGCAAGGTGTTCTGAAAAAAGAAGATGGTCCCTGCGGGGCAGAATAGGAGGCTCGCTATGAAATGGAGGACCGTTCTGTGCACAGCGCTGTTTTTGTGCGGTACCGTGCTGCTTTCTGCCTGCGGCGGGGGAGAGGTCCCCGCGCCTGCGGAACCGCCCGCTTCCAGTGAGGTATCGGCTCCCTCTCAGCCGGAGGAAGTGCCCGCCCCCTCGGAATCGGCTTCTTCCAGTGAACCGGAGCCGCTTCCGGAACCGGAACCGCCCAAACCGTGGGATGGTATGGTAATCCCGGAGGGGTGTAAGGCAGAGTGGAAGATGACGGCAGGCGTACTGACACTGAAAAGCTATGATACCGGAAAGCAGACTACTGTTACGCTACCAACCGGTAAGCCCTATGTGATTGGCTGGAAGTGCTTTGAAAATAATCAGAAAATCGTATCTGTGACATTTCCGGCAGATGTGATCGAAATCGGACAGGCGGCGTTTGCGGGCTGCTCCGCATTGCGGCAGGTAGATTTCTCGAAGAGTGGCGTACGGAAAATTGGAACGGCAGCCTTTGAACGAGCTGCGTTGGAAACAGTTGTACTGCCAGAAAATATTGTGGAACTAGGAACAGATGTGTTTGCCGAATGCCGAAAGCTGTCAATGGCAAAAGTGGAAGGAATGACGGAGATTCCAGAGCAAACCTTTGCCCGGTGTGAGAATCTGCGTACAGTATATCTGGGGCCGCTGGTCGGAAAAATCGAGCAGAGAGCATTCTTCAATTGTCCTCTTGAAGTCGTTTACTACAATGGAGATTGGGAAAAGCTCATATCCGACAAGTTCTGTATCGAAGGAAATGACACATTGAAACGGGCAGAACACAGAACAAGACTAAACTAAATCCCCAAAACACCCCGCCGTCTCTTGTGCAAAAAGGCAAGAGACGGCGTTTTTGCGCAGAAAAACAAAAGCAAAAAACTGCGCTGAAGGGCCGGTTTATCAAATTGAGCGGAATTTGTGTGACAAAAATACCTATAAACCTATTGACATTCTGGGAAAATGGGTATATCATACGGCCAACGGAAACACACATCCGCAAGATCAGGAGAAAAGGAGGGGAACAGACATGGACTGGAATGTGATGGCGCAATATCTGCCGCAGTATGAAAAAGCGGCCTGGCTCACCCTGCGTCTGGGTGTGGCCGGTATCTTCTGGGCCATCCTTGTGGGCCTTGTCTGCGCCGTGCTCCAGTACGAAAAAGTGCCGGTGCTGCGCCGTATCGTGGGTGCCTATATCCAGCTCAGCCGGAACACGCCGCTGCTGGTCCAGCTGTTCTTTCTTTATTACGGCCTGCCCAAGATCGGCATCAAGACCAACGCCGAGCTCTGCGGCATTGCAGGCCTTGCCTTTCTGGGCGGCAGCTACATGGCCGAGGCCTTCCGCAGCGGGCTGGAAGCCATCGAACCCATCCAGACAGAAAGTGCCCTGAGCCTTGGCATGAGCCGGCTGCAGACCATGCGCTATGTGGTGCTGCCGCAGGCGGTCTCCATCAGTATGCCGGCCTTTATGGCAAATATCATCTTCCTGCTCAAGGAGACCAGCGTGTTCAGCGCCATCAGCCTGATGGATCTGATGTTCACGGCAAAAGACCTCATCGGCCTGTACTATAAGACGGCCGAGAACCTTTTCCTGCTGGTGGTGTTCTACCTCATCATCCTGCTGCCGGTGTCCCTGCTGGGCAGCTGGCTGGAAAGGAGGCTGCGCTATGCCGGATTTGGGTCTTGAAGTTCTGCTCAAGGGCAAAAATATGGTTCGCCTGCTGGGCGGTCTGGGCGTGGCGCTTAAGATCAGCGCTGTGTCTGTCCTTCTCAGCCTGCCGCTGGGCATCCTGCTGGGTGTGCTGATGACCTTCAAAAATCCCATCCTGAAAGCCATCCTCCGGGTGTATCTGGAATTCATCCGCATCATGCCCCAGATGGTGCTGCTCTTTCTGGTGTATTTTGGCACCACGCGGGCCTTTGGCTGGGATCTTTCCGGCGAGACGGCGGCGGTCATCGTGTTCGTGCTCTGGGGCACGGCCGAGATGAGCGACCTCGTCCGCGGTGCCCTCATCGCCATCCCGAAGCATCAGTATGAGAGCAGCGAGGCGCTGGGCATGAGCCGGGCGCAGACCTATTGGTACATCATCATCCCCCAGACGGTGCGGCGGCTCATCCCGCTGTCCATCAACCTTATCACCCGCATGATCAAGACCACCAGCCTGGTGTTGATGATCGGTGTGGTGGAGGTGCTCAAGGTGGCCCAGCAGATCATTGAGGCCAACCGCACCGCCAGCCCCAACGCGGCGTTTGGCATCTACCTCACCGTGTTTATCCTGTATTTTCTGGCCTGCTGGCCCATCAGCCTGCTGGCCGGTTACCTCGAAAAGAAATGGAAGTGACTGTTATGGCAGAGCCGATCCTGACTGTAGACCATCTGGTAAAAAACTACGATGGCAAGACCAATGTTCTGGATAATGTCAGCTTTGCCGTCAAGCCCGGTGAGGTCATCGTTGTGGTGGGCCCTTCCGGCTGCGGCAAAAGCACCCTGCTGCGCTGTCTGAACGGTCTGGAGCCGGTGCAGGCGGGCCGGGTGAAGCTGGGCAGTGAGACGGTCGCCTACGGCGGCAAGAATCTGGCGGCCCTGCGTCAGCGCATCGGCATGGTGTTCCAGAGCTATGAGCTTTTCCCGCACCTGACCGTGCTGGAAAATATCCTGCTGGCTCCCACCAAGGTGCAGAAACGCCCCCGGGCTGAGGTGCAGCAGGAAGCCGAGGCCCTGCTGGACCGCGTGGGCCTGCTGGCCAAAAAGAACAGCTACCCCCGGGAGCTTTCGGGTGGTCAGAAGCAGCGTGTCGCCATTGTGCGTGCGCTCTGTATGCACCCCGAGATCCTGCTGTTCGACGAAGTGACCGCCGCCCTTGACCCTGAAATGGTGCGCGAGGTGCTGGATGTCATGCTCGACCTGGCCCGTGAGGGCAAGACTATGGTGATCGTCACCCACGAGATGCAGTTTGCCCGGGCAATTGCCAGCCGGGTGCTGTTTCTGGACGATGGCCGTATTGTGGAGGAAGCACCCCCGGCGGACTTCTTCGACCACCCGCAGACCGAACGTGCACAGCGCTTCCTGCGCACTTTCACCTTTGATGCGGTTGCAAAGCAGTGAGAAATGCGCAGCAGCCCATTTCCACTTTGAACCTTTTTGTCTGATGCTGTGAAATGATGTCACAGATCATGGATAGATTTTTATATGGGAAAGAAAGGAAAGGAGTTATTACCATGAAAGTTAACAAGATCTCTCGCCGTGCCTTCCTTCTGGGTCTGGGCGCAGCTTCCACCGCCGCCCTGCTTTCTGCCTGCGGCGGCAGCGCATCCTCCTCTTCTGCCGCATCCGGCTCTGCTGCATCTGGCTCTGCTGCATCCGGCAGTGCCGCAGCTGCTGGCAGTGACGTGTTCCGCACGCTGGACGAGATCAAGGCGGACGGCACCGTGAACATCGGCGTTTTCTCCGACAAGAACCCGTTTGGCTATGTGGATGAGAACGGCGAGTATCAGGGCTATGATGTCTACTTCGCCCGCCGCCTGGCCGAGGATCTGGGCGTGGAAGCCAACTTCGTTTCCACAGAGGCCGCCAACCGCATTGAGTACCTGCAGACCGGCAAGGTCGATATCATTCTGGCAAACTTCACCGTCACGCCCGAGCGCGCCGAGGAGGTGGACTTTGCACTGCCCTACATGAATGTTGCACTGGGTGTCGTCTCTCCCGACAGCAATGTCATCACCAGTCTGGACAACTGGAACGCCGACGACCAGATGATCGTCATTTCCGGCACCACCGCCGAGACCTACCTGACCAAGGAATATCCCGACATTCCCCTGCAGAAGTATGATTCCTACGCAACTGCCAAGAACGCGCTGGAAAACGGCAATGGCGTAGCATGGGCCAACGACAACACCGAGGTCATCGCTTTTGCAAAGCAGAACTCCGGCTACACGGTGGGCATCCCCTCTCTGGGCAGCCAGGATACCATTGCCCCCGCTGTGAGCAAGGGCAACACCACCCTGCTGGACTGGATCAACGACGAGATCAAGAGCCTGGGCGAGGAGAGCTTCTTCCACAAGGATTACGAGGAGACGCTGGTGGATACCTACGGTCTCGACTATGAGGATGAGCTGGTCGTTGAGGGCGGCGAGGCCAACGCATGAATCTGAACTTTAAGATCCAGTGATGAGAAACACCCCGTGCAGAAATGTACAGGGTGTTTCTTTTGTGCGAATCTGTGCAACGATGTATTGACAATGTTACACAATATGAATATAATAAAAGTGACAAAGGAGCGTGAGAGTATGACGACGGTAAGTGTCCGGATGGATGAGAACCTGAAGCGGGATTTTGATGAGATCTGCAATGAACTGGGCCTTTCGATGACAACAGCCATCACCATGCTGGCCAAGAAGATGACGCGTGAAAAACGCATTCCGTTTGAAGTCTCGATGGATCCCTTTTATAGTGCATCCAATATGGCCGCCCTGAATGACAGCATTGAGGAAATGCGTCAGGGAAAGACTGTAACGAGAACGCTGGAAGAGCTTGAGGCTATGGAACATGAGTAAGATCACCTTCACGGAGCAGGCCTTTGCGGAATATCTGTATTGGCAGTCTCAGGATAAAAAGACGCTGAAACGGATCAACGCATTGCTCAAGGATATTTCGCGCAGCCCGTATGAAGGCATTGGAAAACCGGAAGGGCTGAAAGAAAATCTCAGCGGGTATTGGAGCCGCCGGATCGATGATGTGAACCGGCTGGTCTATCGCATTGAAAATGATCTGATCGAAGTGTACCAGTGCAAGGGACATTACGACGATTGAAGCAAAAAACGAGGACGGCCAATGGCTGTCCTCGTTTTGCTGTATCTGGGGGGTTATACTTCCTCGGTCTCCTCGTCCTCGTCGTCCTCCTCCTCGTCGGCGAGAGCTTCTGCAT
>ERZ1034626.2042-NODE-2042-length-12525-cov-68.826464_pt1 | contig 12525 bp, 9 predicted proteins | sample MGYA00520652_ERZ1034626 | MGnify/ENA primary metagenome ERZ1034626 (study PRJEB33766, sample SAMN09781765) | gut metagenome | biome: gut microbiome | host: Homo sapiens | place: Madagascar | study: EMG produced TPA metagenomics assembly of the PRJNA485056 data... | reverse complement strand
GAGGTTCTTTAGTTTCAAAGAACAATTACTTGTACGACTTCACGTCGCAATTTGGGTGCAAAGATACGAAATGTTATTTGAAAATGACATTCTTCGGTTTCTAGTAAGAACTCTTTTACTAAGAACTTTTTTACTAATTAACTATTTACTGGCTGTAGATGGTTATCCATATACAAATATAAACCGCCATTTATATAAACGGCGGTATATATTTGAGGGTATTCATCAGAATGCTTCTGCATGAATACATTTCATATTCTTTTCGAGTTGTGCCGTAGAACTGGCTCCCACCAACACGCTGGTTACGCCTTTCTGATGGAGAATCCATGCTAGAGCCATCTCGGCAAGGGTTTCGCCTCGATTGCCAGCTTGCTCGTTCCATTCTTTCAGTTTCTCCAGGAGTTCTGGAGTCAAGGCGCTATGCTTCAAGAAATGCTCCTTTGCCATGCGGCTATCCGATGGGATGCCATGGAGATAGCGGTCAGTGAGCAGACCTTGTGCTAGAGGAGAGAAGGAGATGAAACCGATGCCATTCTCGGCGCAATAGTCGAGGATGCCCTCCTCTTGTGGCGCACGGTCGAGCATATTGAGGCGATCTTGGTAGATGAGCAATGGCACGTCACGCTCCTTGAGGTACTTGTCGGCAAACTTCAATGCCTCCAAAGGCCATCGACTGATGCCCAGGTAGAGTGCCTTGCCTTGTTTCACGATGTCAACCATCGCCCGCAAGGTCTCTTCAAGCGGTGTGTTGGGGTCGTAACGATGACTATAGAAGAGGTCCACGTAGTCGAGGTTCATGCGCTTGAGACTTTGGTCAAGGCTTGCCATGAGATATTTGCGAGAGCCCCAGTTGCCATAAGGACCTTCCCACATATCGTAACCTGCCTTGGTGGCAATGAAGAGTTCGTCTCTGTAAGGACGGAAGTCGTCTTGCAGCAGCCTACCCATTGTTTCTTCGGCGCTGCCGTATGGAGGACCGTAATTGTTGGCTAGGTCGAAGTGGGTGATGCCATGATCGAAGGCATAATGGGTGATGGCACGGCTTCGCTCGTAAGGGTCAACGCCTCCGAAGTTGTGCCAGAATCCCAAACTTATCTTTGGCAGGAGCACTCCGCTCTTGCCGCATCTTTGGTAGAGTGCCTCCGCATCGCTATAGCGATTGCTGTCGGCATTGTAGATTCCTTTTAAGTCCATATCGTTTGAATCATTAAAACTAATTTCCTTGCTCTGTATCTATTCTTTGTGCCTCGCAGAGAGAGAAGAATTTTACGCTTAGTCGAGCGTCTTTCGGACAGATGACAATCTTGCCATCATCCAGTATGGCAGAAAGATTCTTGGTGACATTGATGCTGTTGACAAAATCTTCCAAAGAGATATTGCGAGGCATGGTCAGGGTGATGGTCTCTTTCTTCAGAGAGTCGTCGGTCACTTCCACGTCTACATTATACCATCTGCCAATGTCTTGGATGGCATCAAACAATGGGGTGGCGTGGAAGGCGAACAACCCCTCTTTCCACTTGACGCATTGTGTGGCATTGTCTCCTAATGAGGAAACCTTCAGGATGTCATTGTCTGACAAGGTCATCTCTTGGTTTGGAATCAAGATGACGCTTTCTTCTTTTTCTTTTGTTGGATTTGTCTTTGTGACTTTGATGGAACCGCTGAGCAGCGTGACTTTGGGGGAACCTTCTGGATATGCCTTCACGTTGAACTCGGTGCCTAATACGGTAGTTCTGATGGATGCCGTTTCTACAATGAATGGATGCTTGGCATCTTTAGCAACCTTGAAAAACGCTTCTCCCAGAAGTTTCACTTTTCTTTCTTTCTTGCCGATGAAGTTGGTGGGAAAAACAAGTTTGCTATCAGCGTTGAGAACGACCTCTGTTCCATCGCTTAAAAGGATGGTGTATGTCTTTCCACGTGGAGTGATAATGGTCTTTGTGGCAATGTCGAGGATTCTTTTGGCTTCGGCTGTAACGATAGCCTTTGTGGTGTCAGCCTTGATGCTTTTGCATGCCACGCTCTTCTGGATAGGTTTAGGCGTATTGTCGTCACAACCTAGCATGATCTGTTGGGGGGCATGGTTGGACTCGAAGGCGACAAGCAAGCCATCACCTTGCTGCTCCACTTGCTGGATGTATTTGCGGGTCATGTTGTTTTCTACTATTTGTTCGCCACCACTGTTCCACCAGATGCCGATGCCTCCCATGGTGAGGATGAGGAGTGCGGCTATGGCAGCAGCATATCTATAGAGCGTAATTCTCCTGGTAGGCTTCTGTAACTTTCTTTTGAGGATGTGCTCATTCTCAAATTGTTGCCAAGCTTTCTTTACATCAGGTGCTTTTGTTTTTTGCTTAGTTCTGATGTAACTATATTCTTCTAGCAAGAGGTTGTCTTCTTTGTCCATAGTTAATATTGTTATAGAAACAGTTTTATTTATTTTTTTTCTCGATAGAGAATGCTGAACGCAGCATCGTCAATGCCTTGGTGATGTGTTTCCTAACTCCATCCCTGCTGATGCTCATCATTTCTGCCACTTCCACATATTTCATACCTTCCATATAGCATTTGTCAACTACGAATTTGGTGCGTTCAGGCATATTGTTGATTACTTGTTCTATTTTCTGAAGGCGTTCGTCCTCGGTATCGTCATCGTAGAATACCAGACTGTTTTCTGTCTGGTAGTATCTGTTAAACTTATCCTTGACTTTGCTGTGCTTGATAAAATCCAAACTTCTTCGTTGTACTCCCCTATACAGATAGGTATTGTTGTAAATAGGTGTGTCAATATCATAATGTTCCCATAGGTTGGCAAAGAAATCACTTACTATGTCATGCGCATCCTCTTCATCGCCTACGATGCTGAGCGCAACATAATATAGCTTGGAATAGTTTTGCTCAAACAATTCCTTGAATTGATTTCTTTTGTTGATGTCCTCTGTTGCCATTATAATGATTGTACCATTCGGTGGTTTTTGTCTATTTTAACAAAGGTAGATAAATTATGGCACTTTAGCAAATGTAGCCTTGATATTTAACGTTTTTTACGCCTCGAAAAAGGGTGCCACAAGGATAAGAGAGAGAAGAACTTGTGACACCCATACCATTAATTGCGTTTCAATTAATTATTTCTTTAGATCTTCGATCAACTGCTTGTATTGTTTCTCAAAATTTACCATTGGCATAGCGCGTAGAACTCCAGCTGGAAGAGGGGCTTCCTTAGCCTTTGCTTTCTCTATGTTTTTCAAGCGTGTGCTCATCCAGTTGATGGCGACATCTTTGACCTTTTGGTCATTGCAATGCTGTTTGATGTGCAATACCCAGTTGTAGATGCTCATGTCATTTTCACCATACTTCTTGATGTTCTTTGTACAGAGAGAGGCGTAGGTTTTCCAGTCGCCCTTGCATTCTGCCACATAAGTGTTGTAGTTGAGGATGATCTCATCAGCATTGGACACCTTCCATTTCTTCATTTCTGCTTTGTAGGCATTTATGGCAGCATCATCCACGGTGACAGAGCCATCTGTATTCTTGGTTACGAAGCCTCGTGGATAAGACATCCACACTCTGTTCATAATCATGTCAAGTCGCTGAGCATCATACTTCTTGCCAAATTCGTCTTTGTGTGCCAATACATATTGGAAAGGTATAGAAAGTGGGGAAGTATTATATTTTAAGAAAGCTACATAGAGTCCATGGTTGGTCAGCATATCTTTGTCACGACCTTCCAAAAGCACATTCGCAACCTCGCTGCTTTTCTTGCTGTCGTATGCCTTGTCGAGCACTCCTAGGTAAGAAAGCAAGAATGTGGTATCTCGCTCTCCGCTCTCATAACGCTTGGTCATGGCGGAAAGGCTCAAGCTTCCGATTCCCTCATCTACAGACTTGAGAAAGGCATCCACGTTCCGATTGCCTCCTACGATTCGGTTCACTTCCTTTCCATCGCCATCCAAAAAGAGAAAAGTAGGGAATGCCTTGACTCCAAACTTTGTCTTCAAATCAGGACCTTCACCTTTTTCCATGTCTATCTTGATGGAAACAAAATGCTGGTTGAAATAATCGCCCACTTTCTTTTGTGGGAACACTTGGCTTGCCATCATCTTGCAAGGACCGCACCAACTGGTGTAGCAGTCGATGAATAGCATCTTGCCTGATGCCTTTGCCTCTTGCAATGCCTCGGCGTATGTCTTGTTCTCTACAAAAGCAACTCCTTCTGAGAATGTTGCTGTTTGGGTAGCAGGCTTCATCTCTTGTGCTTGTATTGTACCGAAAGCACATAAAGCTGCTAATGCTAAAATCAATCTAATCATATTTCTTCTTTGTTTGTATTATTCTTGATAACCTGTGTTTTGCTTTAGTTTGCCGTACGAGATTCTTATCTCATAGTCTGGTATCGGCAAGTTCCACTTGCTCTTGTCGATAGCTCCTAAAGTTTGGTCTCCCAGCATATTGTTGGTACGCATCAAGTCCCAACGATAATGTCCCTCGTATGCCAGCTCACGGTTGCGCTCTTTCAGTACTTCACGGAGGAAAGCATCTGTAGAAGAGAAGTCGGAGACTTTATAAAGTGTAGGCTTTTGACCAGTAGGATAGGCGCGTTGATGTACGTCATTCAACTGTTGGACAGCATCTGCAGAAACAGAGCCTGACGTTCTGACAAGCGTCTCTGCATAAGTGAGTTTCATCTCTGCCATACGAATGTAAAGAACATCGTCATAGTTGCCGCCACTGTATTTCTTGGTTGTCACATCGTTGGCATAGTCTGTCTTGGAGCCTTGCCAAATCAAATCTGTTCTTCTCACATCGTTCTCGTCATACAAATCCTTCATGGATGTTGGGATATAATATGACTGCTTGCGATAGTAGCTCAAACCGTTAGGATAGTTATCTGTGTAGATACGACTAGCCTCGAAGAAGATAATCTCATTGCTTCGGGTCGTAGGGTCCGGATATGATCCACTCTGTGTATATTCATTGCTAGGGAATAGGGCAGAGGTGTATTCAGAGCTAGATGTCGGGAAGGTATAGCCTTGTGTATCTATCACTTCCTTGGCATAGTCACGAGCCTTTGTCAAGTCTTCTTGGTTCTTGGTATAAGTTCCTTTATACAGATAGATTCTGCTGAGAAGAGCCTTGGCTACCGTCTTGTTGGCACGTACTCTGTTGGCTATGGAAGGGACTTCATCGGGGAGGTATGGCAACGCATCTGTTTCCAAATCGTTCAAGATGAAATCCCAACAATCTTTATTGGTGGATCGTGAAGCGATGTCATCGGGGTTATAGCCATTGTAAGCGTCTGTTCGGATAATGATACCCTCCTTATCATTCTCACCAAGAAGGGCTTGGTCGCCATAAAGACAGAGAAGTTGGAAGTTGACATAAGCACGGATGAACTTTGCTTCTGCTATGTATTGACGCTTCATGTTTTCATCGAAAGTACCAAATTCTGTAATCTTATTAATGATATTGTTGGCATAGTCTATGGCATTGTAGCCCCAAGACCACATGCTGGCCAAGAGGCCATCGTGCTCGGATGATGTGAAGGTACTTGTCTGGACAGCCACAAATCCCGTGGCAGATGGACGGATTGCGATGTTGTCGGTAGCCATATCACCCATCAACATGGTATAACCCGTGTTGGAATAATTGTTTTGGTCTTGTGGTGCTCCAGAAAGGAAAACATCCAAACGTACATAAGCGCCGAGAAGGGCTGCCTCTGCTGTCTTTTGGGTCTTATAAACTTTCTCATCCACAAGGGTATTCTCTGGAGCATAGTCCAAGTTGCATGATGCAAACGACATCAAAGCTGCTGCCAATAGACCTATTTGTAATATCTTTGATTTCATATTCATTCTTGTTTTGATTAACTAAAAACTTGCTCTAACTCCGAATTGTAGGCTTCGTGATTGTGGCATGGTCATATTATCATAACCTGCAGCCAATGCAGAAGAACCAAATGCGCTTACCTCTGGATCAAGACCAGAGTACTTGGTGAGCGTGAACACATTGGTCATAGTGGCAAATACTTTCAACTGGGTGAAGAACTTGGTGCGTGACAACAATGTACGTGGAAAATTGTAGGTCAACGTAATTGTCTTTAAACGCAAATAGGAGTTATTCTCCAAGAATCGTGTCGTGGTTACGGCTGTAGTATAGTCATATTGGCCAATCACAGATTTATTGTTCAACTTTGGAATATCTGTCTTTTGACCTTCTATCTGCCACATATTCATAATATCGGTTGATAGGTTGTAAGCATCCTCACTGGTGTAATTGAGCAATGTTGCACGAGTGCTATTGATCATCTTGCTACCTACACAGAAGTTGAACATGAAGCTGAGTTCAAAGTCCTTATACATCAAGGTGTTGGTCATGGAACCATAGAAGTCGGGCAATGCTGTGCCACATACAAACTTGTTGGCTTGCGAGTTGGTATAGTCGGCAGCTGGTGGTGTCGTTGACAATGTACCATCTTTATATTGCCAAAGAGGGTCTCCCGTCGCTGGGTCTACTCCTGCCCATTTGTGGAGATACCATTGGGCAACAGGCTTCCCTTCCTCGTAGTACTTGAAGGAGCTGTTGGCTTGGTCTAGCTGATTGCCTTCGAAATTGAGCTTCAAGATTTTATTGGTAGCACGAGATAAGTTGAGAATCGTTTGCCACTGGAAATCCTTGGTTAGGATATTAGTTGTGATGAGTTGAAAGTCAAGACCTTGGTTGCTCATGTCGGCAATGTTTTGGTTCTCCTTGCTGTAGCCAGTATAGAGAGGAAGGTCTGACGAGAAGAGCATATTGGTGGTCTTTTTGTAATAGTAGTCAAGTGTCATCTTCACTCTATGGTCGAACATATCGAGGTCAAGACCAGCATCGTAGGTGTAAGTCTTTTCCCAGCGCAGATTCTCATTGCCTGGCTGTGACATCTGAAGGTAACTCTTGCCACCATAGGTAGTCAACTGGTTGAGCACGTATGTGGCTTGTGCGCCATAGTAGCTGTTGTTGCCATCCTTGCTAGACAATCCCATAGAGCCTCTGAGTTTCAATTCATTGATGAAAGGCATACTTTCCTTGATAAACTTCTCGTTGGACAATCGCCAGCCCAAAGATACAGAAGGTGTGCTGAGATAACGATGGTTGCGGTTGTAACGAGAAGAGCCATCTATACGATAAGTTAAACCTAACATATAGGTGTGCTTGTATTGGTAATTGAGTCGTGCAAATGCAGAGAAGAGGGCGGACTGTTGCATATAAGCAGAGGTTACACGTTTGGTTTGTGCAGCTCCCACACCATTCAAGTCTGGGCTGAAGAAGTTGCTTCCAGCTACAGAGGTGATGCGCTCTTTGGTGTATTCGTAACTTTGACCGATGATGCCCTGTACAAAATGGTCACGACCGAAAATCTTGTTGATATTGATGAGATTGTTGACTACGGTCTTGTAATTCAATTTTGTCGTCTCTTGTGCTTGGTTGCCAACCACTCCGGTAAGATTGTCTGGCAAATCACCCTTGCGAATGCTTGAGAAACTATTATAGATATCTGTACCAATCTCGCTGCGTAAAGAGAGCCAACTGAATGGCTTGTATTCGAGATAGCCATTTCCGATGACTCGTGTGTCTTCCACGCCTTCATCGTTGATGTATGCCATCGCTACAGGGTTGTAGGATTCAGCACTACCTTTCGTGTTAGGTGAATAGCCATAATAATAGTCACCATTCTCGTCATAGATAGGCAAGTTTGGTGCCTTCTTGATGGCTGCAGAGTAAATGGAACTTGCTGACAAGGCATTGTTGTTGAGTCGATTGAGCGAAATGCTCACGCCCATGTCCCATTTGGGACTTAATGAAGTGTTGAGGTTCAAACGAGCAGAATAGCGTTGCATATCATTGTTGATGATATAAGACTCGTTGTTATCATAAGAAAGGCTTACGAAATAATCAGTCTTTTCAGAACCTCCAGATACAGAGGCGTTGACACCATGGCTCACTGCTGTACGAGTGACAGCATCAAGCCAGTCGGTGTTATATCCGGCAGGATAGTTGCCCTTAGGATAATATAAGGAATAGATTTGGCTGTATTGGTCGCCATTCAACAAATCCAATTTTCCAAGCGGGCGATCGATGCCAAGCGTATAGCCTACGTTTACTTTCGTTCTGCCCTTAAATCCCTTTTTCGTGGTAATCAAGATAACTCCAGCCGCTCCTCTAGAACCATAGATAGCTGTAGCAAAAGCATCTTTCAAGATTTCGATGGATTCTATATCGTCTGGGTTGAGGTTGGATAATGGGTTCTTCTCAAACGAGTTGTTGAGGTCTATATTATAGGTGAGGGAACCACCTCCCGTCTGCATACCTCCTATGGCAATACCAGCAATGCTTCCACCAGTGGTAGAAACAGAGTTGGAACTACGATCGGTACCATAGATAGGCACTCCATCTATGACGTATAGAGGGTTGTTGTCGCCCATGATGGAACTGATGCCACGGATGGTGAGTACGTTGGCAGAACCAATCTGACCAGATGAGTTGGACATAAAAAGTCCTGGTACTCTACCTTGGAGCATCTGGTCAACCGACTGGAAGGATACGTTGTCCTTAGGCTTGACTGATGAAACGGAGCCCGTGAGGTCACGGCGTTCCACCTTGCTATAACCGACAACGACCAAATCTTGCATTTTCATGGAGCTACTTTCCTTCATGACAATGTTGATTTGGCTGCGATTCCCTACTTTGATATTTTGTCTGTCATAACCCACAAAAGAAAACACCAATGTGTTGTTTGGAGCAGCTTGAATGGTGTAAGTTCCATCGTCTGCGGTATTTACTGCCTTGTGCGTTCCTTTTACAGACACGGAAATCAGAGACAAAGGTTGACCATTCTCGTCAAGGACTTTACCTGTGATGGTATGGTCTTGCGCAAATGCCGTCAAGGAGCAGACGAGCAAAGTCAAGAGAATATATAGTTTCGTTTTCATGAGCGAAATATATTAGAAAATTAGAAAAATAAAAGGGAAACCTCCCTTTCCAAAGAACCTTTGGAAGGAAAGTTTCCCTGAAAATGCTTTCGTATGTTACTTGAATAGCTTTATCCATGTATCACAACTCAATTCGTCTGAATCGCCCATAGGATAGCCATAATAACCTGATGTGACAGTCTTGTTGCCACCAAAGATCCAAACTGCGTTTCCTAGTGCTACACCTGCTGCATTGCGAACACCGATGTAGTTGGTTGGAACTGTGGTCACTTCTTCCCAATTGACACCATCAGTGGTGCGGTAAATCTTATTAGACAATACACGTGTACTGCCATCTGCATCGACATATTCGCCGCCAACTAAGAAAGCAACGTTGTCACCAGCGATAACTTTGGCATGATATAGGGCTGGAGCACCAGTCAACTCTCCTTCTTTCTCCCAGTTTACACCATCAGTTGAAGAATAAACGCCTGTGCTCATAAAGTCTTCTCCACCGATAAAGTTGGTGAAGCCGCCTACGCACCAGAACTTGTTCTTGAAGGTGAATAAGGCACTGCCGTTTCTGTTCTTTACGTCACAGTCTGGATCGCTGGAAACTGGAGTGACAGATGTCCAATTGATACCATCAGATGTCATCGCAAAGCGACGGCAACCTTGAGCCATACCAAAACCGAAATAGAAACCACCTTGAATCAGTGTCTTGCCATTCAAAGTTGCTACGTTGAGGTAAGCGGCTGGCATATTGTATTTCGGATTTTGAACATTTCCTTCTGCATCTTTCAATGTGATTCCAACAGTATCACATTTGAATGTTACTCCGTCAGATGTAGAGAAGCTTCTCCAGTTGTCAATGGATTTTGCAGGACCAGTCCATCCAGTTGTTGTTTCAGCTGCATTTCCGTATTTGTCAGCACCCATCGTGCGAGCACCGCCCAATACGTACATTCTGCCGTTCATAACGGTCAGTCGTGCGCCTTCACCACCAATGACATAGGCTGTCTGACCTTCTGGGAGGTTAACACCTGTGGCATCAGTCTTGTAATCAACTTCTGTCCAATGCAAACCATCTTCGGAGTTGAACAACTGATAGTTTTCTACGGCTGCATCGCCGCTACCAGAAAGTGAAGTAGTGATGGCATAGAACTTGCCATTGAAGAATGTCATATCATAATCGAGCAAACCTGATGGGAAGCCAGCGAAAGTACTAGCTTTCTTGACCATATCAGCGCCAGAAGCGGTCTTAGCCTTTACGACTTTCAAGGTATAGGTCCTGGTATTTCCGCTGTTGTCCTTGGCGGTCAAGGTAATAGGAGAAGAGGCATCTACTTCTACCCCCCCATTTGCTATAGGCTCGTTATTGTAATATACAGTAGAACCAAGTGTGCCCGTAGCTTCAATCTTAGTGTTGGCAAGTGCTGCATCGGCAACGTCCCAATCTACACTATCATTTGTGTTTTCAATGACCATTGTGCTTTGGCTAATGACACAAGCGTAAGACTTTGCGCTGCCGGCAGGAGTTACCTGTACGGAAGTAATACCTACGGTAGGTCCGCTAGGACCATCATCATTACTAGAGCATGATACAACAGAGGCTCCCGTCAAAGCTACTAAAGCTAAAATAAGACTTTTTCTCATGATAATTCTCTCCTATATTTAAATTGATAATGATTGTCTGACGATGAGGACTACATCATAGCAGCACCGATAGACTTTACGACTTTCTTCTCTACCTTTTTGCCAGCGAGGCAATCGTCAATGGCTTGCTTGATTTCTTCACCTCTCAGATTCTTGCGATAGATATTGCCGTCTTTGTCAATCAAAATGATGAATGGGATTCCACCAAATTGGTATGTGTTCATTGCTGCCTTTCCTGCATCTGGTGTCCAACCTTGCATCCATGGCATCTGCTCTTCCTTCAATGCTTTTGTCCACGCATCCTTCTTGGCATCAATAGATACACTCAAGAATTGTACACCTTTGTCTTTGTATTCTGCGTAGTATTTCTTGACATTAGGAATTTCCTTGCGACATGGTCCACACCAACTAGCCCAGAAGTCGAGCACAATCATCTTACCTTTCAACTTCTTGATGTTAATGGTCTTGCCTTTTTCATTTTGGAATGTGAAATTTGGAGCAGGATTGCCTTCCTTCATTCTTTCACGCATCTCTTTCTCTTCAGCTTTAGCCTTTCGGTAGTCTGCAACTAACTGCTTGGCAGTTTCTGAAGAAGCTTCAAGACGAGCCAAGGCAGGATTGATAATGTCGGCGTTTTTCTCTGCGTCAAGACATCCGATAGGAACAAGAGCACTTGTTTGATCAGAATAATGTTCTACAAGATAACGCATCCAAGCACGATTGTTGTCGCCGCTTGCGTCATAAAGTGATGAAGAAAGAGAATTTTTGGTCTTTTCGTCATCTATTTTTGCTCTCCATACGTTTTGTGAAATGGCAATCATTGATTGGTAACCGCGATAGCCAACAAAATTGACGAGGTTCATAACCTCATTCTTTTTTCCTGCACGGATGTAAACGTATGGTGGATTTTTAATTTTGATTCTTGCCGTATCCATACCACGGAAATCAATGTCCATATTCTCGTCTTCGAGCCAAACATTGACATCTTGCCAATGACCGCAATCTACGGTTGCTACTCCTGGCTTGTCGAAAGGTACTGTGATAGAATAAGTGTTATCTGTATTTACGGGAACTTCTGCAAGGATTTTCTTGTCTGTGCCAGAGCGTTGATACACTGATACTTTGAAGTCCTTGTCTGTAAACTTCACTTTTCCTTTGATAGTAACTGTTTGCTGTGCTGATGCTTGAAATGCCCAAGCGGAACAAACAGCAAGGATAAACATGCTAAACTTTCTCATTGTTGCTAAAATTAAGTTTTTTCTTTCAATTTTGCTTTAGTAACGACAATAAATGGAAAAAGGGGAATGAAAAGACGGAGAAAAATGTGAAAATGTTAGTTTTAAAACAAAAGTTGGCAAATTGTCAACTAGTTGTGCTCCAACTTTGAGTTGGTAAGCAAGGGGATGATGATATTAAATATGCTTGTTGGCATATGTAAAACAGTGATTCTGTATAAAATTATTACTAAAGTGTTAAAAATGAGCAGTATAAGAAAAATATTATATGTGAAATAGATGTTTTTCAAAATAAAATAGCTAACTTTGCGGTGACAAAAGGTTAGTGCATGTGCGTTTAACCAAGGCGTATGGGCACTTTAAAACGGAAAAAAGGGAGAAGACTTTTATGGTGTTCTCCCGTTTTTATTAATAATAGAATGAAAACAGCAACAACAATAGAAGAGCAGATAGCCAAATTGAGAGAAAGAGGAATGCTTGTAAGTGATATAAAGCGAGCTTCGGAAATTCTTTTGGATATAGGGTATTATAGGCTTGGGTTCTATTGGTTTCCTATGGAAAAATCATATCCCAAAAATGATAAAAGAAATCATCAGTTCAAAGTTGGGGCATCTTTTGACAAAAGTATTAGGGGCTCACCCGATAAACCAGGGGGATTAAGCATATAGCTTTATAAGTCTGAAAAG
>ERZ1034626.2041-NODE-2041-length-12526-cov-14.053725_pt1 | contig 12526 bp, 6 predicted proteins | sample MGYA00520652_ERZ1034626 | MGnify/ENA primary metagenome ERZ1034626 (study PRJEB33766, sample SAMN09781765) | gut metagenome | biome: gut microbiome | host: Homo sapiens | place: Madagascar | study: EMG produced TPA metagenomics assembly of the PRJNA485056 data... | reverse complement strand
ACATTAGACATATTAGATTCCCTCTCATAAATTTAATTTGTAATAGATGTCATTTAAAATTTTTCTATCGCCTCCGATAAGAAATTAAGAGATAAATAAAAAAACTCCGCTCCGAGATTTTTGTTTTCGCTATCTCCCAAATTCATAATATCATTGTTGGTAATATTTGTCAATTGTTTTTAGATTTCTTAAGAAACGGCATTATTTATTATGCAAACGGTCGACACAAAATTGAGTAATAGAAAATGCAACGAGTTCATATAGATTACAAAAGGAGCAGTGTAAGAAATTACGCTGCTCAAATACGCCGGTTGCGGTGCTCAAAATTTGGTTTGTTGCCTGAAAGGCTATGGTGATTTTAATGAACGATATTGTTGAAAAAAGGTGTATTGAACTTGGAGAATATATAGTCAAAAACAATTCAACCGTGAGGCAAACGGCGGCTGTGTTCGGCATCAGCAAATCAACGGTACATATGGATGTCACAAAGCGGCTGTCAATGATTTCGCCGAATCTTGCGCAAAGAGTGAACACCGTATTGCAAAAAAACAAGGCAGAGCGGCACATTCGCGGCGGAATTGCGACCAAAGAAAAATATATGCGACTAAAGAAGAGTTGATATTTTGAGGATTTAATGATAGAATAGGAATAATAAAGGTTTTAGGAGGTCTAAAAATGTCTATCGGATTTATAGGTTGCGGCAATATGGCAACGGCGATTATTAAAGGTATAATCAAAAGCAAAACTGTTGAGGAAAGCGAAATTAATGTTTTTGATGTTTACGCTCCTGCGGTTGAAAAGCTTACCGCCGAATACAAAATCAACAAGTGTGAAAGCGAATGTGATGTTGTATCATCGAGCGACGCCGTTATTTTAGCTGTTAAGCCGAATGTTTTGCCACAGGTATTGAACAAAATCAACACAACGCTTGAAGAAAGCGACACTCTGCTTATCTCGATTGCGGCGGGAAAATCGACAGAGTTCATCAGAGGTGCTTTATCTCATAACAACAGGATTGTTCGTGTTATGCCGAATATTAACGCAACGGTCGGTGAGGCAATGTGCGCATACACTGCAAATGCCGATGCTACCGAGGCGGACAAGCAGACTGCCGAAGCCATTTTCAGCGGTGTCGGAAAAGTTATGTATCTTGACGAAAACTACTTCCCTCTCTTCGGCGTCATCGGCGGATGCGGTCCTGCATTTGCATATATGTTTATTGACGCAATGGCAAGAGCAGGCGTTAAAAACGGAATGAAAAAGGACACTGCGCTTATGGTTGCGGCACAAACTGTTTTGGGCAGTGCAAAAATGATTTTGGAGAGCAGCGAGCACCCATGGGAACTGATTGACAAAGTATGCTCCCCCGGCGGAACAACAATTGAGGCTGTAACATCATTACAGGCAGACGGCTTTGAATCTGCAATTCACAACGCAATTGACAAAGCTGTTGATAAGGATTCAAAATTATAATAAGTATAAATCAATATAAAAAATAAAAGGCGAGAAAATCTCGCCTTTTTGTTTTATATGATTTAAATTATAAGCAAGCCTTAATTTCATCGACCTCGTCGGTTTTCTCCCATGAAACGCCGAGGTCTTCCCTGCCCATATGACCATATGCGGCAAGTTTTTCATAAATCGGTTTTCTGAGGTCGAGTCTGTCAATAATTGCCGACGGACGAAGGTCGAATACCTTGTTAACAATCTCCGAAAGCTTATCGTCGCTTACTTTGCCTGTGCCGAATGTTTCAACAAGAACCGAAACAGGCTTTGCAACACCGATTGCATATGCAAGCTCAACCTCGCACTTATCGGCAAGACCTGCGGCAACAATATTCTTTGCAACCCAACGAGCGGCATAAGCGGCACTTCTGTCAACCTTTGTCGGGTCCTTGCCAGAAAATGCACCGCCGCCGTGACGGGCATATCCGCCGTATGTATCAACAATAATCTTTCTGCCGGTAAGGCCCGAGTCGCCTGCAGGACCACCGATAACGAATCTGCCTGTCGGGTTAACATAAAATACAGTGTCATCATCCATCAATTCGGCAGGAACGGTCGTTTTGATAACATTGTTGATAACATCCTCGCGAAGTTGCTCAAGAGAAACATCTGCGCTGTGCTGTGATGAAACAACAACAGTAGTAACCTTGGTCGGCTTGCCGTCATCATATTCAACGGTAACCTGTGTTTTGCCGTCTGAATAAAGATAAGGCATTGTGCCGTTTTCGCGAACTTCCGTAAGTTTAACGGCAAGCTTGTGAGCAAGTGAAATCGGAAGAGGCATTAACTCCTCGGTTTCGTTGCAAGCGTAGCCGAACATCATACCTTGGTCGCCTGCGCCGTTGAGGTTGTACTTATCTTCCTCATCATGTTTAAGCTCAAATGACTTATCAACGCCCATAGCAATATCGGTTGACTGCTTATCAATTGCGGTAAGAACTGCACATGTGTTACCGTTAAAGCCCTTAGCATCATCATCATAACCGATGTCAACAATAGTTTTTCTGACAATAGCAGGGATATCAACCTGTGCATTTGTTGTAATTTCACCCATAACAAGAACCTGACCGGTTGTAACGGTTGTTTCGCATGCAACACGGGACATTGGGTCCTGTTTAATCATAGCGTCAAGAATAGCGTCTGAAATTTGGTCGCAAATTTTATCAGGGTGACCTTTTGTAACAGATTCGCTTGTAAATAAATATTTAGACATATATATGCACCTCTCTGTACTGTATTAAATAAAAAAGCACACGGCCTTGAACCGTATGCTGAATTCTCATCACTCGGCTGTACCGCAGGTTTTAGCACCTTACTTAAGCAGGTTGCTGCAACTTCATAGGGCCTGTCCCTCAGTTACTCTCGATAAGGCTGTTTACTTTTTTGTTTGTATATATAATATACTTTTTGTCGCCATAAGTCAACAAAAAAATAATATTAGTTTAAAATATGCAAAAATGATAATTTTAGGTAAATTAATTGTTTAATATTTATAAATATTACTTGTAATTAGTTAAGAAATAGTTTATAATTATTGAGGTATTTAAAAGTTTGCATTTTGCAAACAGTCATTAAATAAGGAGGAAAAAATTAATGGCAAAGAAAACCGTATTCCTTACCGGAGGTACCGGTAACATGGGATGGGCTGCAGTTCAAGAGATTATTAAGCATCCAAACGAAATCAATCTTAAGATTCTTGCAAGAAAAAGCCCTAAAAACGAAGAAAAGCTTAAAGACTTAATGGCAAAGCCGAATGTTAAGATTGTATGGGGTGACCTTACAGACTATGATTCACTTCTCGAGGGAATCACCGGCTCTGATTATGTCCTCCATATCGGCGGTATGGTATCACCTTCTGCAGACTGGAAGCCTTACAGAACACAAAAAACAAACATCGGCGCTGCAGAAAACATCTGCAAAGCTGTTCTTGCTCAACCTAATCCGGACGCTGTAAAGGTGTGCTACATCGGTACAGTTGCAGAGACAGGCGACCGTAACTATCCTATTCACTGGGGCCGTTGCGGTGACCCGATTAAAATTTCTATTTACGACCACTATGCAGTTTCAAAAACAGTTGCAGAGCGCACATTCGTAGACAGCGGAATCAAGAATTGGGTTGTAATGCGTCAATCAGGTATTCTTTATCCTAACATTCTTAAGAATATGGACCCGATTATGTTCCATGTACCGATTAACGGTGTTCTTGAGTGGTGTACTGTTGAGGACTCGGGCAGACTTATGTGCAACCTTGTTCTTGAAGATATGAAGGGTCACCTCGGCTCTGATTTCTGGAATCACTTCTTCAACATCGGCTCAGGTAAGGAATACAGAATTTCTAACTATGAATTTGAGTGCCTTCTTCTCGGCACACTCGGTCTTGCAGGACCTGAAAAGCTCTTTGACCCTAACTGGTTCATCACAAAGAACTTCCACGGTCAGTTCTATGCAGACGGCGATAAGCTTGAGAACTTCCTTCACTTCCGTGAAAATCTTCCTATTCAGGATTATTTCAACAGACTTGCAGACCATGTTGAATTCTACTTCAAGATTCCGAGATATTTGCCGAAGAATCTTGTTGCAGCATGCGCTAAACCGTTTATGAAGAAGATTGCAGAAACAAAAGACTTCGGTACAATTGACTGGGTTAAGACAAGAAATCCGGAAAGACTTTCTGCTTACTACGGCTCATATGAGGAATATGAGAAGATTCCTACAAAATGGGAAGACTTCGAGATTATCAAATTTAATAAGGACAATGCGGACGCTGAAAACTACAAGCTTGACCACGGCTATGACGAGTCTAAGCCTGAATCAGAGCTTGACATTGAAGATATGAAGCAGGCTGCTAAATTCAGAGGCGGCGAGCTTGTATCAACAGAAATGAAGAAGGGCGACCTTGCAACAAAACTTGTTTGGAAATGCGGTTGCTGCGGTGCTGAATTTGAAGCATCACCGGCACTTATCCTCCTCGGCGGTCACTGGTGTCCGGAGTGTTATGTTCCGCAAAAGGCTTGGGATTATGACAAAATTGCAAGAACAAATCCGTTCTTTGCACAGGTTTGGTATCCTAACCACAGAAAAGACGAAAACAATACATACAAGTTTGACGACTTGTTCCAAGTTGACGGCGTTAAGTGGGACGACATCAAGAGATAATAAAACACTAATACACATAAAAGGGCATTTTAAAATGCCCTTTTTTCTTGTATATTTATTGATTGTATGGTAGAATAAATAAAAATAAATATTTTGGAGGCAGCTATATGAATATTTGGCATGATATATCACCTAAAAGAATAAAGAAAGATAAATTTTATGCCGTAATAGAAATTTCAAAAGGCGGCAAAAACAAATATGAGCTTGACAAGGAAACAGGTATGCTCAAGCTTGACAGAGTGCTTTTCACTTCAACCCACTACCCTGCTAACTACGGTTTCATTCCGCGTACATATGCAAGCGACAATGACCCACTTGATGTTCTTGTACTTTGCAGTGAAAGAATACAGCCGATGACAATAGTTGAGTGCACACCTATCGGCGTGCTCATCATGGAGGACAGCGGCGCGAAGGATGAAAAAATCATCGCCGTTCCGGTTAACGACCCCAACTACAATTGCTATAAAGATATTGACCAAATTCCGAGCCACAGATTTGACGAAATCAAGCATTTCTTTGAGGTTTACAAAACTCTTGAGCATGACAAAGCTACATCCGTAACAGAGGTTAAGCCGAGAAAAGAAGCAGAGGAAATAATTCAAACCTGCATTGATTCGTATATCGAGAATTTTCAAATGTAAAAACATATAATTTTATTTTAAAACTTAGTCGCTTTGATTAAGCAAAAAAACAAGGCAGTTTTTCAACTGCCTTGTTTTTATTTGTATTTGTTAAAATTCGTTGCCGCCGTCCATGCCGCCTTGGGATACGGTAACCTCACAATAAATTGTGAATTTATCAATCTCATAGGTAGGTGCTAAATACGATTTTTTTGTTTCAATGCTTTCGGTGGCAATTTGTTTGTTATTCATTGTTTTACCTCCTTAAGCGTTGACTGCGTCAAAATCAGCAGATGTGCTGTAATCAATAACGCTGATTGTTGATGTGCCGACTGTTTTATCAGTATAGCTGAAATCGTATGATGCGATAACGCGGATTGACATATCGGACTTTGAATTAACCGTTACATAGAACTGACCGTTGTCCATAACATTTGTTATGCCGCCGTATTTGAGCGATGCGTTTGATGTAACCATATCCTTTGCATCAACCTTTGCGGTTTTGTTCATAAGAACGCCGTATGTTCCCTTTGCTCCGTTTGTGGAACGAACATAGATGCGAGCCTTGTTATCTTCGGTGCGAACTTGCTTGATGATTTGAACGAACGGAGCCTTTTGTGCAAGTTTAGCGTTGAGATAATTATCAGCGCTAAGTCCTGCGGCTGTGTAGTTGAAATCGGTATCAAGCATAAAGTCGGCTGCCGAAAGAGCGGTGTCACTGCCGTTGAAGCTGTAGGTTACTTTGCCGCTGCCGTCTGTATTTGAGACAATCGGAACAAATGTTTCGCTTGCAACAGTGTAGTAAGCGTATGTCGGGTCATAAGATGCAACATAATACTTGCCGTTGCTGTTTACTGCCCACGCAACGAAATTGCCGTTGAGTGCCGTTTCGTCAACAGATACGGTAACAAGTGCGTTTGCTCTGATTACCATTTTGTTGCCCGAGCCGTTGCCTGCGCCTGTAACAGTACCGTTTTGCGCGGTGATTGTGCAGGTGTCCGAAACGGTGTAAATCGGCCTGATTGTGTATTCGTTATCAGACACTTTGTTAAGCGACCAATTCTTGAATGTATAGAACGGGATTTCATCAGGTGTCAATGTGTTGTTTGCGTCAATTGCAAGTGAAGATTTTGTCAAATCAAGTGCAGAAACATCTGCGTTTGTATAAACAATATTTGTAAGCTTGCCGTATGCATTGTAGACCTTAACGGTGTTTGACATTGCGGTGTCGCTGTCTGTTTTGTTCATAACAATAGCAGTTACACGAATGTTTGAGTCCGCATAGCGCTTAAATGCCTTGTCAACATTGACCTTTGTTGAGCCGATAGCACCTTGGTTAAAGTTATCATCGCCGTAATTAAATGTTGTAACAGTCCACTTAATATATTGGTCTGCGCCGATTTTAGGTGAGCCAAAGTTGAACTCTTCGCCGTAATAAGCATACGATGCGGTTTGAGGTGTTACAACAGTTGAGGTGTCCCCTGTTTGGCTTTCAACAGAGAAGCTTGCCTTGAATTTCTTGACATACTTATCTTTTTCGGTATTGTTAATCACATTTGAGCTTGTCAAAAGATTTGTTGTATTTGTATCGGTTTTGCCGAGCGTTGTATTATAAATCTTTGTTCCCTCAGGGAAGTTTCTGTCGGTTGCCGCATTGTATTTTTCAAGCGAGCCGTCGGCAGAGGTAAGAGTTTTATAAACTTTATTTTGCTCGTCATTATAAATCTTTTGAACAGCATCGGGATTGATGTACTTAACCTTGTCAAATGATGAAACTGTATCATACGCATTATCGAATGTTATATAAGCATCCTTTTTATCGACATTGTTGTCTACAAGAGCATTTGCCTTGTCGGTCAAATCATTGGAAGCTGTGATAATGTCGCTTTGACGAGGTGAATTTGTTGTTGTAACGGCTGTTGCATAGTATCTGTGACCGTTAAGCTTGATATATGCGCCGTTGATTTTAACATAGTCGCCTGTTTCAAACTGTGACGGATTTGCGTCGCCGTCATTCTCATAGAATGAGCCGATATATTCGTAGTAATAAGGTGACTGCGAATCGTCTGTTACAATGTTGCCGTTTTTATCAAATGCGATATACGGACCTGCATTAATATTGTTTTCGCCGTACTTTTGATATTTTACAAGATACTTTTCGGTATCAGCCTTATAAGCGACGGATTTTGTATTCCAAGCGTTTGCAGTGTTATATGCATCGCTGAAATTTATCCACGAATCATAAGTGTAAATCTGATTATCGTTGTTGTAGTTCTTTGTGCTTTCGGTATCTTGGTTAGCCGGAACAGTTGTGCCTACATACGAATCATAATCGGCAGCCTCAACAAGAGTTGATTTTGCAGCGGTGATATTGTTCTTAAGTTGGTCTACCTGCTCTTGTGATGTAGCATAGTTTTTGTTTTCACCTAACGGATTAAGTGATGCATAGTGTTTTGTGACTGCATTTGTTGCATTTTTGTATGCATTCCACGAAGAAGTTGTATACTTGCCGACGATATTTCCTTGCTCATCAAGAATGTTGCCGTTTAATCTGTCAACCTCTTTTTGATTTTCTTCGGCAACAGTACGAACATCAGTGTAATCAGCTTGCTTTACTACATTTTTAGTAAGATTTGAATCTTCAAGCGCATCAACCTTTGTTTTGATTTCCTGCGCTTTAGCGGTTGCAAACTCTGTTGATGAAAGTGAATAATCAATTCCTGTTACAGAGTCAAAAGCTGAAAGAAGAGCCTTAACGGAATCAGGTGAATAAGCAGTAATATTGGCAAGGTAGTTATTACCGTCTGCATCGGTCTTGTTCTTAACCGTCATCAAAGCATCATATACAGGCTTGTAGTTGATAACCTGAACAGTGCCATTGCCTTTTTCAAACTTAGATTTGTCCTCGACATATCCCGAGCCAATTACCTTCCAATAATAAGTTGCCTTATAAGTTGGGGTAAAGCTGTAAATGTAGCTTGTATAAGTTCCATCGGAATTTGTATGAACTGTATCGCCTGCAGATGATACTGTAAATGTTGAATTATTGCCGGTAAATCTTGCATAACCCGAACCATTATACCACTTTTGATTAATATTGGTATCGGCTAAATTATTGGAATCATATTTTGATTCCATCTTGAATTTTTCTTGATAGTTTTCGTAATACCAATTAACATTATTTGATGAGCCTGCATTATCGTAACCATTTTTATATACATGCCAATAATTATCATCATTGCCGACACCTGCTCCGCCGAAAGCCATTGGCACACTGTTTGCGATATAAAAGGCGGCAGCCTTACGAGATTGAGTTGTATTTCTATAGTATCCAACACTATAAGGAGCTGTTGGTGTGTCACCGTCAATACCGGTATAAAGCCAAACAAAGTTTGATGTCGAAATTCTTGTGTTGAATCCATCGTCGTTTGTGGCACCATCTTGTTCGACTACAGAATAAAGTTGGTCCGGTTTAGTAAGCATATTGTGAGTATATTTTTCGTCAACTGTATTTTTACCCGATTGTTCATATCCTTGCACAGTCGACGTCGGCTTTTTGTATTGGTGGCTTTCCATATATGTTATTTTAGCCTCAAGCTCATCATAAAGCTGCTGAATTTCTTCGTCATTAGGCTCATGATTACCGTATTTGCAAGCATCAATATAACGATGAATACGGTCATATGCAAGGTATGCATCACCCATACCGAGATATACATAATCAGCGTCTTTGAGCTTTGCCATTGAGTCTTGATAATCCTTTATACCTACACTCAAAAGTTTATCGGCAATTGATTCTTTATCTATTTTATATACAGAATTTGCCGAATAAACGCCGTTGCGTATTGTGAAATCATCAATATAACCATCCGTAGCGTTCGACCAATAGCCGGTACCGTCTTTACCGTAAAGAACAGTCCAATCCTCGGAAGCAAGGTAGTTGTGAATTGAATATGCAGCATCGGTCTTTGCATTAGCTTCGGTATAATATGAAATTTTCTTTGTCAAGTTGCCGTTTACATAAATATAAACATAATCCCATCCGCCGGAAGGCTCAACCTGAATAACAATATGACTCCATTTATTCGTCTGAAGTCCGCCGGAACCTAAAACATTGGTTGCGTCAATATAGTTATCGCCGGCGTTTTGGGCATCTCTGCAATAATGCAAATCGCCGTTTTCAAGAAGATAAAAATATTTTCTTGTAGCACCAGATGATGTTTCCTGACCGATATTGAAAATTACACCGTTGGTTACATACTCGCCCGGATTATACCAAGTCGAAATTGTGTAACCCTTTGAGGCTGTTGTTTTTGTGCCGTAAAACTTATTATGTGCAGTAACACCGCCGGAAACGTTCAACACATTGCCCTGAATGTTTCTAGGGTCTGTTACAGTGGCATCATACTTATTATAAGTTACATCATTAACGGTTGTGTCTTCCATCGGGTCATAATAATCTCTTGTGCTGTTGTTTGCATCTGTTGACGGAATTCTGTTATCAAGCTTGTTAATTGACTCACGCATATCGTAGAGTGAAAGTGCTCTGTTATATACACGGAAGTCCGAAATGTAGCCGTTGAGAGTATCATCGGGCGCCCAAGAAGAAATACCGAGAAGAAGATTGCCGCCCTTTTGAATGTTCTCAAAGAACGAAGAATCAAGCGTATTATCGTAACGCGGAGCACCCTCCTTTGAAACAGATTCGCCGTTTTTGGCAAATTCATACTTAAGCAAATCACCGTCAACACACATTGTCATATAGTTTTTGGTGATTGTAAATGTGTATAAATGCCAGCCGTTTTTATAGGTTGTGCCGCGATATGATTTAACACCGGCTTTACCGTTTTTGTTAGCGGCTGTATATTCCATATTTGATGCTACATAGGCATATGCGTCAGTTACCTGGCTGCCGTTGCCCTGAACATTATCCCAAGACAATGTTCCCGGCTCCGCCGACGACCAGTCCATCCATCTGCCGGTATTTACATTGTTTGCATAGCCGTACCACGAGAATGTAACACCGCTGTTAATATCAAGGTTTTTGAGCATATCGGCTGTTGATACACGCGCATATGAATTTGTTTTTTTGTATGAATCACCTTGATTTGTTGCTTTCGGGTCAGAAAGGTCATCCCTTGCCGTACCTATGAAATGAGCTGCAATTCTGCCGAAATAATCGGTTGTCATCTCAACATTGTTTGATGTGAGATTGTAGCCGTTGCCGGTTGAATCGTTATTTGCATCGCTGTTTGTGAAATAACGAGCAACAAGATAATCGTTTACATCCTTGCCGGTAGGAACATTTGTTGTATCGTATGTAACCTTGCCATACTTGGCTATAAGCTTATTGTATTGCTCAGTTGTGATATTAACAACGGAGCCGTGACGGGGTGAAAGATAGTTAAGATTCATACCCGAAACATTATTATTTTCAAAATCAGCAGGGTTTGTTGATTTGTATGTTGCGAAGTATGACATACTGTTGTAGTGGTCTGTCATGAGGATATATTCGCCTGTTGAATAAAGCTTATATACCTGCGGACCTTCAAACTTGCTTGCATAGTTTGAATCGGTAAACGATGTCGGCTGACTGTAAGGTCCGTGTGCACACTCTGAAGTTGCATAAACGATTTTTGATTCATCCTCATTTTTGTACCACAAATAGTACAATGAGCCGTCATATGTAATATCGCCGTCGATATTGCTGAATGTATCTGCGGTTAACTTTTGAGGTTTTGAAAGGAATGATTTGAAATCATCGGTATAAACATAATACATTTGGGTTTTATTGCCGTTGCTTAAATAGCCGACAGACCAATAAAGCATATAGTGGCCTGCGTCCTTATCCCAAATTGCCTGCGGAGCCCAAGCACGGCTTACATTGCCGCCTGCACAAACGCTTGAAGCGATATTTTGTGTATCAATAAACCAAGGCTGTGTGGTTGAAACATCCGCTAAATCTTTGAGATGCCAAACCATTAGCTTTGAGTTGTTGCCCCACGTTGTACCGTTGTTTGTATTCAAGTCGGTTGCGAGGATATAATATGAGCCGTCCTCTGCCTGGAACGCATACGGGTCACGAACATGACCTGATGCGGCGATACCCTTATTGTCGGGAAATGACTTGATATTTGATGTGTCAAGCTTTGAAGAATCCCAAACGGGGTCATTACCGTTTAAAGCCTCCCAGTTATAACCGTCATCGGATACGGCATAGTTGAGGTTTTCGGCGCTGTTGCCGGTGAAATAAGTGAGCAAATACTTATTTTTATCTCCGAGCGATTTCTCTTCATCGGCTGCGGTTGTGCCTTTATAGAGTTTGACATTATTATAAGTAATATTTTTATAGAACGCGTGACCACCTGCGGCACCGAGATAAAGTCCGTAGATTTTTGATGTATCAAGTGACTTTCTGTATGAGCCGTAGTTGATAACAATGTTTCCGTCAGCATCAGCCACATATGAATTAATGTGATTTTTTGCATAACTTACAACATAGTGATATTCGGTATTTTTTGAAAGAACGGTTGTATCAAGTCTTGTTGAGGAATCCTCATTTGTCCTTGCCGAATCTGCGTTGCCAACATGCATACGACCGTAGCCGTCCTGACAGAAAAATGAATTGTTCCAAGCCTTTTCGCCTGTAATTGTCAAATTAGAAGCAGGATTGCTTGAAATTTTGATGATATGATTTGTATCTTTCTCTGAAACAGCAAAATCATTAACAAATTGGAACTGAACATCTACTTTGAATGCTGAAAGGCCTTTAAGCGGATTAACACCGTCTTGATAGCCGGAAATATACAAGAATCCGTTTCGAACATTAACACCGTTTGAATCAACAGACGAAACGACACCGTTTGAGTTTGATGAATTCGTCCACTCGCCGACATTCCAACTCATTGCCTTGTCCGATGATGTTGCTGTCGGAACATTTGTAGCCTTGTAGATATTTGCATCAACACCCGACACTGCAGAAGCAGATTGATTAAATTCTGCCTTTGTAAAATCAGATGATGCAAATTCTACCCATGAAGTTTGTGCCATTGCCGCAAATCCGCCCATCGGCAGCATACAAACCGCCATAAGCACCGCAAGAAGCAGCGAAAGCACTTTTTTGGATACTTTCTTTTGCATAGTTTACCTCCGAATTAACCGACATAAATTTGTCGTTAGTTTAACTTAGACATTTCACTAAAAAGCGCGCAAAATGTCTAAGTAAATTTTTGTAAATATTATAT
>ERZ1034626.2037-NODE-2037-length-12531-cov-8.249679_pt1 | contig 12531 bp, 14 predicted proteins | sample MGYA00520652_ERZ1034626 | MGnify/ENA primary metagenome ERZ1034626 (study PRJEB33766, sample SAMN09781765) | gut metagenome | biome: gut microbiome | host: Homo sapiens | place: Madagascar | study: EMG produced TPA metagenomics assembly of the PRJNA485056 data... | reverse complement strand
GGAAGTTACATCCGAACCGTGTATCACATGGTAAGCCATACTCCTAAGCGAAAGGCCAGCGGTTCGAATCCGCTCAGGGACATCTCACAAAAAGCGCAAAGGTTGTTTTCCAAGCGGGAAACAGAGCCTTTGCGCTTTTTTGATCTGTGATTTTAAGATAAAATATTTGACATTTCTGTACGGCTGCGGTATGCTATGCGGTGGCAAATAAAAAGAGAATCATCAGAATGCTGGAGGGGCCTTGTGCTGAGAGGGTTCACACCCGACTCCCTGCACCTGATCCGGGTAATACCGGCGTAGGAAAAGCATTTCTGTCGCTTTTTACAGCGGGCCGCCGCGCCTGCTGGCAAAAGGGATGCTTTCCTGGACGAAAAGCATCCCTTTTATTTTGTACAAAAATGGAAAAGAAGGAACGACTATGGAAACCGAAAACTGCTGTACCGGCTGCAACCGCCCGGACCTGCCCTGGGCGGGCCGCGGCACGGAGCTGCCCATTGCGGGCTGCCGCTTTACCCTGTACCCTATGTCGGACAAGTACATCGAGATCATTCTGGGCTCGCTGGAAAAGACGAATACCTCTGCGGTGTGGAGTGAGACGGATGCCCTTTCGACCGTTTACCGCGGCAAGCTGCCCTATGTGGCGGACGCCGTGCAGGCACTGTTCCTGAACGCTTACCGCCCCGGCGTCCACATGGCGCTGGAGGGGCAGTTCTCCAAGGGCTGCCCGGGCGATGTGTCCGGCGACAGCGTGCTGAACCGTGAGGGCGAGGCCCCCAATGCGGCACTGGTGAAAGACATTCACTTCCCGGTCCACTGCAAGCTGGCCCTGTACCCGCTGGGGGATGCCCAGTACATCGACGAGATCGCCAAGGTGTGGTACATGGCGCAGGACGAGGGCCTGAACCCCAAGACCATCCACTATGCCACCCGCATCGACGGCGACGTGCAGGATGTGTTCACCTACCTGACCCATGTCTGTGAGCTGATGGAGAACGCCCCGGCGGTCCACCACTATGTCCTGCACTTTACCATGAACTGCAACAGCCCGACGGAGGAAAACTAAAATGAATACGAAAAACTGGAAACTGAAAGACGTTCTGCTCATTGCCATCAGCGCCGTGCTGTTCGGTGTGGTCTACCTGGGCTGCACCTACATTGGCGGCGTTCTGTACGGGATGCTGACCCCGTTCGGCATGGCTTCTCTGGGCTATGAGCCGTTCTACGGCATCTACTTCATGGCCGGTGCGTTCGGCATCTATGTCATGCGCAAGCCCGGCACCGGCCTCATCGCCGAGCTGCTGGCCGCTGTGCTGGAGTGCCTGTACGGCAACTATTTTGGACCCATCATCATCCTGTCCGGCCTGGTGCAGGGCCTTGGCTTTGAGCTCATCATTGCCCTGAAACGCTACAAGAAGTTTGACCGGATGACCATGATCGAGGGCGCTGTCATCTGCTCGGTCCTGACCCTGATCTACAACCTGTTCATCAGCGGCTACAACAAAATTGCCATCCCCGTGCTGGCCATCATGCTGGTGGTGCGCATCATCAGCGCCATCGTCTTTGACGGTTTCATCACCCCGATGCTGGCCGACGGCCTCGTCAAGGCAGGTGTCTTGAAAGGCTATGCCGTGGCACAGGCACAGGACGCTGACCTGGAGGATTAAGAAATGTCGGCCAACACCGCGTTGGAGCTGGAAGATGTCGTGTTCCGCTATCAGGAAAAAGGCAAACGCAACATTCTGGACCATACCAGCCTGAGCATCCCGGCCGGGACGCTCACGGTCCTGATGGGCGGCAGCGGCTGCGGCAAAAGCACGCTGGCCGCGGTAGCCGCGGGGCTGTACCCGGAAAACGGTGGTTTTCTGGAGGGCGGAACCATCCGGCTGTACGGGCAGGACCTGAAAACGCTGGACCCGCAGAAACGGGCCGCTTACCTGACGGTGCTGTTCCAGAACCCGGACCTGCAGTTCTGTATGAACACCCTGCGGGAGGAGATGCGCTTCTGTCTGGAAAACATCCGCGTCCCTGCCGGGAAGATGGATGCCCGGATCGACCGGGCCGCCGCGGAGCTGGGCATTGCGCCGCTGCTGGATCGGACTCTTTCCACCCTGTCCGGCGGCGAGAAGCAGAAAGCGGCCCTTTCCTGCCTCTACGTTATGGAGAGCCGCTGCATCCTGCTGGATGAAAGCTTTGCCAACCTGGACCACGAGGCGGCAGCCCAGCTGCTGGAAATGCTGCTGAGGATGAAAACTTCTGGCCGGACGATTCTGGCCATCGACCATAAGGCAGACCTCTGGCTGGAAGCGGCGGATGAGATCATCCTGCTGGAAGAGGGCGGCAAAGCAGCCGCCCGGGGCATCAACTGCAAAAATCTGCCGGAACACCGCGCGGACTTTGAGCGGCTGGGCCTGTTTTACCCGGGTTCCCGGCCGGAGCGAGCGGCCCGCCCGGTGGCAGAGGGCAAGCCGCTTTTGCAGTTCCGGGGTGTCAGCATCCGCAAGGGGCTGCCCACCCGCCGCAAGTGGGGCCGCACGGTGTACGACGCACCCTTTCTGGTGCAGAATGCGGACGCGGATTTCCCGGCGGGCTGTATGACGGCAGTTCTCGGCCCCAGCGGCACCGGCAAAACCACGACCTTTCTCTCGGTGCTCAAGCAGCACCCCTACACGGGGCGGATCCTGTTTCAGGGCCGGGACATTGCAAAAATGAAGCCCAAAGAGCTGTACCGCCACATCGGCATCGTGTTCCAGAACCCGGCCAACCAGTTCGTCACCCAGAATGTGGAGGACGAGGTCTGTGTTGGTCTGCGGCTCTGGGAGCCGGGCCTCTCGGACGAGGCCTGCCGCCAGCGGGCCGAAGAGCTGCTGGATCGCTACGGACTGAAACGGCAGCGGCGGTACTCGCCCTACATGCTCAGCCAGGGCCAGCAGCGGCGGCTGGCGGTTCTTTCGGTGCTGGCAGGCGGGCAGGAACTGCTATTGCTGGACGAACCCACCTACGGCCAGGATGCCCGCTCGGTAAACGCCATCATGGAGCACCTGCGGGAAAAAGTGGAGCAGGAGGGGCTGACGGTCATCTTCATCACCCACGATACCGAGCTGGCCGCGGCCTGGGCCGATAAAATCTACCGGCTGGAAGATACCGCGCTGGTGGAAAAATCCGCAGAGGAGGTGCTGTAAATGCTGGAACGCTGGAACCCCACCGTAAAGGCATTTACGGTGCTGATCTGTGTCATTCTGCTCTCGTTTGAGTATCTGGTCAGCTTGAACCTGCTGGTGCTGGCCGTCTGCCTGCTGCTGTTGATGTTCTGCTCCCGGGTAAGTCTGAAAAAGATCGGCGTCATCCTGCTGCCGGCCTGCATCGCGGCGTTCGGCCTGTTTGTGACGGGCCTTTACTACGCCCGGGGCGGCAGCACGCAGACTATGGATCTGAGCAGCCTTTCGGCCATGCCTTACAGTGTGCGCGCGGCCATGTCGCAAAACCTGTACACGGCGCTGCAGCTGGCCACCCGTCTGCTGGCCTACGCCGGGCTGGGCATCCTGTTTGCACTTTCCACCGAGGGTGACTTCTTCATTGCCAGCCTGCTGCACCAGTGCCACCTCCCGCCCAAGTTTGCCTATGGCATCCTGGCGGCGTTCCACCTGATGCCGGGGATGGCGCGGGAGTACGCCCAAGTGCGCACGGCCTTTGCGGCGCGCGGCCTGAAGGCGGGCCCGCTCTCGATGAAGCCGGTCTTCACCATGCTGGTCAACAGCGTCCGCTGGTCGGAGTCCATCGCCATGGCCATGGAGTCCAAGGGCTTTTGCGGGGATGCGCCGCGTACCTATTATACGGTACCACGGGTGCACTGGTATGACCTGGCCGCCGCGGCGCTCATGGTGGGCGGCGTGGTGCTGGGAATGCTGTTTTTAAAGTACTGAACGGGTTTTCCACCGTGCTCTACTGTGCGCCTGCACAAAATGCGGGCGCACTTTTTGTTGCAACCTGCCAAGAAATCTGGAGAAATGTTGATTCACAACAGGGGATGTGATAGACTGAAACCGCTGATGATTGGGAGGTAAATGAAATGAGCGCGACGTATGAACAGTCTCCGTCTCTCCAGGAAACACCGTTTGCAGGCGTACTGCAGATGGGTGTGCAGGAGCTGCGGGATTATGTAGAAACTGCTTTGCAGGAAAACCCGGTGTTTGAGCTGTCCGACCCGGGCGAAGAGATGCTGGAAGACCCGAATTTTGCCCGGAAACGGGAGTGGCTGGAGGCCGGCGACTGGCAGGATTCTTACTATCAGGGCCAGGACGAGGAAGACGGCAGCCGGGACCCGCTTTCCCGGATGGGATATTATCTGAGCGATGAGAACGACCTCTCCCGCTTTGTGCTTTCGCAGTTTATCGGCACGAAGCTGGAGCCGGAGGTGCTGCAGGCCGTGGAGCTGCTCTGTGACCGGCTGGACGATGACGGTTTTCTCAGCGAGGACCCCGCTGAGCTGGCCGCATCGCTGGGCGTCAGCGACGCGGTGACCTCTCGTGCCCTGACGGAGCTGCAGGCTGCCGACCCGGCGGGCGTGGGGGCTCGGGACCGGACCGAGTGCCTGAGTTTGCAGATCGAGCGGCACGCAGGCGACCACCGGCTGGCAAGTATGATCGTGGAGCAGTTCATGGATGAGCTGGCCGAGAACGGCTATGGTGCCATCAGCCGGAAGACAGGGGCCTCCGAGGCTCTGGTGCGGGAGGAGTGCGACCTGATCCGCTCCCTGAACCCCCGCCCGGGTACTGGTTTCAGCCGCCGGGAGAACCTGAGTTATGTCACGCCCGATGTCCTGGTGCTGCCCGGGGAAGACGAGGAACTGGAAGTGCAGGTGAACGGCGGCGGTCTGCCCCCGCTGGATCTCAGCGTGTATTACAGCAACCTGCTGCTCGAGACGCCGGATGAAGAGGTGCGCCTCTATCTTTCGGAGAAGCTGAACCAGGCCCGCAGCATCGTGGAAAACATCAACAGGCGGCAGGCGCTGCTGGAGCGCTGTGCCAAAAAGATCGTGGCGGAGCAGGAAGAATTCTTCCGCAAAGGCCACGGCTACCTCCGCCCGCTGGAGCTGCAGCAGGCAGCCGACGCGCTGGGAGTATCCAAAGAATGGATTCGCTGCGCGGTAAAGGACAAGTATCTGCAGTGCCCGCAGGGCATCTACCCCATGAGCTGGTTCTTTACCCGGGAAAGTATGAGTGATGAATGAGAATTTAAAGAAAAAACTGATCGAATATACTGCTGAAAATGCCTTTGTCCAGGCCTGCGGTATTGAGATCTGGGAGCTGGAGGAAGACCACGCCGTGATGGGCACCGCCGCCCGCCCGGAGCTGCTCAACCCCATGGGAATGCTGCACGGCGGCCTGCTGTTTACGCTGGCGGACTGCTGCAGCGGCGTTACCGCCCGGACCGATGGCCGCACTTATGTGACCCAAACCGGCAGCCTGAATTACTACCGGAACATCCACGAGGGTCAGGTCTACGCGGTGGGCAAAGTGCAGCACCGGGGCCGCACCGTGTGCACCGTGCTGGTGGAGATCTATGCGAAAGAAACGCAGAAACTGCTGGCAGCGGGAACATTCTCCATGTTTGCAACGCAGAACTGAATGAATCGATGCTGGATCGGGGAAAACTGGAAAGGATCCTGCGGGAATGGCTGAAATAAAAGGAGCTTTATGCTAAAACGAAAAAAGGAGAAATTCAATCTCCGCAAACAAAAAGGCTGGCTGGCCGGCAGCAGTGCCACCCAGATCATCTGCGTCAGCTTTCTGCTGGTGATCGCGGCGGGCACGCTGCTGCTCAGCCTGCCCATTGCCAGCAAACAGGGGCGGCTGGGGCTGGTGGACGCTCTGTTCACGGCCACCAGCGCCACCTGCGTCACCGGCCTCGTCGTGCGGGACACCTGGACGCAGTTCACGTTTTTCGGGCAGGCAGTGCTGCTCCTCCTCATTCAGGTGGGCGGCCTTGGCCTTGTCACGCTGACCAGTTTCTTTGCGCTGGCGGCCCGGCGGCGGATGGGCTTCCGGGATCTGCGGCTGCTGGGCGAAAGCGTCTCGGCCGAAGGCCTTTCCAAGGCCACGGAGGTGCTTAAAATCGTCATCCGGCTGGCCGCGACCTTTGAGGCCATGGGTGCCGTGCTGCTCATGTTTGCGCTGGTGCCGCAGTTTGGCCCGGAGGGCATCTGGGTCAGCATCTTTACGGCCATCTCGGCGTTCTGCAACGCGGGCTTTGACCTGTTCGGACGCTTCGGGGCGTATTCCTCCGTAGTACCCTATGTGAACAACTATTATGTGCAGGCCGTTATCATGTTCATGATCATGGCGGGCGGCCTGGGTTTCATGGTCTGGGTGGAGCTGGGCGAGTACCGCAAGCGCCGCCGCCTCTCGCTGCAGGCCCGGGTGGTGCTGGAATTTTCCCTCATTCTCTGGGTGCTGGGGGCTCTGCTCATCGGCCTGATGGAGTGGAACAACCCCGCCACCATGGGCGGGCTGAGCGTCCCGGGCAAGATCATGGCGTCGCTGTTCCAATCCGTTTCCACCCGTACCGCCGGCATGAATACCATTGACCTGGAAGCCTGCGGCCCGGTGACCAAGCTCTGGATGAGCATTCTGCAGTTCATCGGCGCGGCGCCGGGCTCCACGGGCGGCGGCGTCAAAGTGACCACCATTGCAGTGGTCATCCTGACCATCCGCAGTGTGGCACAGGGCCGGGATGACTGCGTCATCCATGACCACCACATTGAGTCCAAGACGATTTACCGCGCTCTGACCATCATTATGCTGGGTGCGGTGGCGGCGCTGGGCTCGGCAGTCGTCGTCTACTACAACAGCGCCGAGGCCGTCACCGTCATTGACGCGATCTTTGAATCCTGCTCGGCTTTTGGTACCGTGGGCCTCTCGGTGGGTGTCACCGGGCGGCTGAACACCGGGGCAAAGCTGCTGTATATGCTGGTCATGTTCATGGGCCGCGTGGGCCCCGTCTCGCTGGCCATCAGCCTGACGGCAAAACCGGACGACAACAAACGGAAAGTGATGCCGGTGGGGCATATCAACGTGGGTTAAGCCCTCTCAGCCATTGCTCCGCAATGCCAGCTCTCCCGGAGGGAGAGCCCTTGGCATATCGGGTAAGGTTGTTTTTTAAGCAAAAAAGGCTTCTTCGCCGCGGCGAAGAAGCCTTTTCTTGTGCAGATACGAAATTATTTGGAATACAGCTCCACGATGTTCAGCAGGATCTCGGTGGCCTTGTCCATCCGCTCCACGGTGGTGCACTCGCAGACGCCGTGGAAGTTGAAGCCGCCGGTGCCCAGGTTGGGGCAGGGCAGGCCGTTCCAGCTCAGGGTAGCACCATCGGTGCCGCCGCGGACCGGCTCTTCCTCGGGCTCCAGGCCTGCCATCCGGATGGCTTTGCGGGCGTTCTCCACCAGATGGAAGTGGGGCTTGATCTTCTCGATCATGTTCCGGTAGCTGTCCTTGATCTCCACTTCCACGGTGCCCTCGCCGTACTTGCCGTTCAGGTAGGCGGCGATGTGCATCAGGTTGTCTTTCTTGTACTGCAGCTTCTGGGCGTCGTGGTCGCGCAGGATGTAACCCAGCTTAGCGTCGGTGACGTCGCCGTACATCTGGCACAGGTGGTAGAAGCCCTGATAGCCCTCGGTGGTCTCAGGCCGTGCCATCACGGGCAGGGCGCTGTGGAACTCCAGCGCCACATTGGAGGCGTTGATCATGGCGTCCTTGGCGCTGCCCGGATGGACCGAGAAGCCGTGGATGGTGACGGTAGCGGAAGCGGCGTTGAAATTCTCGTACTCAATGCCGCCCACATCGCCGCCATCGACGGTATAGGCAAAGTCGGCCCCAAAGCCGGGGATGTCAAACAGGGAAGCGCCCTCGCCGATCTCCTCGTCGGGGGTAAAGGCGATGCAGACCTTGCCGTGGGGGCGGCCCTCGGCAAGCAGGGTCTCGGCGGCGGTCATGATCTCAGCCACACCGGCCTTGTCGTCCGCACCCAGCAGGGTGGTGCCGTCGGTGGTGATAAGGGTCTCGCCTTTGAGCTCTTTCAGGAACGGGAACGTGGAGGTCTTCATGACCATCCCGGTGGCGGGCAGGGTCACATCGTTGCCATCATAGTTCTCGTGGAGGATGGGGTTGACGTTTTCGCCGCTGGCATCCGGGGCAGTGTCCATGTGGGCGATGAGGCCCAGCGCGGGCAGCTTCTCGCAGCCGGGGGTGGCGGGCAGGGTGCCGTAGACGTAGCAGTGCTCGTCCACACGGGCGTCCTCGATGCCCAGATTCTTCATCTCTTCCACCAGCATGTGGGCGAGGTCGAACTCGCGGGCTGCAGAGGGGTGGGTGCCGGATTCAGGGTCCGAGGTGGTATACACCCGGGCGTATTGTAACAGTCGTTCGTAAGCACGCATAAGATGATGCTCCTTTATGATTTTGTTGTCTCTATCATACCCTTTTCGGGATCCAGAATCAAGTCTGCACTTTCTTCAATGGAATACTTTGCAAAATATCCCTCTTCCAGCGGGATCCAGCGCTGGGCAAAAGCGGGATACCGCGCCCCCTCCCGGGCCTGCAGGCGGCGGGTCTGCTCCGCCTTGGAGCAGGTGACGAAGACCCGCAGGTCATAACAATCGGCGAGGGCCGGGTGGTGGCTGTAACTGCCCTCCACGATGACCAGCCGCGCGGGCTGGCAGGAGACGGGCGGCAGACAGGCTCCCTCCCGGCAGGAGTATGCGATATAAGAAAACGGCTGCCCCGCCCGGGCAGGGTCCAGCACCTCGGCCCGCAGGCGCTTTAAATCCATGTTGGCGCAGGGGAGTGTTTCCCACCCCGGCACCCGCTGGGCAGGCGGGAGGTAGTAGTCGTCGGTGTGGATGGCCCGGCTGCCGGGAAACCGCTCTGCCAGCTGTGCCGCCAGCGTCGTTTTGCCGCTGCCGCACCGACCGTCCAAAGCGATGAGGATGGGGCGTCCTGCGGCAGTGGAGAGCAGAGGGGTAATTTTTGAAATAAGAAGAGAAGAAGTTAACATCATAGATCGTTTTGATATTTCATAATATAGCGCGTCTGGTGCACCGTCTCAACAATCTGAAAACCAAGGCGCTGGTAGAGAGCGACGGCGCGTGTATTGCGGGCAAAAGCGTACAGAAAGATGGGCTCGGTGGTGGAGGCGCAGCAATTCCGGATGACAGCCGTCCCGATGCCCTGATTCTGAAATGCAGGGAAGAGGTATAGATCATCAAGTTCCAGCTGGTCGTTTTCATCCCGGTAAAAGTGGTAGTAGCCCACTTTCTGCCCGTGGACGGAGAGCACTGTGTATTCGCCGATGGAGCGTTCGAGCTTTTGGCGGACCCACTGCATGACTTTCGGAAAGTCGATGGCATCCAGCTGCTCGTATTGGCAGATGAGCTCTTTGCAGAGAAGATAGATCGGCTCAATGTCCTCGGGGTGTGCGGGCTGGCAGGTGAACTCCATAAACAAACACCTTCTATTTTGAAGTGGGTGAGTTGAGTATACCACACTGCTGAGGGAAGTGCCATATTCAAGACGAGAGACAGAAACTGTTTGATTGACAAATGCGCATATAATGCGTATAATTGGCTTGAGAGGTGAAACCATGAAACAAAAAGACTTGATAAACCTCTTCAAGCGCAACGGATGGTGGCTGGTGCGGCAGGGAAGCAATCACATGGTGTTTACCAACGGCAGTGAGAGCGAAACGGTGCCGCGTCATAAGGAAGTCAACGAGCTTCTGGCCAAGGCCATCATCAAGCGCCGGGGGCTGAAATAAGCCCCTGTTATAAAACACGAAAGGAGAAAAGCCAACATGAAAGCAGTTTACCCTATCATTCTTACTCCCGCGGAGCGGGGATATGTTGTCTTTGTCCCTGACCTGGATATCAACACAGAGGGAGAAGACCTTGCGGATGCCATTGAAATGGCCCGGGACGCCATTGGTCTTTGGGGCATTACGGAAGAGGACGCAGGGCGGAAGATTCCGCAGGCATCCGGCACCATGCCCCACCCGGAAGAACAGGAGATCGTGACGCTGGTGGATATCGACTTTGCGGCATACCGCCGTGCCAATGACCTGCGCACAGTGCGGAAAAACGTGACGCTTCCTTCCTGGCTGAACGACCTGGCGGAGCGAAACGGCGTAAACTTTTCACAGGTATTACAGGAAAGTTTGAAAGAGCGCCTGCATGTAAGCAACCGGTGAAAGAATAAGATACCGGGCAGTTGAAAACGCTGAGTTTTGGCTGCCTGGTATTTTTCTTTTAAAACGCTTGAAAAACTTTTCAAAAACCCGTTGACAACCACCCGAACCTGTGGTAAGATAATGCCACGTTAGAGATAACTAACCAAGAAGCGGCAAGGCAGGGACCAGCCGCGTTCTTTTCAACATTTTGGTTAGCTGATTCTAACTATCGCCCGCATAAAAGACAGGGCACCGGGGAACGATATCCCCGAAAGAAAGCACCCGATGGAGGAGACCAGACATGGAGCGAAATTTTGAAACCGTGATGATCGAGCAATGCGCCCCTGTACTGGCCGGGCTCAAGCCTGCAGGGCTGTTCCGCTATGAAACGCGGGACTGCGCGGACCTTGCCCGCCGCGTGCGCAGCTGGAACGAGCAGCTGGCCAGTAAGGGCCTCAGCGTCCGGGTGCTGAAAGGCTGTGTGCGGACGCACCAGTTCCTGATCTACGTTTACCGCGAAGCACGCCTGCGCGCGATTTTTGCGGACGAAGCAGTCCGCGTTTTTCTGGCACGGGAGGGATATCAGCTGCCCCAGGAGCAAGAGCAGACGGGGATCATGCTGACCCAGCTGTCCCGGCGACTCTGCTGCTCGGCGGAGTTCCCCCATGAGATCGGCGTGTTTCTGGGCTATCCGCTGACCGATGTGGTGGGCTTTATTGAGAACCGGGGCCGCAACTTTACCTGCTGCGGCTGCTGGAAAGCCTACGGCGATCCCAACGCCGCCCGGCGCCATTTTGCACAGCTGAGCAAATGCACAGCCGTGTACCTGCGCCTGTTCCACAGCGGCACCCCCATTTCCCGCCTCGCGGTGGCGGCTTAAATTTTGACATTCTCTTCAAATACTCTCTTTTTATCCTGGCGCCCGCCGAAGCCTCCACGCGTCGGCGGGAAGAAATCCTCCTTTTGACACGCGGCCGCCCGGTGCAGAATGACCACTGCACCGGGCGGCTGTGTCATATAAGGAGCGGAAATCGTTGAAAACGCACCCATCAGAAGATGAAAAATGTTTCAAAGTTTTTCGTAAAAAATACGAGCGATAAACGATGATAAGAGGAAAAGAGAAAATGAAGATCAAAAAGTTAGCACATATAAACTTTGAAGTTAGTGATTGTTACCTCTGCAAAAAATCTTGGGAAATTCGTGGACGAAATTTGTTTGTGTCTACAAACCGCTAAGAAATTATGAAAAAACTGTTGACAGCAAAGGTTAGTAAGCGTAAACTATCGATGCTGATAGTTGCCACTGACTAACCTTTGCGGCGACTGCAGGAGAATAACAAAGGAGTGTGGAAGACATGATGCCTTTGACGATGGCAAAAGCGGGCGAGACCGTGACCATTAAAAAAATCACCGGCAAGGATGAGGTCCGCCAGCACCTGGCAGAGCTGGGCTTTGTGGTGGACAGCGAAGTGACCGTGGTGAACGAGATCGCAGGCAACCTGATCCTGCAGGTCAAGGAGAGCCGGATCGCACTGGACAAGACTATGGCGAACCGCATTATGATTGGCTAAACAGCGCCACAAGCTGTTTAGAGAGCTGCTCCGAAACTGGAATAGTCTCTCGTATAAAGACAAGTAGAGGAGGATTTACAATGAAGACTCTGAAAGACGTCAAGGTCGGCGAGACCGCAACGGTGGCAAAGCTGCATGGCGAAGGCCCCGTGAAGCGCCGCATCATGGACATGGGCATCACCAAGGGTGTTGAGATCTATGTCCGTAAGGTTGCCCCCCTGGGCGACCCCATGGAGCTGACCGTGCGCAACTACGAGCTGAGCGTGCGCAAGGCCGACGCTGAAATGATCGAAGTGGTTTGATTCCAAAGAGAGGAAAGGACACGCAATGAGTATTAAAATTGCACTGGCCGGCAACCCGAACTGCGGTAAAACGACCCTGTTCAATGCACTGACCGGCTCTAACCAGTACGTCGGCAACTGGCCCGGCGTTACCGTCGAGAAGAAGGAAGGCAAGCTGAAGGGCGAGAAGGATGTCATCATCCAGGACCTGCCCGGTATCTACTCCCTGTCTCCGTACACTCTGGAAGAGGTCGTCGCCCGCAGCTATCTGGTCGGCGAGAAGCCTGATGCCATCCTGAACATCATCGATGGTACCAACATCGAGCGTAACCTGTACCTGACCACCCAGCTGATCGAGCTGGGCATCCCCGTGGTCATGGCTGTCAACATGATCGACCTGGTCCGTAAGAACGGCGATAAGATCGACCTGAAGAAGCTGAGCGCAGAGCTGGGCTGCCAGGCCGT
>ERZ1034626.2027-NODE-2027-length-12568-cov-22.763286_pt1 | contig 12568 bp, 7 predicted proteins | sample MGYA00520652_ERZ1034626 | MGnify/ENA primary metagenome ERZ1034626 (study PRJEB33766, sample SAMN09781765) | gut metagenome | biome: gut microbiome | host: Homo sapiens | place: Madagascar | study: EMG produced TPA metagenomics assembly of the PRJNA485056 data... | reverse complement strand
CATGTTTTTAATCCTTTCTACAGATTTATTAGTGATGCTTACTCATCCCTAATCAAACAATATGTGCTGGTAAAGAAAGAATATGATCAAAATTTTTAATTTCTAACTGATTTCTTTGCTGTAGCTTATATTTCCTAACCTATTTATATAATTACAAAAGAAAAAGCTTGACTATTAGAATTGAAGAGCGTATGATTCTTTTTGCTTAGCGGCTTTTTGCACGCTTTTTGTGACTAAAAGCTGATTAAGCACGTGGGAGACATGAGTCGAACCACGTCACGGAAATTGGAGGAAAACTACCGTGGCAAAGAAAATTATGCGTGCTATGACTATCACAGTCATGGCTGGACAGGCTAGCCCTGCCAAACTCGGTCAGAAATTAGGACCTTTCGGAATTGGTGCTAAGTTCTGCCAAAAGTTCAACGCCGACACCGCTGAACGCAAGGGAGAATTAGTCCCTTGCATCCTCACCATTTATGAGGATCGTACTTTTGATTGTGCTTATAAGACACAACCTGTCACATTCCTTTTGAAGCAAGCTACTAAGCTTGAGAAGGGTGCTGCTACTCACAAAACTGCAGTTGCTCACATCTCTTATGCTGAAATCGAAAGAATTGCTAAGTACAAACTTCCTGACCTCAATGTCAAGGATGAGCAAGCTGCCATCAATTGTGTTCTTGGCACTGCCAAATCCATGGGCATTGCTGTCGACAAGTAAAGGAGATCACTAAAATGGCAAAAAGAGGAAAGAAGTATAACGAAGTCGCTAAGCTCATCGACAGAACTAAGAAGTATTCTGTTGCTGAAGCTGTGGCTTTAGTTAAGAAAACAGCTATCGCCAAGTTCGATAGCACTATCGATGTAAGCTTCAAGCTTCACCTCGATACAAAACAACCTGATCAACAGCTCCGTGGAACTATTGTTTTGCCTAATGGAAATGGTAAGACCAAGAAGATCTTGGCTTTGACCAACACTCAACAGGCTCAGGCTAAGGCAGCTGGTGCTGACTTTGTCGGTGCAGCTGATATGATTGAGAAGATTCAAAAAGAGAATTGGTTTGGCTACGATATCATCGTTGCCACTCCCGACATGATGGGTCAAATTGGACGTCTTGGACGTATCCTCGGACCTAAAGGATTGATGCCTAACCCTAAGACTGGAACAGTCACCATGAACATTGGTTCAGCTATTACTGAAATCAAGAATGGTAAGGTTGCTTATCGTACTGATAAGGATGGTAATATTCAACTCACCTTCGGTAAGGCTAGCTTCACCGAAGAGAAACTTGCTGAAAATCTTCGTGCCGTCATCAATCTTGTTCTCTCAATCCGTCCTTCTTCCGTGAAGGGTGTCTATGTGCAGGGCTGTGCTATCAGCTCCACTATGGGTCCTTCCGTAAGTGTGGACGTCAACGCTCTCTAATCTGAGCGTTCTAACTCTAAATCGGGCATTACAGCATACCGAAGACAGCGACGGCGAGAAAGCTTAATAATGTCGCCTAGGTCATGCACCTAAATTGATAAAAAGTATGTTGATTGCCATATATTGTCGATATGATTCGATACGTGGATTCAGGAGGTCATGAAAAGTGAATCCTAACACACTTAAAGCTAAGCAAGCTGAGGTCGAGGAATTAAAGACCCGTCTTGCAACCGCCAAATGCACGATCATCCTATCCTATGACGGAATCAATGTTACTAACTTTAACTCTTTGAGAATCAAACTCAGAGAGTGCAAGGTTGATGACAAGCCTGTCAAGGCCGGTGTCGAAGTCCGCAAGAATACTCTTGTAAGAAGAGCTCTTGAGGCTGAGAACGATGCTGAGCTTGAGAAGCTCTTGACTGGTTCCAACGCTTTGATCACTTGTGAGGATCCTTTAGCTGCTCTTTCTATCGTGACTGAGTTTGCTAGCAAGAACAAGAAGAACACAAAGATCAAGGGTGGACTTGTCGAGCATGTATTCCTTAATGAGGAAAAGATGGCAGAACTTGGCAAAGTCGGAAGCAGAAATGGAATATATTCACAATTGCTTTCCGTCCTCGAAGCCGGTATGCGTAATCTTGCTTTGGACATCAAGTCTATTGCCGAGAAGAAGCAGGGTGAAGCTGGAAAAGCTGCAACCCCTGCTGCCTAGTCGAGTCGAAAGCCATAGGAGGGTAATTAATTATTATGGCACTTTCTAAGGATGACATTATCAATGCTCTTGAGAGCATGACCGTTGTCGAGCTCTTCGACTTGGTCAAGGCTATTGAGGAGAAGTTTGGCGTCAAGGCTGCTGCCGCTGTCGCTGCTGCTCCTGCTGCTGGTGCTGCTGCCGCTGAAGGTCCTTCAACCGTCAACGTCACCATCACTGCTATTGCTGGTTCTAAGGTCGCCGTCATCAAGGCTGTCCAAGGAATCACTGGAAAATCTTTGATGGACTCCAAGAAGCTCATCGATACACTTCCTGCAGTTATCAAGGAAAAGGTTCCTACTGCTGAAGCTGAAGAAATCAAGAAGACTCTTGAAGCTGCATCTGCAACTGTTGAACTCAAGTAGTCCTTCTCTTTCGTTAATTCCACTAAAGTATTAGTCTCCGCCCATTCCTTTTTATAGGGAATGGGTGTTGTGATGTAAAGGGGACAAGTCGATTTAAGGGGTGTGTAGCGCATGGCACAATCCTTCTATCGACAACCGCACGAACTAAATTGATAGAGAGGACAAAAAATGGCTGAAAATTACAGTGAAAAAGATGAATTAAATCAATCCACTTCTGTCGAAGACATAATTGGAAAATATCCCCGCTTGAATAATGATCGTATTAATTTCTCGAAGGTTTCGGGTGCTTTAGAGTTGCCTAATCTTTGTGAAATCCAATTGAATTCATTCAAGTGGTTTATGGATAAGGGAGTTAGAGAAGTTTTGGAAGACTTCTTCCCTATTGGATCTGTTGATCCTAAGTTGAAGCAAGAAGACAATAGTAGCGATAAGAAAGAAATCAAGCTCGATATCGATCGTACTAAAGTCGATCCTGTTCACTGGGAAGGCGTAAATGTCGAAAATGCATTTACTGCCAAGGAAAAGAATCAAACCTATTCTCGTAAATTGAGTGTAGATATGGTTATAGAGTATCCTTCTGGTGAGAAGATTCAAGAACCAGTATTCTTTGGTGATTATCCGATGATGACCGATTCTGGAACATTCATCGTCAATGGATCTGAGCGTTGTATTGTTTCTCAAATCGTACGTTCACCTGGTGCTTATCTTTCTAAGGAAAGAGATAAGTCCGGCCGCTTTATGTATGGTGGAGATATCATCCCTCAACGTGGAACTTGGATTGAGTTCCTTTCTGATGCAAAGGATACTTTGAGTGTTCGTATCGATAAGCAAAGAAAAGTTTCATCTCTCACATTGATGTGTGCTTTGGGACTTTCCGATAACCAAACTATTTTGGATTTGTTCGGAAACGGAAACACTTTGCTCGACAACACTATTCGTAAGAATAAGATGGAAAGAACTGCTGAAGATGATTGTGAAACTACTGCTTGTAGAACAATTTACTCTAAGCTTAGACCTGGTGAGCCTAACCCTGCAGCTGCTTCTATTACATTAATCAAGAATCACTTCTTCGACAAGAAACATTATGATCTCGGTAGAGCTGGTCGTTTCAAGTTGACAAAGAAGTTAGGTATCTATAATCGTTTGGTCGGAAAGACCTTGGCTGAAGATTTGGTCGACAGAGATGGTGTCGTTGAATTCTTCGCTGGACACACACTTTCTTCTGCTGATGTCTTGAAACTTGAGAATGAGAAGTTCTTCGAAAAGAAGATTGTCACCGATAATGATGGTGTCGTCAGCTATGAAAAAGGTGGAATGACCTTCGATGGATCTGACAGCGACAACTTCTTCCATATCTTCCAACAACTTGACAATCACGGATTGATCAACAGAGTCAAAGTCTTCACTGAACTCGGTGAGCAAAATGACTTTGGAACTGATGCCGATGATGATAAGCGTTACACTTTGACTCTTACCAAAGATGAGGGTGGATTAACTCAAATTGTTAGAAGCAACCCTTCATACAAATCTAACAAGAATGAGTTTATCGATTCCAATTTCGAAAGCTCAATGCATGCAGACTTTTCCTGGGATACATTTGAGCTTGAAGGAAAAGATGACAAGGCCATCAATGAATTCTTGGCTAACAAGAAGATTGTAACTATCATCGGTACTGATACTCTCTTAAACGAGAACTATGTAACAATCTCTGATATTTTTGCAGTATTCTCTTACTTCCTCGATATCATCGATGGAGTCGGATTTGTAGATGATATTGATAATCTTTCTAACCGTCGTGTAAAATGTGTCGGTGAGTTGCTTCAAAATTATTTCCGTCAAGGACTCTCTCGTATGGAGAAATCCATTCGTGAGCGTATGGGAAAGAAAGACAACAACGAAAACTCTGATGTTTTGAACAAGCCAAGCAATGTCTTGAATATCAAGCCTTTGACTTCTGTTATATCTGAATTCTATAACTCATCTCAATTGTCACAATTCATGGATCAGGTTAATCCTTTGGCTGAGCTTTCTAACAAGCGTCGTCTATCAGCTTTGGGACCTGGTGGTATTTCACGTGACAGAGCTTCCTTTGAGGTTCGTGATATTCACTTCACTCACTACGGAAGAATTTGTCCTATTGAAACTCCTGAAGGACAAAACGTCGGTTTGATCAACAACTTGGCATGTTATGCTAAGATCGATGATCATGGTTTTATAACTACACCTTACCGTAAGGTAGAGCATGGTAAAGTTTTGGAAGATAACAGCAAGACTGTTTATCTCTCAGCTGATCAGGAACAAAATTTGATCATTGCTGAAGCTAATACTGAAACGGATGCTGAAGGAAATATTATCGATGAGTATGTCACTGCTCGTCATAATGGTGATACTATTCGTGTCAACAAAGAAGATGTCGATTATATCGACGTCTCTCCTAAGCAGATTGTTTCAATCGCTGCTGCTTCTATTCCATTCCTTGAAAACGATGATACCAACCGTGCTCAGTTGGCTTGTAACATGCAACGTCAGGCTTTGCCTTTGCTTAGACCTCACGCCCCTGTTGTCGGAACAGGTATGGAATATAAAATTGCTCATGACTCTGGTGCTGCTGTAATTTCCAAGCAAGACGGAAAAGTTTTATATGCCGATTCTTTGAAAATCATTATTCAAGATAATGAAGGAATCAATCACGAATATAAGCTTCGTAAGTTTGCTAAGGCTAACCAAGCAACTTGTATTAATCAAACTCCTATCGTAAAGATTGGTGATGAGATTAAGGTCGGTCAAATAATTGCTGATGGTCCTGCAATGGACCATGGAGATTTGGCTCTCGGTCAAAATGAAACCATAGCCTTCATGACTTGGCACGGATACGACTATGAGGACGCTGTCGTCATGAACGAACAATGCCGTCGTGATGATGTCTTCACTTCTATTCACATCGATGAATATTCAATCGATCGTAGAAAGACAAAGTTAGGAGATGAGACTTTCACAAGAGATGTACCTAACATTTCTGAAGATCTCAAGGCTCATTTGGATGCTAATGGTATTGTCATTCCTGGAACTGTTGTTTCTGAAGATGATATCTTGGTTGGAAAGAGTACTCCTAAAGGTGAACAACAATTGTCGCCTGAAGAAAAGTTATTGCAATCCATTTTCTCGGACAAGCAAAAAGATGGAAAGGACACTTCTTTGAGAGTACCTCACGGTGGAGCTGGTATTGTTCAATCTGTAAAGGTCTTTAGCCGTAAAAATGGTGATGAGCTTGCACCTAACGTTCTTGAAACTGTAAAGGTCTACATCATCCAAAAGAGAAAGATTTCAGAAGGTGATAAGATGTCCGGACGTCATGGTAACAAAGGTGTTATCTCTAAACTTGTGCCTCAAGAAGATATGCCTTTCTTGTCTGATGGAACTCCTGTCGATTTGTGTTTGAACCCTTTGGGTGTTCCTTCACGTATGAACATTGGTCAGATTCTCGAAATTCATTTAGGTGATGCTTGTAGAAGATTAGGACTTAAGGTTGCTACACCTGTATTCGATGGTGTTTCAAACGAAGAATTATTCAGCCTTATGAAGGATGCTGGTGTTTCCGATGATGGAAAGACAGTAGTCTATGATGGACAAACCGGTGAGAGATTCGAAAATAGAATTTCAGTCGGATGTATGTACATGATCAAGCTTGACCATATGGTCGACGATAAAGTTCATGCCCGTGCTACTGGACCTTATTCCTTGGTCACTCAACAGCCTTTGGGTGGTAAAGCTCAAAAGGGTGGACAGCGTTTCGGAGAAATGGAAGTCTGGGCTTTGGAAGCTTATGGTGCAGCTCACACTTTGCAAGAAATGCTCACCATCAAGTCAGATGATATGGTCGGTAAGGCTCTTACTTATCAATCTATCTGTGAGGATAAGCCTATTCCAAGTCCTTCAATGCCTGAGTCCTTCCGTGTTATGTTGAAAGAACTTCAAGGTTTGGCTATCAATGTCATCTTGCTCGACAAGGACAACAAGCCTATTTCAATGGATGGAATTGCTTCTAGCAACGATAGTGAAATCAAGAAGTATAACCATGAATTACGTAACTTCTCTTATACACCTATGGAGAATGAGGGATTGAAGAAGAATGCTTCAAATGAAGTTGAGGCTTCCAACACTGGATTGCCTGTTGAGGAAGATGGATTTGAAGAAACTTCTTCGTTTATAACTGAAGAGCAGCAAAAAGAAGCAGAAGAAGCGTTAGATGACTTGACAGATGATGGCAAGGAAACTGACGATGGCGATTCTTCTAATATGGACTAAAAGGAGGACTAACGAATGTTTGATTTAAGTAAACTAGCTAGTATCAAGATTGGTCTTGCATCTCCAGAAGTTATCAAGAGTTGGTCTTATGCTGAAAAGCAAAAGCCCGGATCTGGTGAAGTTAAGAAATCTGAGACTATTAACTATCGTTCACAAAAGCCTGAACCTGAAGGACTTTTTGCCGAAGAGATATTCGGACCTGCAAAGAGTTATGAATGTCACTGTGGAAAGTACAAGAAGAATTCCTACTCTGGAACAGTTTGTGATAAATGTGGTGTTGAAGTAACTTCTAAGTCTGTCCGTCGTGAGCGTATGGGTTATATCACCCTCGCTTGTCCTTGTACTCATATTTGGTACCTCAAGGGAACACCTTCCAAGATAGCTTTGATTTTGGATGTTCCTCCAAAGGATTTGGAAGAAGTCGTATATTTCCAATCTCATATTGTTTTGAATCCTGGCCAATACTGTCTTGATCACAACTTGCTTCAAAAGAAACAAGTTTTGGATGAAAGAGCAGGACGTGATATCTTCCAAGAAATTTTAAAGAGTTTCATGGAGGGAGAAAATCCTGTTATCGATCCTAAACAAACTGAAACTGATGATTATAAGAAGTGTCAACGTTTGATCAATAGCATGGCTCATGAGAATGAACCTTATGATTTTGAAACTGCTGCTCGCTTCATTAAGAAGTTGGTCGGTGCTGAGTTTGGTTGGGGAGCTGATGCTGTTAAGACTTTGCTCCATGAACTCGATCCTGAAAATATCGATTCTGTAACTGGAAAATCCAAGCTCGACGTAGAATTTGAAACAATTGAAAAAGCTATTAGATCATATCCTGATCCTAAGAATCAAAAGCGTATCAAGCTTATGAAACGCTTGGATGTTGTAGAATCCTTCCGCAACTCTAAGAATAAGCCTGAATGGATGATTCTCGATGTTATTCCTGTAACTCCTCCTGATCTTCGTCCTTTGCTTCAATTGGATGGTGGACGTTATGCAACTTCTGATATCAACGAATTGTATCGTCGTGTTATCACTCGTAACTCTTTGTTGAAGAGATTGATGGATCAAAAAGCTCCTACAGTCATTTTGGTTAACCAAAAACGTATGGTTCAAGAAGCTGTTGATGCTTTAATCGATAATGGAAGAAGAAACAACAAGCCTCTTACTGGTGTATCTGGTCGTCCTTTGAAATCTTTGTCTTCTACACTCAAAGGAAAACAAGGACGTTTCCGTTTGAACTTGTTAGGAAAGCGTGTTGACTATTCTGGACGTTCAGTCATTTGTGTCGGACCTGAATTGAGATTGGATGAGTGTGGTTTACCTCGCGAGATGGCAATTCAACTCTTCAAGCCATTCATCATGAGCGAACTCATGAAGGATAAGTATGCTGCCAACATCAAGATTGCCGAACAGATGATTACAAGATACGATGATAGAGTCTATGATGTTTTGGAAAAGATTGTTCCTAATCACCCTGTTCTCTTGAACCGTGCTCCTACATTGCACCGTTTGGGTATTCAAGCCTTCAGACCTGTTTTGGTCGACGGAAGAGCTATGAGATTGCATCCATTGGTCTGTCCTGGATTCAACGCTGACTTCGATGGTGACCAAATGGCTGTCCACGTTCCTCTTTCTAGAGAGGCTCAACAAGAAGCTTTCGATTTGATGATCTCTTCGAGAAATATTCTTTCTCCTCGTGACGCAAAGGTTATAGCTATTCCTGTTCAGGACGTCGATGTCGGTCATTACTATTTGACTTCTGAGCAAACTCCAGATGATTTCTTGAGCCAAGCCGATGCTGCTAGAAATCATGGTGATGTTGAGGAAGCTGAGAAATTTGAAAGATTTGCCAGAATGGATGGTCACGTGTTCCGTAACTTCGATGAAGTTATGCGTGCTTATCAAACTGGTGTCGTTCATACAAATAACCGTATTGCAATTCCAGCTGAGTCTTTAGGAAAGTATGGAGTATTTACTGAAGAGCAAAATAGCAAGTATTTGATTACTACTGTCGGAAAGCTTATCTTCAACGATATGTTCCCTTCAGACTTCCCATATGTCAACGATGCACCTTCTCATTGCAAAGGTGAGTTGAAATCAACTCCTGTTGGAATCGATTGGTTCTTTGTTCCTAAGGGAACAGACATCAAGGATTACCTTAAGAATCATTGGAATCCTACCAAACCTGTGGATAAATCAGAGCTTGCTGCTATTATCAATGCTTTGTTCTTGAGATATAAGTCTAAACGTACATCTTGGTTGTTGGATAAGATCAAGGATACCGGTTACTATTATTGTACTAAGCTCGGATTAACTATTTCTATCACTGATATCAACACTGTTGAAGGACGTGATGATATTCTTGCTGAAGGTGATAAGAAGGTTGCTGAAATCAACAATTACTTTAATATGGGTCTTATCACTGATGAATCTCGTCACAATGAGACATTGGATATTTGGACAACGGCCAAGGATGAAATCACAAATAAGGTTAAGGATAAAATGGCTCGTGAGAGCCGTAACCCTGTCTTCATGATGGCTAACGCTAAGGCTCGTGGTTCAGTCAATAACTTCGTTCAGTTGATTGGTACCAGAGGTTTGATGGCTGGACCTAACAACAAGATTATCGAAATTCCTGTCAAAGACTGCTTCCGTATGGGTATGTCAGTCAACGAATACTTCACCGCTACACACGGTGCTCGTAAAGGTATGACCGATACAGCTTTGAAGACAGCTGACTCTGGATACTTAACACGTCGTTTGGTCGATGTTTCTCACTCTGTCGTCATCCGTGAAACCGATTGTGGATGTGATCATGGATTCTGGGTCGAAGCATTGTATGATGATAAGAACAAGTTGAAACTCTCAGTCGCTGATCGTTGCTATGGACGTTATTCTTGCCACGATATTTGTGACAAGAATGGCAATGTCATCATTCCTGCCAACACTTATCTCGATAAGGCTGAGTGCTCATTAATTAAGGGAGCTGACCTTGAAAGAGTAGAAATTCGTTCTCTTTTGACTTGTGAGGCTAAGGATGGTGTTTGTGCTCACTGTTATGGACTTAACATGGCTACCGGTGAGATGTGTAAGATTGGTGATACTGTTGGTATCATGGCTGCACAATCAATCGGTGAACCTGGTACACAGTTGACTTTGCGTACATTCCACGAAGGTGGAACTGCAGGTAGTGATATCACTCAAGGTTTGCCTCGTGTTCAGGAGTTGCTCGAAGTCCGTAATCCTAAGGGAGAATGTATCATGACTGAGATTGATGGTACCGTAACTGATATCACCAATAAGAACGGAAGAGATATCATCTCTATCACAGGTGTCTTGCCTAACAACGATAAATCTTATACCTGTAACTACAACTCTCATGTCATTGTTAAGGTTGGAGATGTCGTTAAAGCTGGTGACGCATTAACTATTGGATCTAAGGATCCTAAGAAGTTATTGGATGTTTGTGGTGTTGAGAAGACTGAGCGTTACCTTATCGACCAGGTACAAAATGTTTACCAGTCTCAGGGTATCGATTTGTCTGATAAGCACTTGGAAGTCATCGTTCGTCAAATGATGAAGAAGATGTTGATTTCCGATGGTGGAGACACCAAGATGATTTCTGGAAGCCGTGTAGACTTGCCTGAGTTTACCGCTATGAACCAACAAGCTTTGGCTCATGGTCTTAATCCTGCAGTCGGAACTCCTATGATTTTGGGTGTTACCAAAGCTGCTTTGGATACAACTTCATTCTTGTCTTCTGCTTCATTCCAGGAGACCACAAGAGTTCTTACTGACGCTGCTATCAAAGGTAAGGTCGATGAACTTAAAGGTCTTAAGGAAAACGTCATGTTGGGTAAGTTGATTCCTGCTGGAACTACAATAGATCCTCTTCCTGCTGGTGAGAACTTCGTCGCTGAAGAACGTCTCAGCAAGAGTGACTTCTATTCAGTCCAGTCTGGATTCTCCGACACTGAATATCATGATGATTATCTTGATCAATTCAGTGGAGATCAACAAACTGATTTCACAGGTGAAGTATTACCTATGGAAAAGCCCGGCGAAGACAATTCTGGATATAATCCTCAATTCTAGTCAAGATTAATTTCAAACTACCGCACCATGTGGTGCGGTTTTTTATATTTATCAATACTTAATTATAAAGTTTGCTCTAAATGGTGAAAACCTCAAAAATAATTGCAAAAAGATAAAAAAACACTTGCATGTTGATAGCAATAAGAATATAATTACCAACGCACTTGAGGAATGGGTCTTTAGCTCAGTTGGTTAGAGCGCGCCCCTGATAAGGACGAGGTCGATGGTCCGAGCCCATCAAGACCCACCATTTAGAACAAGTTATCCAACCGAAAGGTTGGATTTTTTGTTTGTCTAAATCCAGTTAAATATTGATAAAATATATAAGATTTATAGGAGTTAGATATGAAGAATAATATTGAATTTAAGGTAAAAGAATTTTTGGATAATGTAGTGATGATGAGAATGGATGATGATTTAGAAGTCTTGGGTAAGAGACTTGGATTTGCCGAAAAGAAAAAAGAGGAGATGCGTGGAACTAAGAAATGGTGGAAGCTTATTGAAATAACTAAAGATCCACGTCATGGAACTGATCCTTTGACTAAGAGAGGTCAGCAAAAGAAGGAAATGTATCTTTCTTTTGAAAAGGAAATGAAGAAGAATGGTGAGGAATTCTTCTATGAAGACAGTGAGGACTTTAAAAAGAAAGCTAAAGCTTTGTTTAAAGGAGAGCATTCTTTAATCCTTTCTCTTTTAGTCTTGACTTATATTAAATATAGCCAGAATGTCTACGTTAATGATTTGCCCATAGAAAAGAAAGGTGAGACATTTGAAAAGGTTATAGAACCTGTATTAGGAAATGTTAAGGATGGCGATAGTTATTATTCGACTATCCATATGTCTTATGGAAAGGTAATTAATCTTCCTAAAATTGATGGTGAAGATATGAAATCAGCCATCAAATTGGTCTTATCGATTTTGCGAGATAAAGTTGGTGTGGAAGGAACCGATGAATATATAAAGGCTTTAGGCTTGAATGATATTGATGATTCAATGAATACATCTAAATATGAAAGAACCGGTGTTCAATTAGCATTGATGGATTCTTTGATCAAATCGACTAAATCGTCTTCATATAATCAAGTATATAGACGTGCATTTATAGAATTCTATTTGAATATTAGAAAGAATAATGCTGAAGATACATTGTTGGAACAGAAAGACTTAGCCAACAATAAAAAAGTTCTTAAAATGTTCCATAGATTTGAAGAAGATATAGTAGGTCAATAGTTTTATTTTAATAATTATTTTTTGATGAATTATTAAAAGGAGTCTCCTTAATTGTACTGCACCCCTCTCACTGGACTTTTAATAGAACTATAGCACAACATTGAGACAGGCACAATGCTCCTGTTGCAAACAGGAGCACCGTCGAGCCTCGTCACTATCCTTTCGTTGTTGTACCAGAATATGTATTCGTCTATCGCCTTCTTGAGTTCCGCGAAGCTGCGGAACTCATTTTCGTGTCCGTAGAACATCTCCTTCTTCATCTTCGAGAACAGGTTCTCCGTCTTGCTGTTGTAAAGGCAGTTCCCTTTTCTTGACATCGACTGTATTATCCCGTATTTCCTCAGGTCTTCCTGATTGTCTTCCGCGACGGTCTTGTCAGTCTCTTCTTTCTTTTCGC
>ERZ1034626.2024-NODE-2024-length-12572-cov-41.567229_pt1 | contig 12572 bp, 6 predicted proteins | sample MGYA00520652_ERZ1034626 | MGnify/ENA primary metagenome ERZ1034626 (study PRJEB33766, sample SAMN09781765) | gut metagenome | biome: gut microbiome | host: Homo sapiens | place: Madagascar | study: EMG produced TPA metagenomics assembly of the PRJNA485056 data... | reverse complement strand
CGTCATCGTAGGTGAAGTAGAGAGGAGCAGATGGATGCTCATCGATGGTCTTCACTACCAGCTCTGCCAATTCCATCGCACCCTTGCCACCCTCGGCGAAGGCACTGTTCACGGCGAAACCGCAACCCATCTCCTCGCAATGCTTGCGCAATACATCAATCTCCTCGTCGGTATCGGTGGCAAACTTGTTGAAGGCGATAACTACGGTCTGACCGAAGCTCTGCAGGTTCTTCACGTGCTTATCGAGGTTCCAATAGCCAGCCTCCATGCCAGCTACGTTTGGCTTCTTGATATCTTCCTGAGCTACGCCACCATGCATCTTCAATGCCTGGAGAGTTACCACGAGCACAGTGAGGTCTGGCTGCAGACCGGTCTTGCGGCACTTGATGTTGTAGAACTTCTCTGCACCGAGGTCGGCACCGAATCCAGCCTCTGTGATGGCATAGTCGCCATACTCCAGAGCGGCAGCAGTAGCCATCACGGAGTTACAGCCATGGGCGATGTTGGCAAACGGACCGCAGTGAACGAAGGCAGGAGTGCCCTCTGTGGTCTGAACCAGGTTTGGCTTCAGGGCATCGAGGAGCAGAGCCACGATACTTCCGCCTACACCCATATCCTTGACGGTGAATGGTTTGTCATCCTCAGTGATACCGAGGAGAATATTGTCGATGCGACGACGCAGGTCGTCAACGCTAGTTGCGAAACACATGATAGCCATGATTTCAGAAGCTGGAGTGATATCGAAGCCTGCCTCTGTCTCGATGCCGTTCTTATCGCCGATACCGGTGATGATGCGGCGGAGACCACGGTCGTTTACGTCCATCACACGGCGCCAGAGAATTTTCTTCAACTTGAATCCCTCTGCCTCGTGCTGGAAACGATAGTTGTCCAGGAGGGCAGCAATCATGTTGTTAGCCTCGGTGATGGCATGGAAATCGCCAGTGAAATGGAGATTGATCTTATCCATAGGCAAAACCTGGGCGTAACCGCCACCGGCAGCACCACCCTTCATGCCGAAACAAGGACCCAGAGATGGTTCGCGAAGAGCCACTACAGCCTTCTTGCCAATCTTCTGCATACCCAGGGCGAGACCCACAGATACAGTGGTCTTGCCATTACCAGCCTTGGTAGGACTGATAGCGGTAACGAGGATAAGGTGATGATTCTTGAACTTGTTAGGATCGATGTCGCCAGTAGTAATCTTGGCAATGTAGCGACCATAGTTTTCAACCTGGTCTTCATGAATTCCTAGTTCTGCTGCTACCTCATTGATAGGGCGCAGTTTAACTGATTTAGCTATTTCAATATCTGTCAACATAAATAATGAATTTGTATTTGTGGTGCAAAGATACGCAAAAGTATTCAGATTGCGGCATAAGAAAGTATAAAAAAAACAAAAGGGGCAGAATATCAGGCTATATCATCAATTATGGGAGCTTACCCGTGATGAGGCTGATGAATTTGAATCATCATTTATGGTGATAAACCGAGCGAAATCAAATCATTATTTCTAGGTATTGCGAATTATTCTAAATAGTAGTATCTTTGCAACCCGATTTGAAATCATAATAAACAGTATAAATAGTAATAAGTAGTAATAAATAGAAATAAAACATGATGAAGACAAAAAACTTGGGAATGACCATTGGGTCTATATTGATTATCTTGTTGTTGATGCCTTTGGGCCATGCGCTGATGATTATCATGGAGCATACCATGCAGCCTGCCACCTTGCATTATTCTGCCTTTGCCATGGGTTTCGTGGGACTGGTGATTACCATCTGGGGCGTATTCGTAAAGGGTGATACCAAACAGACCGTGTTCGGTATGGCGGGTGCCCTGCTGTTCTGGACTGGCTGGGTGGAGTTCCTGCTGGCTTATTATGCCCAGCGCTATGGTGTGCATTGCGACCTGGTGGGCAATGGCGTGGTAGAGACTGCCACAGAATATGTGAATGGCATCGGCGTGCATCATACCTATACCATCAACGGCACTCCGCTGGAGGAATTCGGCCGTGCGGAACTGAAGGAAATCCGCGGTTCACGTCCTGAATATCTCATTATGCCAGCCACTTTCGGCATGTGGATGATGTTCCTGGTGATGTATATATTCTGCACCAAGACGGGCTGTAATTTCATCCGCTGGATTCAGAATCATTGCGGGGTGAAGAACCATGTAGAGCTTCGTCCGATGGCTCATCATGCCAGCATCGTTACCTTTATGGAGTGGAACATCATGATGTGGGGCTTATACCTATTATTAATGTTCTGCTACGACCCGGTGTTCCTCGGCACCACTCATCCTGTGACTTATGCCATCGGCATTCTCTGTCTCATCGGTTCGGGCATGATTTTCAAGAAGCAGCTGTACATCGGTCATTGGGGTAGAAACCTGCGCATGTCGCTTGCCAACGTCATCGTATTGTGGTCGGCTGTGGAGATTGCAGCCCGCAACGGATTCTTCAAGGAGATTTGGGTGGATCCGGGTAACCACGTAGTTGAGATGGTGGGCATTCTGCTGGTGTTTGTAGGATTGATTCTCGGTTTCTGGTTTTACAACGCCAAGGATAACGGGGGAGAGATTGAAATAAAGGAGTAAGAAGCTTCTTTCGAGTTGCTTCTTTCATTAGATACCTAGAAGTAGGTATTGATAAGAATCCTTATTTATAGGTATTGCAGGTATGGAGGAAACTCCGTACCTTTGCACCCCGAAAACGATAAGTGAAACAAAATAGATTTTATAATTAAAAAAATAATACAAATAGAATAGGATATGAAGAAATTCTTTACTCTCGTCTTCGCCACAATGTTGGCAGGTAATATGATGGCACAGATGCATGGTGCCTTGACTTTTGCAGGTGCTTCAACCATGAGCGTGTTGAATCAGGATACAGAGAATGCCAGTGATACCGTGAAGTTTGAAATGGCTAGCATGAGTGCTGGCAACATCACACTTCCTGCTATGAAGGGCATGTCAACCATTCCTTCTTTCACCATCGAGAACGTGGCTTTCACCATGGGCGAGAATCATGTAATCACCATGGCCGACCAGGCTTTTACTTCTAAGGTTACCGTGGATGGCGTTGAGAAGAACATCACTGGTTCATCTATTTCTGGAACCTATAACATGGCAGATAACTCGCTTACCTTGAAGGCTGTCTTCCAGTATGGCGCTATGCCTTTTGCCATGACTTACAACATCAAGTCTTATTATGTTAAGGCTGTTACCAGCGCTATCAACGTGAATGTAGGCGGCCAGTTCCCTTATGCCAACGAGAGCGTAACCTACAATGTACGCAAGTATATGGATGGCGACGTGCAGAAGGTGGATGTTGAGGTTCCTACCTATACACTTGATAACACCCTGATGGGTAACCTGACTCTGGGTACTTACACCGTAAAGGGTTTGACCTACGATGAGGAGAAGGGTGGTTTCTACCGTGATTACAAGAACGATGGCTTGAACTTCCACTTCACCGCAGAACAGAATGGCAACAAGATCATGGATGGCGACTTTGAGTTCAATTCTGCGAAGGATAACAACATCCTCGTGAAGTATGACGGCAGCAAGATTACCGACATCGTGAATACCTTCCAGATGGGTGCCATGCCTTTCGGCATCGTTTCAAGCTTCAACAGCGCGGCTACCGGCATCTCTTCTGTCAAGAACGATGTTCAGAAGAAGAACGATGGCAAGATGTACAACCTCGACGGTCAGGTTGTCAGCGAGAGCTACAAGGGTGTAGTCATCGTAAACGGCAAGAAATATTTCAAGAAATAAAACTGAAAGATTTCAAGAAAGCGATATTTCGCAGGAAATAGAGTATCAATTATCAGACAAACAAGAATAGATGACGAATTGGATAAAAATGAATCATCTGAAAATGACCGTTGCAGGCTTGGGCATGCTGATGCTTACTGCCTGCAACGGTATTTTTGATGATATATATGATGAGCCGCAGGAGATTGTGCCGGCTAAGGGACAGATTGTGATGAATGCCACCAGTTGGACTGACTGGTATTACATCGATTTGCCACATTTGCAGAAACTGACGGAGGCTGGCGATGAGGCGGCACTCTTGAAGGCGCAGACCGAGTTTGAGGCATATCCCATCCCGATGACTGCTACTGGTGAGAAGGATGAATCGGAAGCCGGGCATGCTGCTGCCACAGCGGGCAGAAAGGCAGGACAATATATGTATTGGTTTGATGTCTTCGGCGAAGGCATCAAGAAGAATACCTTTACTTACTTCGAGCCTACTGCCGAGCAGACAGCACCAAGCGAATGGACCCTTGCCATTCATCGCAACAATGTGCGTACCAATGGCGGAGCCGTTCTGGAAACCAGCTATACTTCCATGGATCAGTTGCCTGAAACCAGCGAAGCCTTCCATAACAAGCAGTTTACTGAAGATGAATGGTCGGAGAATGAGGTTTGGGACAGTCAGGAGCAGATGCTTCTGGGTTCCGTGCCATCGCAGGGCATCGCCATAAACAAGGTGTTGTCTTCGTGGCTCTCGATGGAGATTCCACCGATGCCGCCATCGTTCTCGCTCAACAACCATGTGTTCATCCTCCGACTGAAGGATGGTACCTACGCCGCTATCCAGCTAGAGAACTATCTCTCGCCAAAGGGCGTAAAGTGCTGGATGACTATCAATTATAAATATCCATATTAATTATAAATATTCATATTAATTGTATCCTTACGAAAACAATGAAGAAGAAATATCTGTTATACTCGATATTATTAGCCAATATGGCGGCTCTTCCGGCTGGCGCAGCGCTTTCTGCCAGCGCCGACAATGTGCCTACCCATGACAATGTGCCGGGCGTAGACCAGAAGAGCATCCGTGACTCCCTGGCTTACGAGGCCTATCTCGATTCCATCAGTCGCCAGTTTGACCTCACCGAGGTGGTGGTTACGGGCACCCGTACCCCTAAGTTCCTGAAGGATACACCTATCCAAACCCGAGTGATCGGCTCCAAGGATATCGCCAAGCTCGATGCCACCAATGTGCAGGATTTGCTTCAGCAGGAATTGCCGGGCGTGGAGTTCTCTTATGCCATGAATCAGCAGACCCATCTCAACTTTTCCGGATTCGGCGGACAGGGAGTTCTCTTCCTGGTAGATGGCGAGCGACTGGCTGGAGAGACAATGGATGATGTGGATTTCACCCGATTGAACATGGACAATGTGGAGCGCATCGAGATTGTGAAGGGTGCGGCTTCTGCCCTTTATGGCAGCAATGCCACGGGCGGCGTCATCAATATCATCACCAAGAAGGGCAAGAAACCCTGGACGCTGAATGTGAACGGCAGACTTGCCAAGCATAACGAGCAGCGATATGGCGCTTCCTTCGGACTGAACAGCAAACATTGGAACAATATGTTTACGGCAAATTTCAACCGTCTGGATAATTACGATGTGCATAGTGCCGAGAATCCTGTGACCCGCGTCATCGCCACCGTTTATGGCGACAAGACCGCCAACTTCAAGAACCAGCTGGTATGGAGTCCAACCCAGAATTTCAGTCTCACCGGTCGTGCCGGCTATTTCTTCCGCGAAACCGTGAGAACTGCAGATTTACCTGAGCGTTATCGTGATTTCTCGGGTGGCTTGAAGATGAATTGGGATATCACTACGGATGATGCCTTGCAGTTGAGTTATGCCTTCGACCAATATGATAAGTCTGATTATCAGAAGATTCGCCATCTGGACATCCGTGACTACAGCAATGTGCAGAACACGTTCCGCCTGCTCTATAACCACGCATTCGAGGGCGGCGACGTGCTGACCATCGGTTCCGACTATATGCACGATTATCTGATGAATACCAATCTGAGCAATGGCACCCGCAAGCAGGATACCTTCGATGTTTTTGCGCAGTATGACTGGCGCATCTCTGATCAGTGGGAGATGGTGGGAGCCTTGCGCTACGACTATTTCTCGGATGGCAAGGATTCGCATGTTACCCCGAAGCTGAATCTCAGTTATACCCCGATTCGCAATCTCTCGCTGAGAGCAGGTTACGGTATGGGCTTCCGTGCACCGTCACTCAAGGAGAAATACTACAACTTCGATATGAGTGGCATCTGGATTGTGGAAGGCAACGAGCATCTGAAGGCGGAAGTGAGCCACAACTTCAATCTCTCTGCCGAATACACCAAGGGACATTACAACTATACGGCATCCCTCTATTATAATAAGGTGAAGAACAAGCTGTCTACATCGGCTCCTTATTTCAAGAGTGTAGAGGATAAGTTGCCTTATCTGCCTTACACCAATCTGGATTCCTACAGCGTGTGTGGAGGAGAGGTAGGCGTGCAGGCACGATGGAACAACGGATTTTCTGCCCGCTTCACCTATGCCTATACCAAGGAGCAGCTGGCGAAGGATAAGGATGGCAACACCATCAACAACCAGTATATTCCGGCTCGTGAGCATGCCTTCAATGCCCGCATGGATTATGACCATCAGTTTACCAAGAACTATGGACTGAACATCGGCTTGAGCGGCCGCTATCTTTCGGGCGTAGAGAATGTGGAGTATAAGAATTATTATAATGTAAGCGAGGGAACCCTGAAGGTGAGCTATCCTGCCTACACCATCTGGAAGCTTTCGCTGGTGCAGCGCATCGGCAAGGCGGTGAAGGTGACTGCGGCGCTGGATAATCTCTTCGGATATAAGCCGAAGTATTATTATCTGAACAGTCCTATCACCGATGGCGTGAATCTTCAGGTAGGATTATCTGTAGATATTGACAAGTTGTTTTAAAAGAGACAAGTTGTTTTAAATAAGGAAGTTTTCTTCATGATTTATGTGTTGTATAAATAAAAGAGGCGGGTCTCACGACTCGCCTCTTTATCATTCTAACTAACTTTCACAAATATTCTATATAAACTTATGCTAAAAACTATTATTTCTTTACATAGAGCTTGAATGCCTTCACGCTGCCTGGAGCACCCTGCTCGGCACGTGGCAAGTACTCGAAGGCAGAGATGGTAACTTCCTTGCCCATATCCACGATGCCGAGGTGTGGGAAGTTGGCACCCTTTTCGGTCTGCCAGTAAGTGCTCTCCTGCAAGTCAAACATCTTGTCGAGTGTTGAATTGCCCTTCTCGCTATCGGCATAGAAGGCTACCCAGTTGTTGCGGTCGATGCGGTTGCCGCTGGCATCCTGCAGGTAAACCTCAGCGATGGCAATCTGGCTGTCGCCGCTCTGGCTGCTTTCTGCCTGGATGGCGAAGTAGCGACCTGTTACAGGCTTGTCGAGCTTGATGGTCTGCCAGCCGTTGCCAGCCTTGAACTCGCCTTTCAATACTGGAGTCTCTGAATTGAGATCCATGCGATGACCTGGCTCATTGTGCTTGTTGCTCTTTTCGAGATTCAGCTTGTCGAGCTCCGGATGATCCTGGCAGAAAGCGGTAGGAGCCACGGTAGAACCTGGCTTTCCTGCTTCACCCTTAGGACCTACAACATCGAGAACAATCACCTCGTTCTTGCCCTTCTTCAACCAGCAGCCTGGAAGATATAAGGTCTGCTGAGGACCAATCTGCCAGAAGCGGCCGAGGGCATGCCCGTTGACGTAAACCTGACCTTTGCCGAATGCCTCCATATTAATAAAGGTATCGCCCACCTTCTTCAGGTTGAAGTAGCCACGATAGTAACCCGCCTTGGTCTGGAGACCGCGCATCTTGTTGGTTGGCATAGCGAGTGCCTTGACTGCTGTCTGATAATCATCAGCGATGCTGCTGTTGTTCCATCGGGTAGGGGTGAGGGCAAGTTCGCAATCCTCTTTCTGAGTAGTGAGGGTTACGTTGCCGATGATACCCTTGTAGTCTTTGATGGCACGACCGAAGTTGATTCTTCCCATACCTTCTACCACGATGGTGAGCTGTGCACCCTGTGGCATGGCTGGCAATTCGAGTGATTTCTCATTCTTCACACGGTCTATCTTGCCAACATACTTTCCGTTCACATATACCTGAGCAAAGTCGTGGAACTCGCCTGTCAGGGTTGATGTACTTTCGATGGCAGGAACCTGGGTCTCGTAAACCATGGTACCCCATCCCATATCCATATCCTCGAAGCACTGAGGAGCCTGGGTTTCCTTCTCCTTTCCGATACCATAGCTCAATGGCTTGTATTCGGTAAACTTGAACGCTGGCACCTTGATGATCTGCATCGGAGCCTTAGGTACAGCTGGCAACTTCTTGCCGTCGTTGTATTTCGCCATCATCTTCTGGAGTTCATAGAACTTAGGAGTAGCCAATCCCCATTCGTTGATAGGGGCATCGTAATCGTAGCTGGTTACGTCTGGCTGGAAACCAGGAGAGTTGGCTCCTGCCCAGTGGCCGAAGCTGGTTCCGCCGTGGGTCATATAGAGAGAGAAGCTGATGCCTTTGCTCAGCATCTCGTCCATTCCTTCTACCATATCCTTGGCTGGTCGGGTTTCGTGGCGTGCTCCCCACTTGTCGAACCAGCCGCTCCAGAACTCAGAACACATCTTAGGAGCATTCGGACGAACCTCGCCGAGACGCTTAAACTGCTGGTCGATGTTGGCACCCGTACCGAAGTTCATGGTCCAGGTAAGGTCATCGAGACCATTGTTCAGGAAGTTGGAAGACCAGTCGCACTGGAAGAGACTTACCTTGTCGAAGCCACTCTTGCGGACGATGTCGCGGATGGCGCTCACGTATGGCTTGTCCTTACCGTAAGAACCATATTCGTTCTCCACCTGTACCATGATGATAGGACCACCATTCTGGATGGTTAGTGGAGCCAGCTGCTTGCCCACTTCCTTCTCAAAGATTTCAACACGCTGCATGAAGTAAGGATCCTGCTCACGAAGACGGATGTCCTTCTTCTTCAAAAGCCACCAAGGCAGACCGCCCATTTCCCATTCTGCGCAGACGTATGGTCCCGGACGAACGATGACGTACATGCCGTTCTTCTGAGCGAGGCGGCAGAAAGCAGCCACATCGTTGTTGCCTGTGAAGTCGAACTTGCCTTCCTGCTGCTCGTGTATGTTCCAGAACACGTAGAGGCAGACGGTATTCATGCCCAGAGCCTTGCACATCTTGATGCGATGCTCCCAGTAGGCACGAGGAATACGTGGGTAGTGCAACTCGGCAGCCTTCACCACGAAAGGCTTGCCATTGAGGAGAAATGTCTTATCTCCTGTCGTGAAAGTACCTCCCTTCTTTGCCGCCATCATTTGTGATGGAGCCAGAGCCAAAATAGAGGCAAGGGCGAGTGTCTTGATTGTAGTTGATAATGTCATATATCTTTTTTTGTTTTATAATCTTAATACGTTTTTATCTATATTCAGTTTATTTCTGATAAGCGATTATTGCTTGATTACAGTTTATCTCTGATAAGCGATTGCAAAATTACAGAAAAATCCTCTTTTTGACGTTAATAAATCGTTCAAAAATGAGGATTTTTCGTTAATTTTTAGTATAAATGGCTATTTTTTCTTGTTTTCAGCTTATTCCTTAACTTATTTCTGTACGAAAGTCGTGATGCTTCGTGGGGCTAGGAGCGTGTTTCCATCGCAGGTTCCCACGGGTGCCAGACTTTCGGCAGAGATATCGCTGGTGCGGTACATCTGCCAGTTTTTCTTCTCCTGATTATCGAGCTTGAAGTTCACCGGTTTCACATCTTCTGCATAGTTGATGGCTACAATCACCCATTTGCCGTCGGCATTCTGATAGGCAGAGCACATCACTCCGTAAGGGTCGTTGAAGCCTTCTTCTATCTGCTTGCCATCGGCTGAGGTGGTGGCGATGTCGTAGCGCCGTGCTCCCGGACGGATGAAGCGGGAGTAGTTGCCCATCGCCCACATCAGTTTGGAATCCACAGCCCATCCGCTTTTCCAGCCATCCTTGCTGTAGATGCGGATGAGACCGTCGCGATAGTCGCCGCCGGCAGCACGCCACCAGCTCCAGCTCTCGGCATTGGCATACACCAGGTCGTGGTGGATGACGCGAGCCACATAGAGGGCTGTCTTCATCGAGAAGTCGTAAGGGGTTCCGCCGCCTATCTCCTCATCGTTGCCCATGATGCAGATCTCGGTTTGCCAGAACTTGATGTTCTTCTGCTTGCACGCCTCGCGCATCTGCATTCTTATCTCTCTCATGTAGGGGATAGGGGTGTTGGTCCAGTAACTGTGACCGCCGATGAGGGGGAGCAGTTGCTTCACCTTGCCCAGATAGGTTTGCGTACTGTCTTTGGTAAAGAAGGAGTTGATTTCATAGCCTCGCTGCCAGTCGGTCATGTGCGTGCCGAGCAGACAGCGGTAGTCGCTCGATTCATTGATCAATATCTGGGTGTTGAGCTTGTTCTTTACCAGCGCTTTGCTCACTTCCTTTGCCACCTTGGCAAACTCGCGGTTGGTTGCCGGACTACCTTCCTGCTTCGGTCCGGTCCAGTTCCAGTGGCCATCAGGCTCATTAATCGGACTGATGTAGTCGAAGTGGATGCCATCGTGCTCTTCGATGCCTTTGAGCGAAGTGGCGATAAACTTGCCGAACTTTCCGTAGCAGTCATCCTTCAGGTTGAGCGTGCCGCCGCGTCCCGTGTTGGTGGCAAGTCCGTTTTGGGTATAGAAAACCGGGGCTGAGTTGCAGAAGGCCAGGAAATAAGGCACGCCTCTCTGCTGGGCAAGCTTCAGAAACTTGCGCTGGCCAGCCTGCTTGCTCCAGTCGTAGGAGCCGTCGGCATTGAGGAAGCACTGTGTTCTGGTGCCCGGCTGAATCTGCGAAGCCTTTCCCTGTTCTTCGCTTCCGGCTCCCAGGTTGAATCGCCAGATAGAGAGTCCGATGCCTTTCGGTTTGCCCAAGGCATCATTTTCGGTAGAGAAAAGCCAGTCGGCTATCTGCTCCTGCTGCTTCTCTGGCCACAGACCGAGAAACTGCATGCTCCATGCATCACTGGCTCCGAAATGCTGAATGTGCTGTTCGGGGCTCTGGGTAAGAATAGTGTATTCTGTAGTTCCATCTTGAGCTGCCATCATGTGGAGGCTGCCCGTCATCAAGAGGAGAACTGAGAGTGCTTTGTATATCATCATATATAATATGTATTTGTTGTTATCGTTATATTTATGTATTTGTCGTTGTTGTCTATAGTTAAGTTATCCCTACTAACAGTCTTTTTCCTTTCAGATTCCTAATACCTATTCAAAACATAAATCTTTTTTTGAATCTTAACGAATTTGAATAGTCGATTTAGTTATTGTTAGTTTTGAAAATCTAAATGTTGTTGTAATTCGGCAGCAAAGGTACATGGATTGGGGCAAAAAGGAGGAAATAATTCGTTCAAAATAGGTAACAAATCGCTCAAAAATACGATTATGTATCGTTTTTAGCTTATTTTTGAGTCGTTTTGGGCAGATTTAGGGCGTTTTGATGGCAACCGCTTCTTTAATTATTATAAGCGGAGAGACAGACAGGGCATCTCGAGCAGCGAACTGAACTGCGTGATAGATGATGCCAAGGATGCTGCCAGCATTGCTACCAACGATATTACCAGTATGACGCAATCGGAGGATGGCAAACTCTGGATTTCTACCTATTGGGCGGGTGTGGAACAATTGGATCCCGCTCGACGATATCTCTCATTCGTCGGATATCTCGAAGGCTGTGAAGCATAAGCTGGCAGTGATTCATCAGAGTATCTCAAGAAATTGAAGCAAATGTAACATTGAATTTGAAGCAAATGTAATATTCATATTGCACATTCAATTTGTTTTGTGCAGAAATGCTACTTATAAATGATGATTTTAGGGGAAAGAGGTGAAAAATCTTTGGTTTTTCTTCTCTTTTCCCATTTTTTTATAGTACCTTTGCATCGAAAATAACGATAGCAGAATTTTATAGACAAAAGGTATAAAGATTCAGCAGGACTTTGAAGAAAACAGTGTGTACAAAATAAATATATTATTAACTTATAAAATAAGGATATCAAAATGATGAAAACAGAATGGAGAGGTTTCAAGGGAAACTTGTGGCAGAGTGAGGTGAATCTTCGCGATTTCATCCAGCACAACTATACTAGCTACGATGGCGACGAGTCGTTCCTGGCAGAACCTACTCAGGCTACCAATACCCTTTGGGGTATGTTGAAGGAGCTCCAGAAGGAAGAGCGTGCCAAGGGTGGTGTGCTCGATATGGAGACCGAGGTGGTTTCAGGATTGACAGCTTATGGTGCTGCTTACATCGGCGAGGGTACTAAGGAGTTGGAGAAGGTGGTTGGTCTGCAGACCGACAAGCCTTTGAAGCGTGCCTTCATGCCATACGGCGGTATCAAGATGGCAGAGCAGGCTTGTACTACATACGGCTACCAGCCATCAGAAAAGTTGCATGAGATTTTCCACAAGTATTGCAAAACTCACAACGACGGCGTGTTTGATGCTTATACCCCTGAGATGAAACTCGTGCGTCATAACCATATTCTTACTGGTCTTCCTGATACATACGGTCGTGGACGTATCGTAGGTGACTACCGTCGTGTAGCTCTCTATGGTATCGACTTCCTCATCGAGGAGAAGAAGAACGACCTCGCTAACA
>ERZ1034626.2019-NODE-2019-length-12602-cov-33.798518_pt1 | contig 12602 bp, 6 predicted proteins | sample MGYA00520652_ERZ1034626 | MGnify/ENA primary metagenome ERZ1034626 (study PRJEB33766, sample SAMN09781765) | gut metagenome | biome: gut microbiome | host: Homo sapiens | place: Madagascar | study: EMG produced TPA metagenomics assembly of the PRJNA485056 data... | reverse complement strand
TTAAATCAGATGACATTTTCGAGGATGCTATCCGCAAGCAGGTGTTGGTAGCTACCGAGGAGGCCGACCTGGTTCTCTTCCTGGTAGACGTGAACACCGGTTTGACCGACTGGGATGAGGACGTGGCCCTAATCTTGCGTCGTGCCAAACTGCCTGTTATCCTTGTGGCAAACAAGGTGGACAACAGTGCTGAATACTATCAGGCTGCCGAATTCTACAAGCTGGGATTGGGCGACCCTCAGTGTATCAGTGCCGCAACAGGTGGCGGTACGGGTGACTTGCTCGACATCATATTAGACAAACTTCAGGATAATCCTGAGGAAGCCATCGAGGAGGACATCCCTCGTTTCGCCGTGGTAGGTCGTCCTAACGCCGGCAAGAGCAGTATCATCAATGCCTTCATCGGTGAAGACAGAAACATCGTTACCGAGATTGCTGGTACAACCCGCGACAGTATCTATACCCGTTACGACAAGTTCGGCTTCGACTTCTATCTGGTTGATACCGCCGGTATCCGCCGCAAGAACAAGGTGAGCGAGGACTTGGAGTTCTATTCCGTGATGCGTTCCATCCGTGCCATCGAGAACAGTGATGTCTGCATCCTGATGCTCGACGCTACCCGTGGTATCGAGACCCAGGATATGAACATCTTCCAGTTGATTCAGAAGAACAACAAAAGTCTGGTGGTGGTAGTAAACAAGTGGGACTTGGTAGAGGAGAAGAACCAGAAGGTGATTGATACCTTCGAGAATGCCATCCGCAACCGAATGGCTCCATTCGTGGATTTCCCTATCATCTTTGCTTCTGCATTGACCAAGCAGCGTATCTTCCGTGTACTGGAGACTGCCAAGGAGGTTTACCAGAACCGCAAGGCTCATATTGGTACTTCCAAGCTCAATGAGGTGATGTTGCCTATCATCGAGGCTTATCCACCACAGAGCGTGAAGGGTAAGTATATCAAGATCAAGTACTGTACCCAGTTGCCAAACACCACGATTCCATCGTTCGTGTTCTATGCCAACTTGCCACAGTATGTAAAGGAGAACTATCGCCGCTTCCTGGAGAACAAGATTCGTGAGAACTGGTCGTTGCATGGTTGTCCTATCAACGTCTTCATTCGTCAGAAGTAGGGGGAAGTGAAGAGTGAAGAACGAAGAGTGAAGAATCAAAATGTATAAAGATGAAGAAACTTTTGATTTTTATGATAATAAGTATGGGGTTGGGACTTTCTTCCTGCAAGGAGGAGCGTCCTGACCCTTCTTACTTTGCGGGTATCGCCGCAAAGGGTTACTACGACTTGCTCCTTGAGGGCAAGTACGAGGAGTATGTGGCTGGTTTCAACCAGCCCTACCGCATCCCGAAGGGCTATCACGACCAGCTGCTGCTCAATGCCCGGATGTATGTGGAGCAGCAACAGCTGGAGCACCAGGGCATAGCGAAAGTGAACGTGCTGAATGCCAAGGCAGACACCGCCCACCACGTAGCCGACGTCTTCCTGCAGCTAGCCTTCGGCGACAGCACCAAGGAGCAGATCGTGGTTCCGATGGTAGAGGTGAAGGGTGAATGGAAGATGAGGTAGGAGACTATTTCGCATTATTCTTTAAAAATTTTGGAGGAACAAGATATGTTAGACTTGAATAGAAGACGATTGCCTGTAGGCATTCAGTCGTTTAAGAAAATCAGGGAGGGTAACTTCGTGTATGTTGACAAGAGCGACTTGGTGTGGTATTTGGTGAACTATGGTGACCAGTACAACTACTTGAGTCGTCCTCGTCGATTCGGCAAATCCGTGCTTGTAGATACCCTCCAGCACTATCTCGAAGGCAATAAAGAACTCTTCGAGGGTTTGAAAATCATGGAGTTGGAGAAGGAATGGAAGCATCATCCCGTGATTCGTCTTGATATGAGCAGGGGTGGGGCTACGGCTGAGACCATCCGTTCTTACCTTAATATACGATTCAAGTATTATGAGGAGAAATATGGAATAGATGTGGATCCAATAGCGCAGCTTGCCGATCGTTTTGATGCTATCATCGTGTCGGCATATAAGCAGACCGGTCAGCCGGTGGCTGTGCTTATTGATGAGTATGACGCTCCCCTTCAACATTCCTGGAAAACCGATGATCACGATGGCTGCACGGAAACCTATCGTGAGGTGTTTGCTATCTTAAAGGCAGATGATGAGTATGAGTGCTTCGTGTTCATCACGGGCATCACCAAGTTTACTCAAATCTCCCTCTTTTCTGTGCTCAACAACTTAACCAATATCAGTTTTGAACCTGAATATGCCGCCATTTGTGGTATAACGGAAGAAGAAATTGCCGCCAATTTTGGAAATGAAGTAAAGAAAATGGCAGATGTGAATGGTTGGACGGTAGAGGAAACGCATGCTCGCTTGAAGGATTTCTATGATGGTTACCATTTCTGCAGGCGAAATTCTGTGGATATTTACAATCCGTATAGTCTTGTGAATGCCTTGGGAGCACAGCAGATTCGTAATTTCTGGGCTTCTTCGGGTGCCACCTCGCTGCTACCGAAGTTTGTAACCAACTTGGAGATGCGCTTAGATTACTTTAATGATTGCTATATCGATTCCTTCACTTTGGAGACTTCTGATGTAGTAGGCGGCGGTGCCGAGCTCTTCCTTTATCAGTCGGGTTACCTGACGATGAAGGGCTATGAGGATGGCATGTATCACCTTGGCTTCCCAAATGAGGAAGTGAAGCAGGCGTTGAATAGGATTGTGATGCCAGCACTTACCTTGCGAAATGGAGAACAGGTGATTTCTACGCAGAATATGCTGACTCGCTATATGAATATAGCAAATGTTGATGAGGCGATGAAGTGCCTTCAGTCTTTGATAGCCGATGTGCCGTATAGTAACAAGAAGATGGCTTCGATGGATATGGAGGAGCGTTATCGTCTTTTGATGAGCACGATATTCCATGCCATAGGCTTTAGCGTGGAAGTTGAGCACATGCTTGCTACTGGAAGGATTGATATGGTAGTGAAGACTTCCCGATACATTTATGTATTAGAGTTGAAGTTGAAGAACAATGGCGGTAAGGATGCTGCTGCCAGCCAAATCAAGAGCAATAACTATCTGGAGCCATTTAAGGCTGATTCCCGTCAGGTGATTGGTTTGGCTTTGGAACTCGATGATTTAGGTAAGGGTATCTTGGATTGGAAAACGGTATGAGAACAACTTTATTAATATGGAGGTAGTGATATGGAAAAGATGAACAAAAAGAGTGATAATGTGATTACTCTAGAGCTTCAGGCTAAGATAGATAGTGCAAGAGAAGAATATCGAAAAGGTAATTTTGTCAGCTGTTCTACGGCAGACGATCTTCGACATTATTTGAATTCACTATGATATATATGAAGAAAGCATAAGGGTTTTGGTCTTGGATTTAGACTCCCATTATGGTGATAAGTGATGAAAAACCGCAGACTTGATATAGGTCAAGACTGCGGATTTTTCGCTTCTTTTTGCCCGAAATGCTGGAAATGTGCATTTGGGTGTTTGCGCAAACAAGCGGAAAAATGCAGAAAAGACAACAATTCACTGTTAAAAATGCGTTGCTTTAACGAAAAATAACACTATTTTCTTTGCTGGTTTCAATTATTTGTTTTAAATTTGCCATCGAAATAAAGAATCGGGACGTAACTATGACCAAAAAAGAGAAAGTCTAAGAATGACGAAACTAACAACGAAAAAATAGAATTCCGAACAAGAAATTACGGTTATGAATAACGAAATAAGAACAACGAAACTCAGTTTTAGAATTTAAGGACTTAATTTTGCCGAGATTACTCTTCCCATTCTAAGAACATAAATTTAACTTTTAAAACTTACAACGTATGAAACAGAACGTACTACTTTCAATGTTGGCAATGACTGTCCCAATGGCAGCATTCGCTGATGCTAATGTACCTACTGCACAAGATGTATATTCATCTGGTAAGGGTGGATTTGTGAAATTTGACGTTTCATTGGTTCCTGGCAATTATACCATCGAAGCCAAGCCAACTAAGGGCGAGACCGTGAAGATTATGGTTGATGGTAAGGAAACAACTACCTTCAAAGTAGAGAAGGAAGGCACTGTGGAGATTCAGGCTACTGTTGATGAGAAGACAGAGTTTGAGTCGGCATTTGTGTTGACCCTCAAGTATGACTTTGCGAAAATAGCTGGTGGATGGTCCGATAAGCTTGATGCAGTTACACCGACTATCAAGGATAATACTGCTGCCATCCAGGCTAGTGTTGCTTCTATTGAAGCAAAAATAGAGAATTTGAAGAAGGGTGATTATAACTTCTATAAGACACAGCAACTCTATTTGGAAGATAACTCTATCTATGTTAGAGATTTAAATAACTCACTGGAACAGTTGGGTAAGGATGTTAAGGCTGCAAATGAAAATCTTGCAGCTAAGAATACTGCGTCAGGTCTCATTGAAGCAGTAGAGGCTCCGTTGGCTGAAATCGAGGCTCTTATCGGTACCAGTACAGATTACGCTAAGGTAACTAAGGGCTATGAGGCTCAGGTAAAGGCTTTGAGAACTGTTAAGAACGATAAGGCTAAGGCACTTACTGCTTCTTATGAGAAGGGTACTGCCGTTGCTGATTTCGTAGAAAAGGATGTTCAAGCTTGGCAGACAGAACAGTTGGCTGCTATTAAGGCGTTGAAGGGCAATATTGAAGTTGCTAATGCCAATGACAACGATTATAATGAAGTTGCTAAGTTAGTAGCTGCATCTGAGGATAATCGTAATAAAAAGACTCAGGAATTGTTGACCCTTTTGCCTTCTGATGATGAGGTTTTGGGTAAGTTGTTGACTGCTGCTCAGAACGAAATTGGGGATTTGAACAAAATGCTCTTGGCGGTAAAGACAGAGGCTCAGAATGGTACAGCAGAGTCTCATGATAATGCTACTGCAACTAAGGATGCTAATAAGACTGCTTTAACTGATGTTGATGCTGCTATCAATGCTGTTGTGGCAAAATATACCGGTTGGCAGAAGACTTATTCAGCAGAATTGAAGGCGTCTGCAGAAAAGACTGCTAATTTGAAGAAGGTGACAGATAAGGCTGATGCTACATCAGCACAGTTGACCAAGAAGGCTAAAGCTATTGAGACTGCAATTGCTTCTGAGACAGCTAAGTTGAAGGCTGATGCTATCGCTCAAAAACTCGGTTCTTATACATGGTCTACTATCCAGAGTGATATTGATGCTCTTGGCACAGTCGTTGATAATTATAATAATGTTGCTACAGCCTTGACTAACTATAATGCAGCTATTGCTAAGTTGGAGAAGACTGCTACAGATAAGAATGTTACCGTAACTGTTAAGGTTGACGGTAAGGATAAGACTCAGACTTACGCAGAACTTATTGCAGGTTTGAAGACAAGAGTTGCTAAGGTTCAGGCTGATTTCGATACAGCAAAGAAGACTGCTGATGACAAGTTTGCTGCTGCTATTGCTGGTGTGAAGTTAGATGCTGATATTCAGACAGAAGCAGAGTCTTGGACAACTTCTTACGAGGCTAATAAGTATAAGTTTGATAACGCAAATCTTATTAAGGTTGCTACAGATAAGGTTGATGCTGCCAAGGCAGACATCAAGAGTGCCTTCGATAGAATTGATACTTATAAGTTCGACTTCGATACTTACGGAAAGAAGGCTGAGACATTGCAGGAGCAGTTGGGTAAGGTAAACCTTCAGGTTAATGATCTGGATGTACAGGTCAAGGCTTTGGATCCAAATGGTGCACCTGATAAGGCTATTGAAGGCGTAGGTAAGATCAATGAAACGTTGAAAACTGTCAGTGCAGACTTGGATAAGTTGACCATCGCTGCTGATGAGGCTAAGACCGCATTTGTTCCTGTTAAGGAGCTGAAGGCTACAGCTGATTCTAAGGTTGCCGAGTTGACTGCTAGTCATAAGGAGGTAGTTGCTCTGAATAAGGATGCTTCTGCTAAGTTTACTGAAGCTTGCGCTACCGCAGAGAAAGATATTAATACCATAACTGCCAATATTAAGACATCTTATGAGGCTGAAACCTTAGTTACTGACTGGAAGGATTCTAAGGACAAGGACGGTAAGGTTATCAAGGGTTTTGAAACACTGTTGAAGGATCTCGCTACAACTCTTGCTGGATTGAAGGCTGATGCAAATGCTGCTAATGATAACTTGACTGCTAAGGGTGCTCTTGAAAAGGCAATTACTACTTATGGTATTGCTGATAAGATGGCTGCGGCTGAGAAGGCACTTGGAACACTTGAGCATAAGGAATTTAAGAAGCAGCTTGCAGGATACCAGACAGAGTCAGCTGCCATAGATAAGGCTATTACTGATGCATACAAGAATGGTAAGGCAAAGGCTGAGCAGACTGCAATTACTCAGCGTATCCAGAGCTTGGCAAACAATTTGACAACATTTGCTACAAATGTTCCTATTGTTGTTGCTAATAAGACCGCTTTGGATCAGAGCACTTCTGATTTGGAAACAGCTTGGACAAATGCATTCAATAAGATAACAAATAATGATGCATCATCTAAGGTGAAGGAGTGGCAGGTTAAGCTGAATGAGCAGAAGGTATTGTTGGATGCAGCAAAGAAGGATGTCGTTTCTTCTTATGATGCTGGAACATTGCTTGATAGTAAGAAACAGGAAATCACCAAGGTTTTGGATGGCATCCAGACTAAGGTTACTTCTATTGAGAAGGAGCAGGAGGCTGGTTACAATGCAGCTATTGCTGCCGACAACGAGGTGGTTTACAATGACTTCCTGAGTGAGGCTAATCTGACCCAGACCATTATCAATAATGCGAAGGTTACAATCGATGGTTATCTGAATATCAACCATGCAGAATTGAAGCTCAACGTAGATGAACTTGATAAGGTTTCTAAGGCTCTTAAGGAGATTGATGTTTATCAGGCTAGCTTGAAAGACTTGAAGGAGAAGGCTCTCAAGGAGTACCAGGATACCAAGGCACCTGCGTTGTTTGATGTAGCTGGTAATAATAAGAAGGCTGCTAATGCTTATCAGGGTAAGGTTACTGATAAGATGAATAGCCTGTCTTCTATTATTAATAAGAAGGCTAATGATTTATATGCAGCTAAGTTCACTGAGGGTCTTGCCAAGAGCGTAACAGACCGTAAGACAGAGTTGGATAAGGTTGTTTATGACAAGAAGATGGTAACTTCTGCATTTACAGATGTTCAGAAGGTTATTGATGAGATTACAGCACTTGCTGCTGATCAGGTTAATTTGATGATTAATCTTGATACTCAGATTCTTGACAAGATTCAGAATGCTGAAGATGCAAAGTTGCTTGACAAGGCTACAGCTAAGGCTTTGAATGATGATTATAGCGCTAAGCTTTCTGAACTCGAGGCTGATGCAAAGGCAAAGGAAACCGAAATGGCTGCGTTTGTTCATGCTGATAGAGATAAGGATCTTGATACCTTCAAGAAGAAGGTAACTGCATCTGTTGGAGAGGCAAAGAAGAAGGCTACTGCTGAAGGCTTGGCATTGACAAATTATGAGGCAGTAAAGGCTGATTTCGCTAAGTACGCTGATGCAAAGGCTGTTTATAATACAGCAAAGAACGCTGATGGTATCGCAAAGGCTAATGATGTTATCCGTAAGGAGTTGGCACCTAAGTTCACTGAGTTGGATACTAATTTGGCTGCCGCAGAAAAGTACTATTTGGCTTACTTCTTCGATACATCAGCACTGAAGACTGCTTCTAAGGCAATTGGTATTGATATCAATACAAAGAAGACTGAACTTGAACAGGCAAGAGTTGATCAGCTTAATAAGAGTGACTATGAGGTTGCAATTGCTGATTTTGCAAAGCGTATAGAGGCGTTGTATGTAAGTGCTAATAATTTAGAGCAGACTGCTATTAGTGTAGCTATTGCAGGTATAGAAACAGACAAGAAGCAGGCTGTGGCAGACTTTACGGCTGCTGGTGAGACCGAAAAGGCTGCTGAAGTAGAGAATTTCTTCGAGACAAATTGTAAGGATTTGGGTACAGAATTCGGTAAGCTGAAGTTGCCAGAAGGCTTGGCAGAGATTCAGGCTACATATATTGCATGGGAACAGAAGGTTGCTAAGGCTCATGCTGGTATCATCAACTTGTGGAAGGCAGATTTGACAGAGTCTACCTATAAGACTTTGGTTCAGAATTTCGATGTGGTTAAGGCAGAGTATGATAAGCTTGCTAATATCGTAACAACTGGTCACGAGCCTGTGAAGAATGCTTATGCAGAGAAGGCTGCGGAACTTGGTGTTAAGGTGAACGAGCTGAAGGCTTCTTTGGAGGATGATAAGGCTAATGGTTTTGTTATGCTTTACAATACCAAGCGTCAGAGTGCAATTGATGTATTAGGTGCCGAGATTAAGCCTGTATTGAAGGAGGCTAATGATAAGGAGACTGCATGGAAGACCAATGACACAGTGAAGGCATCTCTTGATACTCAGTTGAAGGCATTGAACGCTGAGCTTGAGACTGTAGTGGCTGCTATTGCAGAGCTTCCTCATGTAGCTGGTACTCTTGATGGTAAAGTTAAGAATATTACTGATAAGATCAAGACAGATACAGATGGTATAGCTCTTGAAGCTCAGGCTGGAAAGCTTGTTGAAGGTTCTTACAAGACAAACGTAGACAAGATTGATGCTAGCATTAAGAATTTGAACCTGGAAGCTCACAATTCAGAAGCTGAGGGTGTTATCAAAGACATTAAGGGTATCTGTGATGGTATTACGTTATCAGCAGATTACAATGCTACTTTGAAGGGTGAAGCTTTAGCTGTTTCAGGCAAGATTACTTCTTTGGAGAAATTCAATTCAAATATGGTTATTGGTAATCTCTCTTATGTAAAGGATATTAATGGTAACCAGATTAAGGATAAGGATGGCAAGGACATCACTACGTTGGAGAAGTTGCCAGACTATCTCACAGAGGTATATCCTGCTGTTCTCGCTAAGGCAGATGAACTCGATAAGGAGCTGCATCTGATTATGATGAAGGCTAAGAATCATATTGGTGACGCTGACCTTGATGAGACTGTAACTGTTAATGACTACTCTGAGGTTCGTTCTTGGATCATCGAGGGCAAGGAGTACAAGGATCTTGCAGTTGACAAGGCTTGGGCTGGTGATGTTAACGGTGATGGAGTCTTCACTGTTGCTGACTTGACTCAGATTTCTAATATCATCTTCTACGGTGACCCTGCAGGTGAGAAGGTAGAGGAAACTGAGGGCGGTACAACAAGAGCTCGCGTCGTAAGAAGTGCAACTTCTGCTGATGGTGAACTTGCTGTTACCAAGACAGGTGAGGAAACTACCGTATTCGGTAAGACCGTTCAGATTGCAGTTGAGGTGGCTCATCAGGCAACATTCACTGCTGGTCAGTTCGATATCCAGTTGCCAGATGGCATGAAGCTCGTAGGTCAGACATTGTCAGATCGTGCTAATGGTCATGAGTTGTTGAGCAACGAGATTGCAGACGGCAAGTATCGCTTCTTGGCTTCTACTATCGACAACAATGCATTCAATGGCAACAGTGGTGCTATCGTAGTGCTTAGCGTCGAGGTAGGTAGTGATTACAACGGCGGCGATATCCAGGTATCTAATGTCATCTTCTCTGATGCAAAGGGACGCTCTTATAGCATTACTAGAGGCATCGGTGATGGTACAGGCGAGACCACAGGTATCAACGCAATCACTGCACCTACTATGAAGGAGCGTATCTTCTCTATCGGTGGTATGGTGAAGAAGTCTATCCAGAAGGGTATCAACATCATCGTTGGTGAGGATGGTACTGCTCGCAAGGTAGTTAAGAAGTAATAATAAAAAGAATAGTTGAGGGTATCAGTTGCAGCTTTCCCTCAGGAAAAAGGCAACTGATACTTGATACCTTTTCTTCAAGATTAAAACAACATTTAAAATTATAATAATATGAAGAAATTATTCAACACACTGATGTTTCTCGCATTGGGCAGTGCCGCAACTTATGCTGATAACACGCTCAGAATCGCTGATTTCGTAATCAACGCCGGAGAACAGAAAACATTGGAAATTGAACTCAATAATGATGATAACGCATTATCTTCATTGCAGTTTGATATAGCACTTCCTAAGGGATTGACTTACGTTGATGGTAGTGTTGTTAAGGCAACAGATCGTATCACTCGTACCAGTCATACCGTAAAGGTTGTTGCACAGAAGGACGGAGACTATCGTTTTGGTATCTTCTCTAATGAGGCTCAAGACAAGGCTCAGGTAGCTATTGCTGGTAAGTCTGGTGCCATCCTTTCTATTACAGTGAAGGCTGAGGAGGATTGCGAAGGTGGTAAAATCACTTTCAATGAGATTACTGGTAGTGATGCTACTGTAGCTGGTAAGGTTGAAAAGGTTCCTGTAAAGGGCGTTGCTGGTAAGGCTTCTGTTTCTGCAGGTGAATTGGCAGTAATTAGCACAAAGAATCTTTTCCTTGCTGGTAAGAAGGTTGTTGTTGACTTCAACGTCAAGAATGATGTGAAGTTGTCAGGCATGTCTGCTATTGTTACTCTTCCAGAGGGTGTTACATTTGCAGAAGGTGACAAGGTGGTTTACGGCAAGCGTCTTTCTGAAAACGTAGTTGCTGATGTTGCTGCTGTAGAAGGTAAGACAAATACTTATAAGTTGACTCTTAGCTCTTTCACAAATGATGTATTTGCAGAAGGTGATGCTCTCTTTGGCTTGAACCTCGTTGCAGGTGAAGGCTTCAAGGGTGGTGACTTGGTTCTTTCTGAGGTGAAGTTCGCTAATCCTAAGGGTATCGAATTCCTGGTAGAGAACGCATTTGCTTATAAGTTGAACGCTACTCTCGTTGGTGCAGAAAAATGGTCAATTAATGATGTTTATGACGTCGTTTCTGTTATGAAGGGTGCAAAGGAGCATCCTGATGCAGATATTACAGAAGATGGTCAGGTAAATATCAATGATGTTTATTCTGTAGTTGGATTAATGAAGTAGTATAATTTTAAAAAATGAATATTATGAAAAAGAATATGTTCGTAGCAAAGTTGGGTATGTTCCTGATGATGCTTTTCGGTAGTGTTTCAATTGTTAATGGTGCGGATCTCGTTCAGTTGGCAGCACCTACGATTACAGTAGATGGTCCTATCAAGATGATTCCAGGAATGGAAGCTGAGATTTCCATTAACTACGAGAGTAAAGATGAATACTCTGGCTACCAGATGAAGGTTGCTCTTCCTGAAGGCCTTTCTGTAGTAGAGGAAAAGGACGAAGAGGGTGAGATTGTCTATGGTACACTTGGTGATGCTTGCTCTGCTAAGTATCATGCTTCAGATATTTCATTCAAGGACAATGAGATTTTCTTCATCGTATTTAGTGTAAAGAACACTATGTTGAAGAAGGGTACCTTGTGCAAGTTCAAGGTTAAGGCTAATGAGAAGTTGGCTAAGGACGCTAAGATTGAGCTTAGAGAAGTAATGTTTGCTGCTATTGGTGTTACCAGTGGTTATCTTACTTTGCCAGAAATCACAGTCAACAACATCAAGGACGAGTGGGATGCTAACGAGGCTGCAAATACCAAGATCAATGAGGCTCTCATGACTACAATGACTGCATTGGACGCTGCTGATGCTACAATCAACGAAACCTGCCTTGAGTCTTTGAGAGAAGGTTATCTCGACAAATTGGCAGACTGCGCTACCGTTATCAACCAGAAGGGTATGGAGTTGAGCACCAAGTATGCTGCTATCGAGTTGACAGAGAAGGACGCTGAGGACTTCGTTGCTGTTTGCGCTGAGGCTCAGGCTAAGATTCAGGCTATCCTTGATGAGGCTACAGAGATGACTAAGAAGTTTGAGACTAACGAGGCTGCTAATGCTACATTCCAGGCTGCATTTACTGAGATTTCTACTCTGTTGAATGACGCTGATGCTAAGATCAACGATGAGTGTCCAGACGTAAAGGAGACTTATCTTGATCAGTTGGCAGAAATCGCAACTCAGGTTAATCAGAAGGGTATGGAGCTTGGTTCTCTCTACGCTGCTGTTGAGTTGACACAGGAAGTAGCTGATAAGGCTGCTGCTGACTTTAAGGCTTTTGCTCCTCAGATTGAGGCAATTGTTGCTGCTGCTGTTAAGGCTCAGAATGAGATTGCTACAGGTATCAATAGTATCAATGCAGACTTCCAGAATGCTGAGGCTGTTTACTCTATTGGTGGTGTTCGCTTGAACAAGGCTGCTAAGGGTGTGAACGTAGTTATCAGAAATGGTAAGGCTATTAAGGTTGTGAAGTAGTACGAGTGACTTCCCCTATCCCCAGATAGGTGTAATAGTAAGAAAAAAGTATAAATTTAAGAGGGGCATCGCAAGATGTCCCTCTTTTCTTTTCCCTTTTTTGAAGAAAATCCCTGATTTCCTTTGCGTTTTCAATAAAAAAGTGTATCTTCGCAGCAGAATTGCAATATTGCGTCCACGACTTTATAAAACAATAAGAAGATGGCAAGATTCATAGACCCCCGTGTCGATTGGGCTTTCAAGCGAATCTTTGGAAGCGAGGACACTAAAGAATGC
>ERZ1034626.1996-NODE-1996-length-12675-cov-23.216957_pt1 | contig 12675 bp, 6 predicted proteins | sample MGYA00520652_ERZ1034626 | MGnify/ENA primary metagenome ERZ1034626 (study PRJEB33766, sample SAMN09781765) | gut metagenome | biome: gut microbiome | host: Homo sapiens | place: Madagascar | study: EMG produced TPA metagenomics assembly of the PRJNA485056 data... | reverse complement strand
CTGTATCATAAAAGTTCAAATCGTTTTCAGCATGAAAGCTGGTAAAATATGCATTAGAGTACCAGTTTGAGAGAGAACATGTCCAATAGCTGCAGGTTTTGTCAGTCTCGCCTATTCCAGTATTAACATAACCACCTGCTGCTGGAAGGAAAATATAATTACCATTTGGTCCTGTTATTTTATAGCCGTAATTACTATTCATTGAAGCCCATTCCCATGTACATTTATCACGTAATTCTTCAAACTCTTCAATTGTAGGCATACGCCATTTGCCACCCCAATTCTCATAAGCAGCATCATCTTCTAATTCTAATGTAACTTTATCATCGCGAAAACCATCATATCCTGATTTATCATCAGTAACGTATTTTGTGTACCCTTTCTTTGTTATTTCAATAAGAAATCCATCTTCGTCTGTTGTTTTAGTAGTGCTTTCCATGTAATATTTGTAGTTCTTTTCTGTGAAATTAGTTTTCCCTTCCTGACTACCTTTGGTTTCTGCCCATGCAAAATAATCACCATAGGAAGATATACTTTTGGCACCGATATTCATATTTGCCCATTTTGTTCCTGATGGCAATCCAAGATCAATTGCAGTTACGTCATTGGGTGTATTGTCTGGTTTTATCGGTTCTGATTTGTTAATATTCCATGTGATATTATCGATTAAAGAAACCGGAATTTCCATAACCTTACCATCGACAAAATTTATTTGCATTTGTGCATTTTGTGCATTTATGCAAATAATTGTTGAAACGAAAGCAAAAAATAAAGCTACTATTCTTTTCATCTTTTTAATACTTTAAAAGTTGTGTTACCTTTCTTGATTATAAAAATCCCTTTAGGAAATTCTGAAATTTTGTTTTCTGATATTCCTGAATCATTGTGTATCCTTTTTATAAGTACACCTTTTTCATTAAATATGAGAATATCGCTACTTTCCCTTTTAATATGTTGTAATTTGATGTCTGTTAATTCGTCTTCAAAAGAAAGTTTGTTAAGTTCGGTTAATGGAAATTCAATAGAAACAGTTTTTGTGGAAACCTTTAATGTGTTTCCTTCATAAGTAACTATTGGTTTTTCTAAAAATCCACAACAGAATATCTCTCCATCTTTTTGGTGAATGTTCAGAGTGTTCTGGGCAAATCCTGCAATTGAAAAGAGGATTATAGGAATTAATATCAAAAACTTTTTCATTGTTTTTTATCTTTTTGTTAAACGCAAGAACGTGAGACTCTACACTTGTCCGTCACTTATTCTTGGTCGTAGGAAACCATTGGTTAATGACGAACAGATAGAATCTCACGCTGAAAGTTATACGTACCCCCGAAAAGTGTGCCGCTGAGGTTTGTCCTCCTTGGCACACTACGAGGGTTGATTATACAACCTACCCGTGACATCTTCTCTGCAATGTCATTGATAACCATTTTGAATTTCCTACGTTCAGAATAATCAATGAACAAAGCGTTGATGACGCCTTATGTATGTTTTGCAAACGCTTTGATTGCGAATGCGCCACAAAGTTACTAAAAATATGTGAGAATAAAAACTTTATGGTCTATTTTCTGGCAGTTTGATGTTGCCTTTATCGTCCATGTATTTGTAGATACCCTGGTTGATGTTGGAGAAGGCGAAGGCACGCGTTTGTTTCTGTACGCGCTGATCGTTTGAGTTGTTGCCATACTTGCCGCTGATGCCCTTAATGACATTATTCATTTTTGTGTCTCTATCCCAAGCAAAACTTTCTTTGCCTCCAATCCTCCCGCATAGCCCGTCAAGGAATTGTTGCAGCCTATGACGCGATGGCAAGGGATGAGAATGCTGATGCCGTTTGCCCCGATGGCTCCGGCAACGGCTCTTACGGCTTGGGGCTTGCCGATGCTTTGAGCTATATCCTTGTAGTTCTTTGTCGTTCCGTACGGAATGTTTAGCAAAGCGTTCCACACTTCATACTGGAAATCGGTACCCACCAGGCGAAGTCGTATGTTGAAAGACTTGCGCTTGCCGGCAAAGTATTCGTCGAGTTGCCTCTTTGTCTCTTCCAGGACAGAGGATGTGTCTGTCTTGAAAGAGGCATTCGTATACCTTGCAAGCCGACGCATGTTGCGCTCGGCGCTCGGCATGTCGTTCCAGTCGCAAAGGCACAACTCGTCGTCAATAGAAGCTAAGACGAGTCTGCCGCATGGCGAGTCGTAATATTGTAAATTAACTTGCTTTCTGTTGTTCATCATAATAGCTATTGGTTGGTCGGTTTTTTAGTCAACCATCTTGTTCTCGCCAACCTTAATCTTCGCTGTTGGAATTATATATTTAGGATCAAATGCCTATCATTCTATTCCCAATAGTGCAGATTTAGTATTATTGTTGCTGTCGAAATGGCACCGCTCGCGTCCGCCGTCCAATCAGATTGCGTCCGCCGTCCGATTGGGTTGCGTTCGTTGTCCAATCGGATTGCGTACGGGTGCCGATGACTTTTGCAAAGAGTTGCTATAGTCCGCAGAGCATTCGGTAGGGGCAAAGCTCACACTTCTTTCTGTCGTCAGTGGGCGTGAAGGGGGTGTCGGGGGAATAGATGTCGGCGAGGGTGTGCTTGAGTTTTGTGAGGAACTCTTCCTCGTAGACGGTGACGTCGCTAATGGGGTGCTTGTCGATGCAGAGCGTGGGGTCGTAGTGGGCGGCGGGGGCTTGCTTTATGAAGAGCAGCGCGGGGCTGACGGGGTGGCCAGCGGGGTTCCAACGCTCGGAACGACTGACGATGAGGGAGTAGAGTATCGCCTGGAGGTAGTAGTTGGAGTGTTTGGTGCGGATGTTGTTGGGGTCGAAGATTTCGTCGATGTTCTTGATCGGGCTGGAGGGTTGGTTGCCGGTCTTGTAGTCGACGACGCGTATGCGTGGCTTGCCGGTCTGCTTGTCGGTGAGGATGTCGAGGCGGTCGATGATGCCGCCGATGGTGAGGTTGTACTGCTTGGTTGGTGCACTTGAGACAAGTGCACCCCCTTTAAGTGCATCCCCTTTGAGTGCACCTTCTGAGGGGATGGTGAAGGACAGGGAGGTGTAGACTTTTGCTTCTTCTTCCATGGCGAGGATTGAGAAGGGGCAGAGCTGCTGGTCGATCTTGAGGAGCTTGGTGATGTACTGGATTATCACTTCGCGGTTGATGATCTGCAGTCCGTTGTTGGGGGTGCATTGTTCTGCCTGGAAGGCGCTGTCGACGACGTTTGCCAGGAGGGTGCGGTTGCTGAGGTAGGCCTGTATGTGGGCTTTCTCGATAAGGGGGCTGCGGTCGGTGATGTCTTTGTATATGAGGTAGGCTGCGCGGTGGAAGATGTTGCCGAACATGCGGTTGTCGATGGTGTCGGTGTCGGGGTGGGGCTCCTGGATGTGGGCTATGTACTGGTAGTAGAAGGCGAGGGGGCAGCGTATGTAGGTGTTGAGGGCTGAGGGGGAGAGCAGGCTGATTTGCTGGAGCTTGCTGAGGGTGGCTTCGTCTTTCTGGATGGGTTTCGGCATGAGGGGGGTGGGGTGGTTCTTCGCCGTGAGACAGTAGTGGTTGATCTTCTGTCCGCTTTCCACGAGCAGCTGGAGCATGAAGCGGCTCATCTCGCCGGTGTGTCCGTTGTCGGTGGAGTTGTTGTAGGCGATGGTGATGTCGCGGGCGCGCTGGAGGAGGCGGTGGAAGTAGTAGGAGTAGAGGGCTACTTTGTTGTCGATGGTGGTGAGGTGGTGTGCCTTGCGTATGGTGTAGGGTATGAACGACGAGTCGTTTACGCCCTTGGGCATGTTGCCTTCGTTGCAGGAGAGGAGGAGGAGGTGGTCGAAGTCGATGTTGCGTGTCTCGAGCACGCCCATTATCTGTACGCCTACAACGGGCTCGCCGTGGAAGGGTATGGAGGAGGAGCTGACGAGCTGGGAGACGAGTCGGCGCAGCGTGGTGTTGTCGACGAGGAGGTCGCCGCTGTCGGCTAATGTGGCGAGGCGGTTGAGTATGGTGTACATGCGGAAGACTGACTCCTGGGTGAGTGGGTCGCCCTCGGGCTTTGTGGCTATGCCGACCTGCTTTATGAGGGTGGCGATGTGGTGAAGGATGGGTGAGATGGTGAGATGGTGAGGTGTTGAGATGGTGAGGTGGTGTGCGTAGGGGTGCGCCATGAGCTTCTTAAGGTAGTGGGGGTTGAAGGCGGTGCCCTTCTTGCGCAAGCCGAGCGTGTAGAGGTCGAAGAGGAGCATCACGAGCGAGGCTACGGGCGTCATGGCGAGGGGGAAGCCGCTTGTGATGTTGACCTTGTCGGCTTCGGGCGGCAGACTGTGCATGATGGGCAGCAGTATGCTTTCGTCGCACATCACTATGGCTGTCTTACGGCCGGCACGGTAGCGGTGGTTCTCGAGGAGCCAGTTGGCCGCGAAGCGCGCCTGCGCATTCTCCGTGGGCGAGGAGATGAAGCGTATGCGTTTCGGGCGGCACATGTTGGCGTAGATGTCGCGGTCGGTGTTGTCGAGCTCGTTGGGGAAGTCGGAGAGGTTGAGGTTGGTTGGTGCACTTGAGACAAGTGCACCCCCTGAGAGGTGTTGGGATGGTGAGGTGGTGAGATTGGTTGGTGCACTTGTTCTTGGTGCACTTGAGACAAGTGCACCCCCTGAGGGGAGCGGAGATGGTGAGGTGTTGAGGTGTTGAGATGGTGAGGTGTTGAGGTGGTGAGATGGTGAGGGCATGTAGTATTCGTCGAAGTCCCAGTAGAACTTCGCCTTGCCCTCCTTCATCAGTCGGCTGAACAGCACGCGCTCCACTTTCTGCAGGAGGTTGAAGCCTACGAACAGATACTTGTCGTACTTCAGGTGGAGCGTCTGCTCGCTTGCCACTTTTCTATATATGGCGCCTTCGTAGCCTATGCCCTGCTCGGTGAGGCGGCGGTTGTAGTCGTGGTAGATGTCGCCGAAGTGCGACCACAGACTGAGGAAGCGCTTCTTCAGTTCGGAGTCGATGTCGTCGCTGAAGTTGGCGAAGAAGCGCGCAAGCATCTCCTTCTGCTCGTTGTCGAGATAGGATATGTCGTCGAGCTCGTGAATGTCCTTAAGGTTGCAGAATATACTGTCGGCGTCTGCCATGTTCTTGTCGATGTCGTCGAAGTCGGCAAGCAGCAGCTGTCCCCAGCCGTAGAAGTGGTCGAGTGTCTCGTCGATGCCCGTACATTTCGTGAACGACTTGTGTATGTCGCAGATGAGCTTTATAGGGTCGGCGGTCTTGAGGTCGGTATGCTGGCGGAAGAGGTCGCTGATGGTGATGTACGCAGGGCTCCATACGGGCTGACCCGCAAGGCGGGCAAGGTGCTCGTTGAGGAACAGAGCGGCGCGCTTGTTGGGGAATACGACGGCGATGCGCGAGAGGTCGGTGCCGTACTTGCTGATTATATCTTCTGCGACATATTCTAAGAATGTCTTGTTCATGTTGTTTTCTTTTATAGTTATACTTCAACGATGTTGTCCGAATAGACGTACCAGAGATAGCCCTTCACGTCGGTGTAGCCCATGTCGTGTGTGAGCGATATGTAGCGCTGCACCTGGTCGGTGTGCTCGGGCTGCGGTTTGCCGAACTTGAAGTCGACGATCTGCACCTCGTCGCCGCGCTTCATCACGCGGTCGGGGCGGTGCTCCGTCAGCTTGTCGGTGTGTGGGTCGTAGCTGAGGATGGAACACTCGTTGAAGAGCGTCCAGCCGCTACCGAACCACTCCTTCACCTTTGGGTTAGAGAAGCGTTTGTGCAGCATGTTCTTCAGTTTGGTAGGCGTGATGACGCTCTCGTCGAACAGACCTTCCATCTCCATGTCGTGCAGACAGCGGTCTACGTCGTCGGCTGTCTCGATATTCGAGAACAGATAGTGGAGCAGCAGACCCGTCTTGATGTACGACTGCTGCTCTGCCTGCTCGTCGTCAGCCTCGTCGTTGATGAAGTCGCGACTCTTGTTGCTCTGCTTGAACTCTACGGTAGAGGCGAAGGTTTTCATCGGCAGCAGGATGTTCTCTACGTGCGGCGTGAAGATGTTCGGCTCCTCAGCCTTTTTCTTCTCCTTGGTGGTGTCTATCTTGCCGTAGGTCAGGGTGAGGTGGTGAGATGGTGAGGTGGTGAGATGTTGAGATGTTGAGGTGGTGAGATTGGTTGGTGCACTTGAGACAAGTGCACCCCCTGAGAGGTGTTGAGATGTTGAGGTGGTGGGCAGCTGCATATCGCTTATCGCTTGTTCTATCACGTACGAACGCAGCGACGCGTTGCCGCGGCGTGCGAAAACAATGAGGCTGCGCTCGGCGCGCGTGAACGCCACGTAGAGCAGGTTGAGGTTGTCTACGCAGTTCTGCAGATGCTCCACGATGTAGTCGCGCTCGTATATAGTGCCCATCATCTGCTTTGCGCTGAAGTCTACCGGCACAAGCGGCAGCTCGTTGAACGGAGCCTCCGTAGGCTCGCACCATATGGTGTTGGTCTTCTCCATGCGCCAGTCGCAGAACGGAATGATGACGTGCTTGAACTCCAAGCCCTTACTCTTGTGTATGGTGATAAGACGAATGCCGTCGATGGAGCGTGCCTGGATGGTGTTCGACGCGAAGTTCTCGTTCCACTCCTCAACGAAGTCGTCGAGTGTGGCTGTGTTTGAGGTGAGGAAACTGGTGAGGCAGTCGAAGAAAGCGTAGACGTAAGCGTCTTCGCCCACGATGCGCTCAAGACTGAATATCTTGTAAAGACGTTCGGCAAGTTCGTAGATAGGCATCTGGAGCAGTTCGTCGCTATGGTCGAGGTAGTAGGCAGGCAACGCTTCCTCTACGCCCTCCTCGGTAGAAACCATGCGGTTGGCAGCTTCGAGGTCTACGCCCTTCACCTTCGTGAGGTAAGCCTTTGCGATGTATGCCCGTGTCAGCTTGTCGTCCTGGTGCGTCAGCGAGTGCATCGCCGCTACGAGGATGTTCAGCGCCGTAGAGTTGTCGAGACGGAAAGCCTCGTCAGACACAATCTTCAGTTCGGGACGCACACAGGCGAAGTGCTCCGCAATCTGCTGTATGGTGTTGTTGGAGCGCACGATGATGGCTATATCAGACGGGTCGGCGCCGAGTTCTATCAGATGGTCTACTGTCTCGACCGTCTTGTTGAGCGTGATGTCGGTGTAGTCGTCCTGCGGAAGCAGTTCGATATGTACGTATCCGGTGTCCTCGCGCTTGTCGGGCACCTGCTGGCACACGTCGGCATACGCACTCTTCAGCTGTTCGGCAAGCTGCATGTCGTCCTCGCCGCAGCACTCCTTAAGGTCGTTGAACTCTATCTCGGCGGCACGCTCGAAGAAAGCGTTGTTGAAGTTGATGACACGGCGCGACGAACGGTAGTTGTGCGTCAGCGTGCGTATGTCGAGCATGTCGCTCATCTGCGGAAACTCGCCCTTGATGTTGTTCAGCATACGCCAGTCGCCCGAACGCCAGCGGTAGATGCTCTGCTTCACGTCGCCCACAATCAGGTTGCCGTGTTCCTCGCTGTGGCTCATGCACTCCTCGAGCAGCACCTTGAAGTTCTGCCATTGCACGGTGCTCGTGTCCTGGAACTCGTCGATCATCACGTTCTCCAGGTGCGAACCAATCTTCTCGAAGATGAACGGCGAGTCGGTGTCCTTGATGAGCGAGTGGAGTAGGGTGTGGGTGTCGCTGAGCAGGAAGCGATTCGCCTCGACGTTCATCTCGCGCACCTTCCGCTCAATGCTGTTGAGCAGGCGCAGCTGGTTGAGATGTTTCAGCGTGAGCACCGCCGATGCGTACATCTTCCAGTTGCTCTTGCGTGTAGATTCTGCCTTTTCAAGAAGCGGCACGATGGTCTCCTCGGCGAAGTGGCGCAGCGATTGCGGCGCAGTCTTCTTCGTCCAGCAGTCGGCAGAGCCTTCGTCGAGCGCCTTCTGCACTCTGCTGGTGATGATGCTCTCGTCGTATTGTCCGTTCTGCAGTTTGATGAAGTAGCCGGCAGGACCCGACTTGCCGTAGCTGAGGTCGGCGATGTCAACGCCTTCTGTTTCGAGCGCCTCGAAGAACTCCGCCGCAACGCTTTTCAGTTGCTTTTCTGCCTCGTCGCGTATGGTTCTGATGCGCTTGGTGTACTGCTCGAAGAAGCCCTTCTCGTGCAGCAATGTGTTAAGCTCCTTGCTCTTTGTCTTGTAGAACTCGCGGAAGATGTTCTCGCCGAACGACTTTATGTAGCCGATGACGTTCCAGTTCTTGTCGTCGTCGATGTTCTCCTTGATATAACCGAGAATCCACTTCAGCAGTTCGTCCTTTTCGCCCAGTTCGTCGATCATCTCGTCGACGGCGATGCCTTCAATCTGTCGGTCGTTGAGTTCTATGCGTAGGTTGGCCGTGAGGTCGAGCTCGCGTGCAAGATTGCGCAGCACGCTCTGGAAGAACGAGTCGATGGTCTCGATGCGGAAGTAGCTGTAGTTGTGTACAATATTAAAAAGAGCGATCCTGGCGCGATCGGACATAAACTGTTCGGTCACACCAAGTTCGCTCTTTATCTTTTCTATATAATCCTTCGACTTCGGGAGCTGCTTCCATATACCATAAAGCTGACTGAGGATACGTGTCTTCATCTCCTCAGTGGCTTTGTTCGTAAACGTAACAGCGAGTGTCGAACGGAAACTCATCGGGTTCTTGATGAGCAACTTTATGTATTCTACGGATAGCGTGAACGTCTTTCCGCTACCCGCACTTGCTTTGTATACGGTAAGTGCTTTCTCTCCTGTCGGTGTCATAATGGATTGTTAGTCAATACGTGTGATAGTCATGGCGATGTCCTCAGTAGGACGGTCGGCACGGTCGGTGTCGGCGTTCTGTATAGCGTCTACAACGTCCAGTCCTTCCTCTACCTCTCCGAACACGGTGTACTCGCCATCGAGGAACGGAGTGCCGCCAATGGTTGTGTAAGCCTCCATCTGCTCAGCGCTGAAGCCCACGGGATTCTGCTTGCATATCTCCTTCGCCTCTTTCATAAGACGCTCCTGCATTTCCTGCAGTCCGGCACGGTCGCGGTTCTTGCGCATCTCCATAATCTCCTTCTTGTAGTAGGTCACAAGGTCGTTGAATGTGATGGTTTCTTGGTTCTGCTTCATCTGCTTCTCCATCTGCTTGAGCTGTCCCTGGTTGTACTTCTCGCCGAGCACGATGTAGAACTGGCTGCCGCTCGACTCCTTGTTGGGGTTCACCTCGTCGCCTAAGCGTGCTGCAGCAAGAGCTCCGCGCTTGTGGAAGTGTGTAGGTGTGAACTCAGCCTCAATAGTGTAATCGGGGCCGCCTGCACCAAGCTGCTTTCCCTTCGGCGCATTCTTGCTGTCGGGGTCGCCGCCCTGCACCATGAAGTCCTTAATGACGCGATGGAACAGCGTTCCGTTGTAGAAGCCTTCTTCAACGAGCTTCAGCATATTGTCACGATGTTTCGGGGTGTCGTCGTAGAGGCGCACGATGATGTCGCCCTTCGGTGTCTCGATCTTTATCTTTGCCATTGTTATTATATATGAGATTAGTATTTATATGCAAAATTAATTATAAATTCTGTGAATGACGAATAAACAATTGTGTAAAGCTATTGTTTGTCAGATTTTATTTTTACCTTTGTCTTCATATTAAATGTTTTTACAACATAGTAATTATGGAAGAAAAGTTCAAATTTACAGACGAAGAAAGGACAACGCTTCTTGAGATAGCCGAGCAGTTGAAGTCGCTGATGGGTGACGAGTATGCGGAAGAAGATGCTGTCAAGGTACGTGCCCAAATCGAATCAGAACTCCAAGAGAATAAGATAAATAGAGATGTTTTCGGGCTAAATCCTATACTTATGAGTTTTCGCACGGCTCTGCTCGAGCTCGAAGAAATAGGCATGAAGCGCGACTGCGTGCTGTCGATATTGCTATACAATAGTGTGGCGAACGAGAGTCTCACAATCGAGCAGATAGAGAAGGAATACGGTGCGAGCATAGCGCATATCATCCGTGGCCTTGTACGCATTCACGAGCTATACCGCAAGTCGCCGGTGATAGAGAGCGAGAATTTTCGCAACCTTCTGCTCTCGTTCGCCGAGGACATGCGCGTGGTACTGATTATGATATCGGAGCGCGTGGTGCTTATGCGCCATATCCGCGATACCGAAAACAACGAAGCGCAGCAGAAAGTGGCTGAAGAAGCGAGCTATCTGTATGCTCCGCTGGCACACAAACTGGGCCTCTATAAGCTGAAGAGCGAGTTGGAAGACCTCAGCCTGAAGTATCTTGAGCACGACGCCTACTATATGATAAAGGAGAAGCTGAACGAGACGAAGCGCTCTCGCGACGCATATATAGAGAAGTTTATAAAGCCTATAGCCGAGAAGCTCGACGCCATGGGCATAAAGAGCCATATCAAGGGCAGAACGAAGAGCATCCACTCGATATGGCAGAAGATGAAGAAGCAGCAATGCGGATTCGAGGGCATCTACGACCTCTTCGCTATACGCATCATCATCGACTCGCCGCTGAGCGAAGAGAAGATGCAATGCTGGCAGACCTACTCGCTCATCACCGATATGTACCAGCCTAACCCGAAGCGTCTGCGCGACTGGCTCTCGGTGCCGAAGTCGAACGGCTACGAGAGTCTGCACATAACCGTGCTCGGTCCGGAGCAGAAGTGGGTGGAGGTGCAGATACGCACCGAGCGCATGGACGAGATAGCCGAGAAAGGTCTGGCAGCGCACTGGCGCTATAAGGGCATCAAGGGCGATTCGGGCATAGACGATTGGCTCAACAACATACGAGCAGCACTCGAAGCAGGCGATAGCTTGCAGCTTATGGACCAGTTCAAGATGGATCTTTACGAAGATGAGGTGTTCGTGTTCACGCCGAAAGGCGATCTGCTGAAATTTCCGAAAGGATCGACCGTGCTCGACTTCGCCTACCACATACACTCAGGCGTCGGCAACAAGTGTGTGGGCGGCAAGATAAACGGCAGAAACGTGTCGTTCAGAGAGGTGCTTCACTCGGGCGATACAATAGAGATTCTGACGCAGAACAACCAGACGCCGAAGCAGGAATGGCTGAACATCGTGCAAAGCTCGCGTGCGAAGTCGAAGATACGCCTTGCGCTGAAGGAGCTGAAGGTGAAGGACGGAGTGTTTGCGAAAGAGATGCTCGAGCGCAAGTTCAAGAACCGAAAGATAGAGCTTGAGGAGAGCGTGCTTTACCATCTCATTTCGAAGATGGGCTTCAAGGAGACTTCCGACTTCTACAGACAACTCGTAGACGAGAAGATAGACATCAACGATGTTGTGGACGGATACATAGCCGAGAAAGAACACGGCGCAAACCAGAAGATGGGCGCTGCGATACGTTCGGCAGAAGAGTTTGTGCTTGACAAAGACAATAATGCAAACAGCTTCCGCACAAAGTCGTCAGACGACGAGCTGGTTATCGACCGCAACCTTAAAGGCGTAGACTACTCGCTGGCACAATGCTGCCATCCTATCTACGGCGACCAGATATTCGGCTTCGTGACCGTGAACGGCGGCATCAAGATACATTGCCAGGACTGTCCGAACGCCCCCGAACTGCGCAAGCGCTTCGGCTATAGAATAGTGAAAGCAAGATGGAGCGGCAAGGGAACATCGCAGTATAACATCACGTTGCGCGTTGTAGGAAACGACGACCTCGGCATCGTGAACAACATCACAAGCATCATCTCTAAGGAGCAAAAGATTGTGATGAAGTCGATAAACATCGACAGTCACGACGGACTGTTCAGCGGCAATCTCAACGTGCTGATTGACGACACGTCGAAGCTCGACGCATTGTTGAAGAAGCTGCGCACCGTGAAGGGAGTGAAGTCGGTTACACGTTTGTAAAGATAAAATTGTACTTTTTATATACAAAATAAAGCCTTGGTAAATGTACGTACATTGTTGTGTATGAATGTTTTACTAAGGCTTTATTAAATTTTTATATGATGCTTATTCGGCGATTGCAGCGTCAAGTTCCTTTATGCCTTTCGTGGTGCAAATACCGCGCAGATAAAGGAAAATGGTGTTGTGCATGATTGTAGTTATGCTATATTCTTTATACATTTGGGTTTCCATAGCGTAGTTGGCAGACGCAGAACTTGTTTTAAGAATAATGTCGAAGTTGATGTCCGAACGGAAGAACCCCTCTCTTACACCACGTCTGAAGAATAGCAAGGCGTTGTTGTGGCGTTCAGCATTTAACTGTTCGAGATATGCTACAACCTGCTTGTACTTGCGTAGTTCAACTAAGAATAAAGGAGATACGTCCGCAATAGCAAGTAGTTTCTTCTTGTAAAACTCGATAATGATATCCATCACACTATGATTCTTGTTCTGGCTATACTGCACCATGTGGTCGTTGAACTCCTCCTCATGAATACGCACCGCCTCAAGCAGAAGCTCCTCTTTGTTAGAGTAAATCTCATACAACGTGCGTTTGGATATAGCAAGAGCATTTGCTATGTCATCCATTTTTACAGACTTCACGCCTTTGTGTAAAAATTCTGTCATAGCAGCCTTTAGTATTCTGTTGCGCAATTCCAACTTATAGCATGTTTGAGAACTTTCCTTGTGCATAAATCTTTGTTTATAATATGATGAATATCGCAATAATTTTTCACAAAAGTATAAAAAAA
>ERZ1034626.1989-NODE-1989-length-12701-cov-7.369287_pt1 | contig 12701 bp, 8 predicted proteins | sample MGYA00520652_ERZ1034626 | MGnify/ENA primary metagenome ERZ1034626 (study PRJEB33766, sample SAMN09781765) | gut metagenome | biome: gut microbiome | host: Homo sapiens | place: Madagascar | study: EMG produced TPA metagenomics assembly of the PRJNA485056 data... | reverse complement strand
TTCAGCTTCGCCCCCAGTTCGTCAGCCGCCTGTTTCTCCTCTTTCGTAGGTGGCTTGTAATTCCATTTGAATAACATTATATATTGTATTTTTTGTTTTTCAGCTTTTTGTGCGGGGTGTGTATGCGATAAGGGGTAAAACGCTTTCAAAGTTACTAAATAAAAACGTAATACTCTCCTATAGTTTCGTTTTTATTTTCCTGTTCCGATTAGTTTTTGTGTGTCTTTTTCTTTGTCTTTATGGTTGTTTCTGACATGAAAAGGTCCTGATGTGTTCATTTGTGCTGCATTATTGTTCAATTAGTATTTAAAAACGATACTGTAAAGGTGTGTTTATGTGTTTTTTGTTACCTTTACGCATCATTAATTATCAATCTGAAATGAATATGATAACATTTGCCCGACGTCTGTTATATTGCAGCATGGTGTGTTGTGGTTTTGCATTGGCTGGCTGCGATACAGTATTCGATGTTCATCCTTACGATGTTCATATACGTGGCGAGAAAGGTATCAACGCCAAGAACATTGCGCTTATCGAGAAAGCCACGTTGGATAAGGACACCATCCGCCTCGCTTTCATCAGCGACTCGCATAAATACTACAATGGTCTGCAGGATATAATCAAGGACATTAACCGTCGTGACACCATAGACTTTGTGGTTCATTGCGGCGACATAACTGACTGTGGCTCCACTCGTGAGTATGAGTGGGCGCGTGACAACATCGCCCGACTCAACAAGCCTTACGTCGTGCTGCTTGGCAATCATGACTGTCTTGGAACCGGCAATGAGGTGTATGAGCGTATGTTCGGCGACCCCGACTTCAGCTTCATCGCTGGACGGGTGAAGTTTGTGTGCCTGAATACCAATGCCATTGAGTACGACTATTCGCGTCCTGTGCCAAACTTCGACTTCATGGAACAGGAGATGATGTCGCGTGCCGACGAATTCGGTCGTACCGTGATGTGCATGCATGCCGCTCCTTATTCCGAACAGTTCAACAACAATGTGGCTAAGGTGTTTAATTATTACGTCATGCGCTTCCCCGAACCCATCTTCTGTCTCTATGGACACGGTCATCACACGGAACAGCACGACATTTATGGCAACGGTCTGATGTATTATCAGGTAGGAAGTGCGCAGAAGCATAAGTATTACATATTCACCATCACTCCTAAAGGATACAGCTATGAAATCATTGAGGTATAATGTTTTGGCGGCATTTGCCGTCGCTCAGTTGACTTTCGTCCCAGCGTCTGCACAGTATGCCTGGCATCGTGGTGGCGACTCGTTGGTGTATGTTGATCGCGATACGACGAAGTATGTACGAGATGGCAACAATCAGAACTTTTCGCGTTATGACAAGCGCATACATTATTATCGTAAGGGTTGGGCGAGCCTGATTCCTACGCAGCACGTCTTGCAGTTCTGTGGCAATATGGGTCTTGTCTCCGTAGGTATTGGTTGGGATTACGGCAAGCGCAGACAATGGGAAACCCACTTGCTTGTGGGATTCGTGCCCAAGTATGAGTCTGACTATGCCAAGATGACGTTCACATTGAAGCAGAACTTCATCCCGTGGTCGAGGTATATGGATCATGGCTGGACGTTCGAACCCTTGCAATGTGGCGTGTATTTCAATACCATATTCGGTCACGACTTCTGGGTGAAGCAGCCGGTACGCTATGCTGGTGGCTATTATCCTTTCTCCACGCGCATACGTCCAAACATCTTTGTGGGACAACGTATTACGAAGATGGTGCCGCATAGCCGACGCAAGTATGTCAAGTCGGTGAGCTTCTTCTACGAACTGAGCGCCAACGACATCGGCATAATGAAGTTCGGCTATAACTGGAAGGCTGGATTCTGGGATGTCTTCGGACTGTCGTTAGGCTTCAAGACGCAACTGCTGTAGTTGCAAAGATATAAAGCTATATAAAAAGAGGGTGGGTCAGAAAAACTTCTTTCGAGTTTTTCTGACCCACCCTTATTGTTTAATGTGGCATTAAGATGCCGTGACTATGGCAATTAATCGCCGATGCCCTGGTTCTTCTTAGCCTCCTCCATCTTCTTGAGGATGTCAGCAGGGATGGCGTTCTTGTTAACCATGTAGTCCATGGTGTTAGCCACGATGTAGTTCTTGGTCATATACCAGATGCCCTTGTAAGCACCTGTCTCGCCCCAAGAGTTCTTCACCATGTAGTACTCCTTGCCGTGCTGGTCCTTAGCGATACCGTAGATCAGCATGCCGTGGTCGTCAGTAAGCTCCCAGTTGTCGAAGCGCTGCTGGCGCTGCTCAGGAGTAGGAACGAGCTCAGGAACCTTGCATCCGAGAGAGTCGATGATGCTTGTGCGCTTTGTCGGAGACAGCTTCAACCAGCGAGCCATGTCGCTACCTGAAAGGCTCTCAGCCTTCTTTGTGTCAACGAAGTAAGCGAGACCGTTACGTGTGAAGCCCGGCTCGCTAACGTCACCGCCCCATGCTACTGTGTAACCGTTCATTACGGCGTTCTCGATAACGCGTGCCATATCCTCCATCGGAAGGTTCCAAGACAGCGGGTTGCGCCAGTTGTCCTGCACTTCAACAGCGTACTGTGAGTAGTAAGGCTTGTGTGAGTAGCTTGTGATTGACACGTAGTCGTTCATGTCGAGGCCGAGGCTTACAGCGAAAGTCTTCGGAGTGTACTCCTTGCCCTCGTATGTAAACTTCTCAGGGCACTTGCCGAGGTAAGCGTCGAGGATGCCCTGGAGTCCTACCTTCCACTGGCCAGATATCTTGTTCTCCTTGCTTCTTGCGATACCGTTTACGTACGGCTCGAGCTGTCCGAAGAACTCGTTGAAGTTGTTGAGTGAGTCACCGTAGAGCGATCCGGGGAAAGGCATCTGATCCTCAGGGCAGATACCGTAGTTCTTCAGAACGTAGAACACGTCGTAAGCAGAACCACCCTGTGCGAACTGGCAGTCGCCATGCAGACGAACCACCTGAACGGCACGATCCATGTAGTCCTTGTTAGCAACGAAAGACTCGCAGAGATCGTAGGTCTTGCCGGTCTTCTTCAGAATCTCAGCCTCGAAGTAAGACAATGTTGAGTATGCCCAACATGTGCCGCTACGGTTCTGGTCCTTGATGCTTGTGATGGGGTTCTCCTTCACTACTGTGAAGACGGGCTTGTTGCTTGCTGCCTTCTTTGGCTTAGCGTTTGCGCCAGTCGCGAGAAGTGCGAGGAGCGCGAGTGTCAGTACTTTCTTCATTTTGTTTTGTTGGTATTGGTTTTGTTGTTGTGTAAATAAATTCTTAATCTCTATTTGCTTTTATGCAGACATCCTTCGGCTTAGTTCTCCGCCATGAATGCCTCCACGTCCTTCGGGTGGTAGGGAATGCGCTTTTCGCCAATGAATCGGCAACCGTCCTTCGTGATGAGCACGTCGTCCTCTATACGTATTCCGCCGAAGTCCTTGTATGTCTCCAGCTTGTCGAAGTTGAGGAATTCAGCACAATGACCAGACTTCTTCCAGTCGTCGATGAGAGCGGGGATGAAGTAGATGCCCGGCTCGTCTGTCACCACGAAGCCTTCCTCAAGACGGCGTCCCATGCGCAGGCAGTTTGTGCCGAACTGGTCAAGGCGTGGACGTGTCTCCTCGTCGAAGCCTACGTTTATCTGGTCGAACGACTCCATGTCGTGTACGTCCATACCCATCATGTGTCCGAGTCCGTGAGGCAAGAACATGGCGTGTGCGCCGGCTGCCACAGCCTCATCCACGTCGCCCTTCATCAGTCCGAGTTCCTTCAGGCGCTCCGTCATAAGGCGGCATACTGCGAAGTGAACGTCCATGTATTTCACGCCGGGACGAGCTACGTCCAGTACGTAGTCGTGACATTCTTCCACGATGGAGTAAATCTCAAGCTGACGCTGTGTGAACTTTCCGTTAACCGGGAACGTACGTGTGTTGTCCGAGCAATAGTTGTTTATGGTCTCGCCACCGCAGTCGCAGAGCACCAGTCGTCCGCTTTCCAGTTCTGCCATTGAGGGATTGCCGTGCATAATCTCGCCGTGCTGGCTGAAGATGGTCGGGAAGCTTGGCATTGCTCCGTATGAATAGGCAATACCGTCCACCTGACCTGCTACGTATTTCTCCGTGAGGCCTGGTTTTACGAGGCGCATTGCTGTTGTGTGCATCATATAGCCTATCTCGGCTGCACGCTCCAGTTCCTCGATTTCCTGCTGCTCTTTGGTGGAGCGCATCTTCACCACAGCCTTAATAAGGTCGATGCTTGCCGACTCTTTCTGCTGTACGGGGTGGATGCCGAGCAGATTGAATATCTGCAGTTTTATGTCAAAGCGGTAAGGAGGCAGGAAGTGAATGCGGCGCTTCAGTTTGATGGCTTCGTTGCATATCGTCTTCAGCGCCTTCATCGGAGCAGAATTGCTCACGCCCACGCTTTCTGCCATGTCATGCACGCTGTCTACGCTGCCGAACCATACGATATCTTCGATGTCGATGTCGTTGCCGATAAGGGTTTCCGTGTCGTTGTCGACGTCAATCACGCCGACCAGTCCGTCACGGTTAAGTCCGAAATAATAAAGGAATGACGAATCCTGACGGAACGGAGAATATCCGTTGGCAGGGCAATTGCATGGCGACTCATTGTTGCCGAACAATATGATGATACCACTCTTTACGAGCTCCTTGAGCTTGGCGCGGCGGCATACGTAGGTTGCTTTGTCAAACATGATTAGATTGATATTATTGTTAATATTCGTTTTAATGCGCTCAATATTGCAAAGTTAATGAAATTAAAAGACAAAGCAAAGACAAAGTCTCGGCAATGCCTTATTTTATATTTTATTATGAAATGTGTGCGCTATTAATATATGTATTCAATGGTTTTTCGCCCGAAAATCATTATTTTTGCATGCGGATAATACAATTATACATCATGATGACTATAGATAACAACACAGGACTGGTGCTTGAAGGCGGAGGAATGCGAGGAGTTTTCACGAGCGGTGTGCTCGATGGTTTTATGAAGCACGGTCTCTATTTTAATTATGTGGTGGCTGTGTCGGCAGGAGCATGCAACGGCATGTCGTATATGAGTCGTCAGCCACGCCGTGCACGTGTCTCGAACATAGATTATATGGCACGTTACGATTACATCGGTTTCCGTCATTTCCTTACGCAGGGTAGCATTCTCGACACAAAGCTTCTTTACGATAAGTTTCCGAACGAGTTTATTCCCTTCGACTACGACACTTACTTCCAGAATCCCGCCACCTTCGAGATTGTCACCACCAACTGTCTCACCGGTCATGCCATGTATCTGCAGGAACGGTCAGACCGTCAGCGTGCCATTGATGCGGTGCGTGCATCCAGTTCTCTGCCATTTGTCAGCAAGATAGTGACGGTGGACGGCATTCCCATGCTCGATGGCGGCATAGCCGACAGCATACCCGTTCTGCGAGCCATGGAGCTTGGTCATGAACGTAACGTCCTTGTGCTTACGCGCAATCGTGGTTATCGCGATACGGGACGCGACCATAAGATTCCGCATTTCGTCTATAAGAACTATCCGCGCCTACGAGTCCTGCTCAGCCATCGCCTTGAGGCTTACAATCGTCAGCTTGAGATGGTGGAGCGTCTTGAGGATGAAGGCAAGGTGGTGTGTATCCGTCCTGAGCGTCCTATGGAGGTGACGCGCATGGCGAAGGACATCGACAAGTTGGAGCGCCTTTATGAAGAAGGCTTCCGCTTGGGCGAGCAGTTTGCGCTTACCCATCCTTGGGTAAGCAGAACCTGACACCTACAGCAGCCGTCCCTGCCATGTCCTCCGACGCTTCAGCTCGTTGACCAGACGGTCCGTAAACTCATGGTTCTTTATTCCCCATTTCGGGGCAATGAGCATGTCGGCAGGCGACTGGCTGACGAATCTCTCCAGCACGAGGTCTTTTCGCAGTCGTTCGATGTAGCGTATGCAGACGTCTATGTATTCGTCGGCTGTGTAAAGTTTGAAAGGCTTGCTGAGATAGTCCTCGGCAAGCTGCGTGCCTCGGATTATCTGTAGCTGGTGCAATTTCAGAATGTCGAGCGGCAGGGCTGATATCTCCGCTGCCTGCCTGATGTTGTCCTCCGCCGTCTCACCGGGCAGTCCGAGGATGATGTGTCCGCCGGTAAGGATGCCGCGTTCGTGGGTGGCGATGATGGCGTCCCTTGAGCATTCGAAGGTGTGACCGCGGTTGATGCGCTTCAGCGTGGCGTTGTCCACCGACTCGATGCCGTATTCCACAATGACGAAAGTCCTTCGGCTCAGCTCCTCCAGATAGTCGAGTGTCTCCTCCGTCACACAGTCTGGGCGTGTGCCGATGACGATGCCCACCACGCCGTCCTGCGACAGCGCCTCCTCATAGCGGCGGCGCAACGTGTCGAGTGGGGCATAGGTGTTGCTGTACGCCTGGAAGTAGGCGAGGTAACGCATGGTCGGATATTTCCGTGCGAAGAAGTCCTTGCCCGTCTGTATCTGCTCCCGGATGCTCTTCGCCGGATCGCAGTAAGAGGGATTAAACGTACGGTTGTCGCAGAACGTGCATCCTCCTGCCGACACCGTTCCGTCACGGTTGGGGCATGAGAAACCGCCGTCTATGCTGATTTTCTGTACGCGGAAACTGAACTGGCTGCGTATCCAGCTGCCGTAGTCATTATATAATTGTGGGTTCATTGGATGGTTTTATTGTGCAAAAGTACGTTTTTTTCTATACCTTTGCAAACGACTCAACATACAAAACCGAAAATCAAGAACTAATAATAAATTCATTAAGATGAAACGTCTTTTCTTAACCATTACCGCACTACTTATGTTTGTAGCAACAATGTCGGCTGGTGGCAAGCTTACGCTTCCCGACATCACAAGCGGCAAGTTTGCCGCCAAGACAGTAAACGGCATCAATCCTATCGAAGGAACAGACACTTACGCACGTATCAGTCAGGACGGCGAACGCGTGGTTTGCTGTTCGTTCAAGACGGGCAAGGAACTCTCTGTCCTCTTCGACGTGAAGAACACCATGGGATGCAAGATTGATGGCTTTGACGACTATGTGCTTTCGCCCGACGGAAAGCGAATGCTCATCCAGACCAAGACGGAGCGCATCTATCGCCGCTCGTTCAAGGCCGACTTCTACATTTATAATATAGAGTCGCGCCGACTCGACCGTCTTTCTGACGGCGACAAGCAGCAGATTCCCACATGGTCGCCCGACGGACAGCAGGTGGCTTTCGTACGTGGAGGCAACATCTTCCTCGTGAAGCTGCTTTATGACAACGCCGAGATTCAGGTGACGAAGGACGGCAAGTTCAATGAGGTAATCAACGGTTTACCCGATTGGGTGAATGAGGAGGAGTTCGGCTTCAACAGCGCTCTTACCTTCAATGCTGACGGCACGATGATCTGCTGGATTCGTTATGACGAGTCGAAGGTCAAGACTTATTCGCTCGAGATGTATAAGGGCATGAAGCCCGCGAAGGAAGAGTACGACACCTATCCCGGACTCTATTCGTACAAGTATCCGAAGGCTGGTGAGGACAACAGCACCGTAAGCGCTTGGAGCTACGACATCAAGAGCCATAAGATCAATCGCCTGCAGGTGCCTCTCGATGCTGACGGCTACATGCCTCGCATCAAGCCCACCAACGACCCGATGCGCATCGTTGTCTACACAATGAACCGTCATCAGGACGACCTCTGCCTCTATGCTGTCAATCCGCGCAGCACCGTGGCACAGCTCATCATCAAGGAGCATGTAGACAAGTATGTGCGTGAGGAGGCAATGGAAGGCGTAAAGTTCGTCGGCGACAAGATTCTGCTTCCCAGCGACCGCTCTGGTTACACCAAGCTCTACATATATAATATGAACGGACAGCTGCAGCGCACCATCGGTGACGGCAACTACGACATCACTTCCGTATATGGCTACGACCCCAAGACTGGCGACGTATATTATCAGGCTGCTGCCCTTGGAGCTACAGATCGTCAGGTCTACGTCACACACAAGAACGGCAAGACAGTACGCCTTACAGACCGTGAGGGATGGAACACGGCGTTCTTCTCAGGCGACTTCCAGTACTTCGTCAATACATGGAGCGACTATAACACTCCCTACGTCTTCACCACACGCACACGTGAGGGCAAGGTAATTAACACCATCGAGGACAACAAGGCTGTCAAGCAGCTCGTTTCTGACTATGGCTTCTGCAAGCGCGAGCCGTTCTCATTCACCACTTCCGAGGGCGTGGTGCTCAACGGATGGATGGTAAAGCCGAAGGACTTCGACGCCAACAAGAAGTATCCTGTCATCATGCATCAGTATAGCGGTCCCGGCAGCCAGCAGGTCACCAATTCATGGAGCGCCGGATCGATGGGGCAGGGCGGTGCTTTCGACTCATATCTTGCTCAGGAGGGCTTCATCGTTGTAAGTGTTGACGGACGCGGAACTGGCGGTCGTGGCTCAGAGTTTGAGAAGTGCACATATCTTAACCTCGGCAATCTGGAGTCGAAGGACCAGGTGGAGACAGCTCTCTATGTAGGTTCGCTGCCTTACGTCGACAAGGACCGCATCGGCATCTGGGGATGGAGCTACGGTGGTTTCAACACTTTGATGAGTATGAGCGAGGGTCGTGGTGTCTTCCGTGCCGGCGTGGCAATAGCTCCTCCGACCAATTGGAAGTATTATGACTCAGTATATACAGAACGCTACATGCGCACACCGAAGGAGAATCCTGACGGTTACGCCACCAACCCCATTGAGCGTGCCTCAAGGCTTCACGGCGCTCTCCTCATCTGCCACGGCACAGCCGACGACAATGTTCATCCGCAGAACACCTACGAATACTCTGAGGCGCTCGTTCAGGCAGACAAGGACTTCCGCGAACTTTTCTATACCAACCGCAATCACAGCATCTTCGGAGGCAACACCCGCAACCACCTCCTCCGTCAGGTGGCACAGTTCTTCAAGACAGAGCTGAAGTAATGCCTTTTTGATAACGCTAACATAAATAATATCCGCAAAGCCTCATCGTAGGGCCTTGCGGATGTTTTTTTTGAGTCCACTTTAACCCAAATCGGTCATTAGAAAAAATAGCTTTGTATATGCTTGATTCATAAATATTTACTAACTTTACCACGAAAAAAAGAATATACTCCGATGCGAAACTGTGACATAAAGTTCGTAAATAAGAAATAACACCTTTTGGTGGTCTTTCCCTGTTCTTCAAAATGCTTGAGAAATGCCATTTTGAAGAGCATGTTATGCAAAGTGGTGTACCTCTTCAAGGTTCCAACCGTGGTTATAAACCGATCCAGCTGATATTGGGATTGTTTGCAGGTGTGTGGTGTGGCGCAAATTGCTTTGGCCATCTTGACGTGGTTCGTTATGACGCTGCACTATGTGACCTATTAGGATGGGAACGTGGAGCAGACCATCGTGCATACCACAGCGCTATCAACAATCGTATAAAGTACAGTCTTACCCATGAACGCAAATGGATAGAGCTAACAGACGGATTGGAAATATCCGAAACCATCTATCAGGCAAACGGTTGGGAGAAGCCTAAACGCATTGTGATGGTCGTCAGGCAAGAACTATCCGATACGAGTTGATATCGACGCCAGCCTATCTGGGAAGAACAAAAGACAAGCACATCCTATATTTGGCCAGATCACTAAAAACACGACAATCATTCTTATCTATATGGGAAAAATTAAAGGATTTCTCTTTGCCGTACGACACAGAGAAATCCTAATGATTTGGGTTTAACCTATGTGTCACTATTAGTAAAACATGGTACGAATGCGGGTTTCGGTTATGCGAATACGTTTCAATCCACACCCTTATGTAGGGTGCGACTTAACGCCAATTTTTTGTAGCTTTGCCCCGATGGTGTTTCAATCTACGCACCCACGTAGGGTGCGACTATGGCAGAGCTGGGAGCCGCTAACTTCTATAAGTTTCAATCCACGCACCCATGTAGGGTGCGACCAAGGGCGTAGCGTGCGGCCTCAACAACATTATGTTTCAATCCACGCACCCACGTAGGATGCGACTCCCTCAAGCGAAGAAGAGAGCGACCCATATAGTTTCAATCCACGCACCCACGTAGGGTGCGACCTTTGACAGTTTCGAGCAGTTGCGCTCATTCCTGTTTCAATCCACGCACCCACGTAGGGTGCGACTCTGCTTCTCGTTGGTATGTTAATGCGACAAGAAGTTTCAATCCACGCACCCACGTAGGGTGCGACATGTGAGAAAAACATACTTACCATTTTTATTATGTTTCAATCCACGCACCCACGTAGGGTGCGACCGCGCGAAACGCACGCACACGCCCGACCATTAACGTTTCAATCCACGCACCCACGTAGGGTGCGACCTTCTACTGCTTCGGATTTGTTTTTCGATTTTATGTTTCAATCCACGCACCCACGTAGGGTGCGACCTAACTTGTGCCGATACCAAAGCACTATTTATATGTTTCAATCCACGCACCCACGTAGGGTGCGACTTGCAGTCTCACAATAGATGTCGTGCCCTTGCCTGTTTCAATCCACGCACCCACGTAGGGTGCGACACGATAGGGCTTTGCAGTTTGCCTTAACCTTGCAGTTTCAATCCACGCACCCACGTAGGGTGCGACGGTGCTGCCCTTATCCTCTACGTCTTTTTCCAGTTTCAATCCACGCACCCACGTAGGGTGCGACAACTGTACTCCTCAACTCCAGTTAGCCACGTTTTGTTTCAATCCACGCACCCACGTAGGGTGCGACTTCATACGATGATTTTTGTAGGCTAACACCTGATGTTTCAATCCACGCACCCACGTAGGGTGCGACAGTATCTTATACCGTGTACCTATCGGGCAATAAGTTTCAATCCACGCACCCACGTAGGGTGCGACGCAGTACATCTTTTTCATAATTGGCGGTATCGGTGTTTCAATCCACGCACCCACGTAGGGTGCGACGCTGGAAAAGCACTACGATATAACGGGTAAGGAGTTTCAATCCACGCACCCACGTAGGGTGCGACGTTACCGGCCGCGATAACTTTGTATGGCTTTGCGGTTTCAATCCACGCACCCACGTAGGGTGCGACGAAACAACGGTTTACGAGACTACCCGCTACGGCGTTTCAATCCACGCACCCACGTAGGGTGCGACCGCGACGGAGGTATGGCAGTTTGCCGATTTCTACGTTTCAATCCACGCACCCACGTAGGGTGCGACACAACTGAGCCTTCGGCAGCAGTAAAATTGTTAGTTTCAATCCACGCACCCACGTAGGGTGCGACCAGAAGAAGTAGGAAGAAGATTACGGCAGTATCTGTTTCAATCCACGCACCCACGTAGGGTGCGACTGCAACTTAAGGTTATTATCAGCAACAAGAGCAGTTTCAATCCACGCACCCACGTAGGGTGCGACGACATATCACCGTTAACAATATTCCGCTTAACCTTGTTTCAATCCACGCACCCACGTAGGGTGCGACCAAGGAGAAATTGCGCGAAATGGGTACGTCCTATGTTTCAATCCACGCACCCACGTAGGGTGCGACTGATAATGGCTTGTTGCATCTTTCTACCTACGATGTTTCAATCCACGCACCCACGTAGGGTGCGACATAGCAGACTGCGACCTTAACGGGTATATGCCGAGTTTCAATCCACGCACCCACGTAGGGTGCGACTTTCGCGGACGCGTTATCCGCGGAGGATATGGAGTTTCAATCCACGCACCCACGTAGGGTGCGACGAGGCGTTAGTACGCGAAAACCAACTGCTGCAAATGTTTCAATCCACGCACCCACGTAGGGTGCGACGGCAAGAATGAGAACCAAGGACGGAAGATACAAGTTTCAATCCACGCACCCACGTAGGGTGCGACATGCAGACCAACTCGCAGGTTATTGCCAATGGCGAGTTTCAATCCACGCACCCACGTAGGGTGCGACAGCTGGAGGATTGGCTGGGAGCGCAGCCAAACAAGTTTCAATCCACGCACCCACGTAGGGTGCGACATGGTGTTCGTTGTCAGCACCTCGTAAAGCAGGACGTTTCAATCCACGCACCCACGTAGGGTGCGACGTGTGATGCGCTTAAGCGTTCCCCCTGCCATCACGTTTCAATCCACGCACCCACGTAGGGTGCGACCTGGCGTTGTCGGTCTTCTCCTGGGTGTCCGCTGTGTTTCAATCCACGCACCCACGTAGGGTGCGACACGCTACAGTGTACTATTTCTCCTACATGGGAGAGTTTCAATCCACGCACCCACGTAGGGTGCGACAGAGGATGCTGATTATGTAGATGTTACAGACCAGTTTCAATCCACGCACCCACGTAGGGTGCGACTCCAGACAACCCTGGAACTTTCCTACCTGGTTAAGTTTCAATCCACGCACCCACGTAGGGTGCGACTTGTTTTATTATCCATCTACAAGCAGAGACGGAGTTTCAATCCACGCACCCACGTAGGGTGCGACTGGCGATAACTTTAAGTGTGTTTCATTCAATCCTGTTTCAATCCACGCACCCACGTAGGGTGCGACATATGACTAACGTTTTGATTCCGAAGTCTGAAAAGTTTCAATCCACGCACCCACGTAGGGTGCGACCGCATATTCAGCAAATGTCTGAATATCATATTACAAAAGTATATTA